>Ga0209308_10000134_pt1 | contig 72758 bp, 39 predicted proteins | sample COGITO_mtgs_1204_3_FD_184806 | JGI IMG/M metagenome (GOLD analysis project Ga0209308, IMG submission 184806) | Pelagic marine microbial communities from North Sea - COGITO_mtgs_120405 (SPAdes) (version 2) | ecosystem: Environmental > Aquatic > Marine > Epipelagic ... | reverse complement strand
CCGTTTCCTTGTACTCCAATGCTTCCAATGGAAGTTACAGAACGATTCAATCCGGATTTGAGCTTGTGGAACACGTCGCAGGTTTTGACTTTCGTAGATACTTTCGGTGATCAACGTGCGTTTTTGGGAACTGGTTTGAAATTCTGGTCAGTGTCTCGAGCTACAAATTTTGAGGTGATGTTCAGCGGTTGCGCTAATTTTATCGAACCGATTTCATTTTGGAACGTGGAGAATGCTGAAAACATGGGTGGAATGTTTCGTCGATGTACTAAATTCAACGCCGATATTTCTCTCTGGAAAACGCCTCGAAACAAAAAAATGGATGGAATGTTCTTGGAATGCGAAGCATTCAATTCAAATCTTAATTTCTGGGATGTTTCGAATGTCAATAACATGTTCGCAGTGTTTGCCAGGGCGTTTAAGTTCAACAAACCGATTGGCGATTGGAACGTGTCGAGCGTGACCTCGATGGGAGCAATGTTTCAAGGCGCCCTATCATTTAATCAAGACATTTCAAAATGGGACGTTCACAACGTCGTAAGTTTCCAAGACATGTTCTCCGATGCAATTAAGTTTGCCGGTGACGTGAGCAAATGGGATCTTTCGTCTTCCTACATCACGTTTACGAGCATGTTTTCGGGAGCTCTCGCGTTTAACAACAAGTGGGTATGCGAGACATCGACGAGCGGCCCGCCGGATACGTGTGAATTGAAAAAGCCGTACTTTTTCAATGCTCTCGGTAATAGAGTTTTTCCAAACAATTTCACCGAACTTCAAGGTGCAGTTTGTAATTGCCTCGGCGAAGAACCAATTCACGGTATCTGCACCGAATTTGCTCGCGAGAGCGAGTACGGCGTCCTTCCGCAATGGGACGTTGCGCTCGTCCAAAATTTTAGAGCAATCTTTGACGCAGATTTTCTTTTTGCCACCTGCACCGGAAAAGTTACACCCTTTTCACTATCGCTCTTCGATGCCGATTTGAGCTATTGGAATATGAAGAATGCAACAAATACTGCGTTTATGTTCCGTTTCTTGCCCAAGTTCAAAGGCAAAGGTCTCAAATACTGGGACGTCTCCAGCGTGACGAGAATGGACAGAATGTTCGACGCGAATTTTGAATTCAAGGAAGCCATCGGGTATTGGGATACTAGTCACGTGACGAATATGGAGAAAATGTTTCGTAACGCGCACTCCTTCAACCAAGATATTTCTAAATGGGACACGTCGTCGGTCAGAACTATGTTTCGCATGTTTTTGAACGCCACGGAGTTCAAAGGAACCGGTATTTCTAAATGGGACGTTGAGGAAGTCACGGACATGCAAGAAATGTTTTTGAACGCAACTCACTTCAATGACGACATCGGCAGCACGTGGTTGGGATCGGCGGCGACTAACGAACAAAACGACATCTTTCTCGGCGCGGACGCTTTCAACAAAGTCTACGAGTGTAACACCGACGTCGACGGTCCGGTCTCGTCGTGCGCGAAACAAAGAGCTCCCTCGCCGTGGCGTTGCGATTAACGATGCGCGCGCGACCATCATTTTTCACGAATACAACGACGAATACGACGACGAATACTACTCGCGACCGACGACGACAAAGACAAAGACAATAAAATCCACGACGCGAACTCACGGTCGGTTGTTATAAAAAAAAGCGTTTGATGGTATGATACTTTACACATTCGAACATATAATAATTTCACTTTTTCCTCTTCTCGTTCTTCTTTTCTCAGACAGAAAGACGAGTTCTTTTTTTCTCAAGTTCTCCTCTCTTCCGGGAAAGCCGACAGAAAATCACACGCATCATCGCATAAAAAGAATCATGTCCGACGAAGAGTTTGACTTGAAAAAGAAGAAGAAAAAATCCAAGAAGGTTGATTTCGACGCGTTCGAGACGGAAGATACTCCGAATGATGGTGGTGATGATGCTGGTGTCGCGGCAGCCGTCGCGGAGAAAATAGAAGATTTGGATCGTACGTGTTTTTCTCTCGTTTTGGGTTTTTCTTTGTCTTCTTTTTTCTTCATCCGCTTCTTCCTTTGTTGTTAACGCAACAGCAGTTTTCATTCGGCGAAAAGAGATGGTGACGACGATGAGAACGCGACGACTGTCGTCGAGCCAAGCCGCTTTTGGACCTAAACACTGCTGCTGGTGATGTTTAGAAGAGCATTTGATAAAAGAGCGGAGAGGAGGATGCGAAGACACAAAAGCACTCCTTCACAGTTATCTCTCTTCTCACGTGTCTCATCTTTCAAAAAATTAAAAAAAAAACTCACCACTCACCACAAAAATCTCTCAAACAACCTTTCACAACAACGACAACTTTAACTTTAACAATAACAACAGTCGAAGAGTTTGGTAAGAAGAAGAAATCGAAGAAGAAGAAGAAACTCGCGTTATCGGACGACGAGGAAGGAGGAGGAGAGAACGAAGAGGAGGAAAAAGCGACGACCTCGTCGTCCGGCGGCGGCGTTCAATCCGGGTTAGGTCTCCCTTGGGACGGTTCCGATCGAGACTACCACTACGACGAACTTCTCGGTCGCGTCTTTGGCATTCTCAAGGAGAAGAATCCGGCGTTGTCGGAGAAGACGAAAACGATTATTAAACCGCCACAAATTGCGAGAGAAGGGACGAAGAAGACGGTGTTTGCAAACTTGATGGAGATTTGCAACGCGATGCACAGACCGCACGAGCACGTGACGCAATACATGATGGCGGAACTCGGGACGACGGGGACTTTAGACGGTCAGCAAAGGCTGATTATTAAAGGGAGATTTCTGCCGAAAGTGTTCGAAGGTGTTTTGAGACACTACTTTATCGATTACGTGATTTGCAACATGTGCAAGAGTTCGGACACGCAGTTAGTGAAAGAGGCGACGACGAGGTTAAGTTATTGTAGGTGTCAATCGTGCGGCGCGTCTAGGTCGGTGTCGAATATTCAAAAAGGTTACACCGCGGTTGGGAGAGGCGAGAGAAGGAAAGCCAGAGCAATGGGGACGTAAAAGGAATACGGAAAACGTCTACATCATCATCGTCGTCGTTAAGAAGTATATTTTTAAAAACATTTGTTGTATTAGAAGAAAAGAGAAAAGAAGAAGAAGAAGAAGAAGAAGAGGAGCATCGTCATCGTCATCATTTTACTTAGTATCGTTACAACGTTTCAAATTCTTTGGCTATTTGCTCATCCGTCATTTCTTGCTTCGTCGAGCATTTGTTATACGTCGTGTCTGCGGACATCTTACAGACCCACTTGTCGTCGTCGCCGAGATTGGCGATTGACTTTTCAGGAACACGCCTCCATTTGGAACAGTCGTCGCACTGTATCCATGTCTGCTTAACGATGACTTTAGTCGCCCTTTTGCCGGAATTTGGCGGCGCGTTGCTGCTCGTTCTCGCTCTCTTCGAAGCTTTCCCGCCGCCGACGACTTTGTTCGATCCAGGTAGTGGAGGATTCACCGGAACTCGTTGCTTACCGCCCCATCGAACGGTTTGCATGCTCAACTGCACGGTTTCTCTGCTTCCGTCGTCGTATAAAACTTCGTGCTCACCCGTATCCGCACGGAACGATTCAATGACCGCATTGAAGAAGGTTTCATGGACGGGCCAAAAGACTTCAACTAGTCTTCCGATGGAATCTGCGCCAGTTTGCGTGCCAATCGTTTTCAGCCATTTTCCCATCGTTTCTTGGGTGACTGCATGTTTTCCGACTAAACGCAACGACTGGCGCCATTTTTTCGCAGAACCTTTCCCGCCCAAGCGCTCAAATTCAGTCGCTGGACACGTGTATTCGGATATTCTGCACTTCATGTCACCTGAATCTCGGCGAAGCACGGCGTAACGAACGAGTTCCTCGCCGCGGCGTCCTTGCGGTAACAAGATGCCTCGCATGCCACCGACAGCGACCGGAATGGGAGGTAAAGCAAAAACCATTCCACCATCTTCCAAAGGTGGTTCCGGAACCCCCTCGTAAGGCTCCCAGATGGATGGCAAGTATCTCACTGTCAACAGAGGTAAGAAAAAGCGCTGCGTCAAGTTTTCCTCTATTTTTTCCTCATCTTCGTCGTCATCTGAAGGCGATGGAAAAAGGATCGGGTTTTTGCGCGGCGTGGGGTATTTGAACGTCAATTCGTGTTCTCCGGTGAAAGTATCGAACGCAGTCACCGTAGCTCGTCGCCATAAACCGCGCGTTGGAACGAGAATTTCAATGAACTTCCCGACGGCTTCGTCGCCGATGCTCGCTCCTTTTGATCTCAGAATATCTTTGATATCTATTTGAGACCCCGCACGTTTGGCAGTTTCGAGCCATTGTGGATCGTCATCAACAAACTCTTCGACAGGAATGACCTCGTACGAATCCAAATCGGCGATTGGTGTCGGTTGTTCCGGAGGTTGCGGAGGTTTTGGTTTTCTAATCAATGTGCGTTTTGATTTTTTGATTCCTTCCGTTTTGACCTTCTCGTCCACATCCATAGTTGTCGGAGTAGTAATCTTTGCCTTCTTTGCCTCGGCTTTCGCTTTCTTCTCCGCTTGAATTTCCTCTTGCTGGTCAACGTACGCTTTGCTTTGCGCCTCGAACATTTCTTGCGCCAGAGCGTACTCTTGTTTAGCACTCTCGTACGCTTCTTCCTGTTCTGAAACTGCGCGATCGCGTTGCTCTTTGAGGTTTTTAAGCTTTTCATCACTCATTTTCATATACACACTTCGTCCGCCATCGCACAAGGAACCAGATTTATCCTTGTACTCAAAAGGAATGGCGATATTTCGAACGACGCATTGGGCGTCCAATTCAGCTTCGAGTTCCATAGCGGCTTGCGTCGCTTCCGCGACGAAATCACGCTTCTTTATCCTCGAATTTTTCTTTTGGCGCCCTTGCTTCAGTTGTTCGCCTTCTCGTTCGTTGTTGTTCTCGTTATTGTTCTCGTACTCATCGTCATCGTCTCCTCCTTCAGCGCTTTTGCGCTTTGATCCCGGTTTAGAACCAGGGTTACCTCGGTCATAGACTTCTTCATTTTCACTTGGAAAGTCGGTTTCCGTCTCTAAAGCCGCAGCTTTGATGGGAAAATGTTTGACGGTATCAAACGCGACCGCTCCGGCAAGCACTTCGTCTTGATGTGGCGGAATCTGTTGGAACAATCGAGTCTTTTCTTTCAACGGTCCAGATTGTGGCAAGTCTCCTTCCTCATAAAAAGGCGCGTTCCACGAGTACAACTCGTTCGCGTTCACGCCAATAGCGGCTGCAACTCCATCGATGGTATCATCTGCTGCGCAATAATACACTCTGTACCCGGATTCCAAAGCTTCCTCGCCGTTTAGCGTACCTCTCGCGTTCATATTTATTCCATCTGCGGCCCACGCGCCGCCGACGCCTCGTTGTCCTACTCTTCCTCCTCCAGACGCATCCTTATTGGCGTTGGCTCGCGAGCGACTACGTGCAGATGGAATACTTTCGTACGGTAACTTCACCGGGAGACCGTCTGGAAATCGGAACTTATTCAGACATATGAACAACCACTGGTGAGTGCCATCTTCGTAGCGAATTTCGTGTTCGCCAGAATCGGCTTTGTATCCCACAAACTCGCAAAATTTATACGCTTGCGAACCGTCCGACCAGATTTCCGCGGGTCGACCGACGACATTTGCACGCCACGTGCCACCTTCGTCACGCAACCATTTACCAATGGGCACACCCCTCTTCAATTCATCCGCTTCTAGTTCCTCGATCGGGTAACCGCTATGTATACGTATAGATTGACGCCACTTTCGTGCGTTGCCTCGTCCACCCAAACGCTCAAACTCGAGAGCCGTGACGAGTTGTTCCTCAGAAGTAACGTTGCCTTTTCGATCTTTCTTGTAGAACATGACGTTTTCCTCCCCTCTTCGAGCTCCTGGACGCATAAATCCTTCCATTCCTCCGCATTGAACTTTGACTGGAACTTTTTCCATAACGAGATTTTTCTTCGCTTCGCCTGTACTCCTCTTGTCGTCAACGTCGCCGTCTGTTTGTTCATCTTCATCAACAGGTTCAATTGAGCACTCACCGCTGAGCGCATCCGGAATTTGAGCATCCTTTCGTAATCGTAAAGAGCATAAGTCGAGGATTTCCGGCCATTTTCTATGTAATTTGGATTCGATAAATCCATCGCGTTCTAGAGTAACAATGGCCAAGTTGTATCCGAGAGCGTCCCCGAATTCGTCGTGGGTCCACATCGCGCGAGCATGGTCTAAAGTAGCCGCATCGTGCGCGCGATAAAGTCTCGCCATCAAAACTTTTATTTCAGTGGAAGTTATGTACGCTTCCTCTTCTTCGTTTTTACCTTCTTTCTTCTTTTTCGTCGTCGTCGCCGCGGCGTTCATCTTTCGTCTGCGTTCGCCGAGCGTTCTCAAGATGGCGTTTCTAATATTCGTCACTTTTTCTTCGTCGATTCGACCCTTATGCGGCAAAACTACGGGAAGAGGAGCTCCTCTTCGATTAATAGAGGCTTCGACTCCAGAAGCTAATCCAGATCGCAAGAGATCGTACCCGGAAACAGGTGCACCAGTTTCGCGTCTCTCTAGGCGACGATTGCGTTCGTTTGAACGGATCCGTTCCTTTTCTTGTTCAATCTTAGCCAAATCCGCATTTTCGCGTTCACGTACTTTCGCCATTTCTTTGTTTCTTTCCAGGTGAGGACGAACGCGTCGGAACATTTCGGCCATAATTTTATCGCGTTCCGCAGGATCGATGTCTTTCTGTCTCAAAAGTTTCAGAGGTCGCCCGAAAACGCACGGATCTTTAGGATTGACGTTTGCATCTTGCGCGTTTGCGCTTTCATTCTTACCCTTTACTAATCCAGCAGCCGCTGCAGCTTCTGCGGCTTTGCGCTGTTCAAGCAAGCGCTGCGCCTGCTCTTTCTCAGACAATTTTTCTAAAGTCTTTGATGGTGGCGGTGCTGGTTGCATCCAAAGTTTCGTGCGTTCTAAAAGTTGCGACTTGCGTGAAATATTTGGATATTCCGCCTTATTCCAAGCGACAATATCGCGCGCGTCCAATCCTCGCTCTCTGGCGATTTCATCAACGCTTTCGTTCCTTTTCGTGTAATACGCAACAGCGCCTCTTATCACGGCATCCTCACCAGCCTCGGGAGCTTCTTCCTCCTCTGCTTCCTCTTCCATGATCGCATCGTTAATTAATTCGTTTTCTACTTCTTCTGGTTTCTTTTTCTTTCCTTTCTTTTGGTTCTTTTTCGGACCTTCTGTTCGCAACAAAAAGTGAACGAGATCCGTAAACGTGGCGTACGCCAACGCTTTCACGGAACCATTCCCTAATGGCAGTTCGAGCTCCGTATCGCGATCTTCGATCCAAACGTCCGTGATGGCAACTTTTTTACCCATTACCCATCCGGACGATCCCTTTACACCACCTCCGTGTTCATCACCTCCGGCGTTGTATTTCTTGATCTCCTCGTGTTCTTCACCAAACTTTTGACAATCCGCGTCGCATCGAATAAAGCACGCCTGTGCCGGGTGTATCTGTCCTAACGCTTCAAATCGTTTACACTTTCCTATTATCTCAGCACCTTGCGGTAAATGGTCTTCACAATAGGCGCGAGTGCAACACTCGCATCGAAACAACAAACCGCCGACCGCGGCAGACTTCCGGCCACACTCGTGGCACGTGTGGTGCGGACATGACCATCTCGCCGTGCGTCCAATTTCTTCCATGGTGTATCCAATGCATTCAGGATGAACAGAAACTGGGCACAAGTCGCAGCAGACGATTTGGCCACCGTCCCAGCATCCTTGACACGTGTACGCGTGACCGTAATCTCTTCCCGCGACTTGACCGCGGGAACGTTTCCCGCCCTGTAATTGCGCTTGACTTAACCCCGACTCTTTCGCGTTTACGGAAGGTTCGCCAGATTGTAAATCGTAATCGTTTGACTTTAACACGGTAACCATACCGAGACCATGACCGCCGTCAACTTGCATAGTCGTCGTCTTTCGATTGCGCTTACCGGAAAGTATGTTGCTTTGAAACTCCTTTGCGATTTCTTTTAAAGACGTGTTCTTTTTCACCTGAACTAAAGATGCATCGCCGACGGATTCTGCAATCTTTGCCGGCATCATAAATGTTGAAATAGGAGTTTCCTCAGCTTTGCCTTCAACGAAATCAGTCGCCGTAAACTGCGTGTCTTCTTTCAGCGTTTGCAAATCTCTTCGTTTGCGCTCGCCCTCCTCGCTTCGATCCATGAGCGTGGATAACTCTTCATCTGTCGGCGGATCGCCAGAATCTTTAGAGAAGACGGCATCGACACCAAAACGTAACATCGAATACAAATCGTTTTTATCCAGCGCTTCCATAGCCTCTGCAGCGGCAGTTGAGCCTCTGGATACCATTTTTTCTAAGAATAATTTTTTCTCTGCGCGTTGCGTCATTCGTTCCTCTACGGTGCCAGCAGTAACTAATCGATATATGTGCACCGTTTTCTTCTGACCGATGCGATGGACTCTCGCCATCGCTTGCATATCTACCTGAGGGTTCCAATCGCTATCAAACATGACGCACGTATCTGCCGTTTGCAAGTTTACGCCCAAACCACCCGCGCGAGTACTTAAAAGAAATGCAAACACAGGCGAATTTGGACGGTTGAATGCCGCAATATCTATAGACCTCTGCACACGATTTGTAGAACCATCGAGTCTAGCGTATTGATAACCGCGCAAATGCAAAAAATTCGCTAATATATCCAACATAGATGTAAACTGCGAGAAAATAACCACGCGGTGGCCATTTTCTTTCAACTTGATCAAAATGCGATCTAATACCGATAACTTCCCTGAGGCTTCGATGATATCTTCTAAGGTGACGCCTTCATCCTGGATACCCGGCGAAAACAAGTACGGGTGATTGCAACATTTCCGCAGTTGCATCAATAGTGAGTTCAATTTGCGCCAATCGCCGCCACCGCTACTAGATTTTTCCTTCGCATCTTCGCCGGCGACTCCTGCAAGTTTTTTCTCGTTCTCGGAAGCCGCCGCTTCGAGCGATTGCAAAGCGCCCGATTCCCGCATCAGTAACCGCCTGTACCAAAACGTTTGTGCCGAGGACAAAGGGCACATAATTTTCGTTTCAACTTTTGGCGGTAACGAAACTTCCACTTCGCCTTTGACTCTCCTCAAAACGAACGGACGCATTAAATAGTGCGCCTTCGCGAGTAATTTTTCGTCGACTTTATGCTCCCTCATGTTCAAATTAAAAGCGCGGTCGAACGGCTCCGAGGAAGTAAACACGTCCGGGTGAAGAAACGATAAAAGCGCATATAACTCGTGCAAGTTATTCTGCACTGGCGTACCAGTCAAAAGGATGGTGTGTTGACGGTGAATGCGCTTCAAAATCTGATGCGCCGTCGTCTCTTCGTTCTTCACCTTGTGCCCTTCGTCTAAGATGACGCATCTCCAGTACACTTTTTGCGTCAACGCGAGCGCAAAAGATGGATTACACGCCATTTCATACGTCGTTAGAGCGACATCGTATATTTCTGTATTTATCACGACTTCTCTTCGTAGCCTTTGACGTTCGTTTTCATCCGAACTGTGTAACCGAACGACTCTTAATTTTGGACACCATTTGGCGAGTTCGTCCATCCACGAACTCATTACTGAGAGAGGGCAGACGATCAAATGCGGCCCTTTCACCCCGCGCATTTCTTTGATACACGCGAGAAACGAAATCGATTGTAACGTTTTTCCTAAACCCATCTCGTCGGCCAAGATGCACGAACATCCTTGATCGAACATTCGAACAGCCCACCTCAAACCTTCCAGCTGGTATTCTCTCAACACCGCAGTAATCGCCGCCGGTTGATTCTCAACTGGCATCAACAGCTTATCGCTCGGTTCATACTTTTCCGCTCTCTCCTCTAATGCTTGCACCGCCTTCTCTTCCATGAATGGCTTTAAATGCGATATTTGTTGATGTAAGTACTTGGCCCGTTTCGAAATCGCCAACTCGATATCCTTTTGAATATCTTTCTTGTTCACCGCCGTCGCCTCTTCGTCGGCGGTTAAAATTTTCGGTGCCCTCGGTTTCGTCCTCGTGTACGGTTTTCTCGGTTTCTTCTGTTCGAATACGTACGACGTGCGACCCGGACGCGTTTCTCGACTTCCATCGTCTCCTCCCAACTCGCTCGAAAACACGCTCGGTTCGCCTTCGGTTAAACCGTAGTTGTTCGAACGCAACACCGGTTGTCCGTCTATCATAATCACTCTCGCTTTTGTCACGCGAGATGTCCGTCGTCTGCCTCCCGACGAATCCTCCCCTAACGCCGCTTTCAAGACGTCTTCTGGAATTTCAGCCGCTACCGCCGGGTCTATTATTTGTTGTTGTTGTTCGCGTTGCGCGTCGTCGTCGTCGTCGTTCTTTTTGGTTCGGTCGTCGTCGTCGTCGTTGTTCGACTCCGGTAAAACTAAAATCGTCTTCTCTTCTTTGTCTTCTTCTTTGTCTTCTTCTCCTTCTGCAGCTTTAGAAGCAGCGGCGGCGTGTTCACCGTCCTCACGACCACCACCATCAGACGACGACGTCATATTATCGAATAATGGAAACAAATATAAATAATAGAGCAAGAGTAGTAAGAGTAGAGAGAGAAAGAATGGAAGAGACGAGACGAGACTCTTTTGTTTGTTGCGTTTTTGGTAAGTTTTCATCAATAATCAGTCAATTATATCAATCGCAATATAATACAAACAACAACACAACTTCGACGCTTCGAAAAAGAGAGGAGAAGAAGAGAGAATATGCAAAACTGGTATCAGTGAAAAATGGAAATTTCATGCCTTTATGTAAATTAGTATCTATCTAGATTTTGTTGCCTAACCTATCGTACGCGGGCGCTCTGTCCATGCGCGTGGGGTAAAATCGAGCGCGAGGCATGTACCCTTCGTTTTGGTACAACGTCACGGTAACGTCTTCGCTCTCCGCGAGTTGGTATAAATGAGGAAGCATGTCGAACAGCGCGTCGTCGGCTGGGTCGTCGATGAACGATGACACCGGTAATGCGTTTTGTGGATGGAACATGTAGGAATAAGGAGAGTTGTCGATGATGATGGTTTTGCGCAAGTCGCGGCCTAAACAGGTCAAGTCTTTGACGTAGTTCCCTTGGAACGGGTAACACGCGTCTCGAAATAATCGGTGTCGAACGACACCGTGGACGTCCAGTTTATCCATCAAAGGATTCGCGTATTTCGCTAACGAGGCCGTGAACACCACCAACTCGTATTTTTCTGCCATCTCGATTAAGAACAAATCCACCCAAGGTCTTTTCAACACGTACACGTCGGTTATCCTGCCGTCGATTTCAACCGGGATTATATAATCCGGGTTCGGTATCGGCCGAAACGACGAGTGGACTAACGTTTCGTCTAAATCGAGAACTAAACATGGCTTACTCGTCGCGTTGCCGCTTTTCGCGCATCTGTGCGTTTCCGGTGCAGGGAGAAAATACGCGCCCGTGTGCAAAGTAAATCCTTCGCCGACGACGTTGGAGAACTGCGGTTTAAGACACGGAACCGGAACGCACCCGGCAACTGTCGGCGCTTTCTCTTCTTTCCTGAGCGGTGCTTTCGCATCATCCCGTATGTTTCGTTGTTGTTTCGTATTTGTATTGTTGTCATTGAACGACGACGCATTCGCGCCTCCGAAACACGCGCCAAAGAATCGAGCAAAGATATTTCTCTTCCTCGCGAGGACCGTCGTCGACGTCGAGTTCTCGCTATTGCCTCTTCCGCTACTACTGTTGATGCTACTACTCCTCGTGTTGTTGGTGTTATTCGTGCTGCTACTCATCTCTGCCTCTCTGTTGTGTATCGTGGTAGGTTCGTCGTCCCCTAAAAACTGCGTGATGACGTCTTCCTCTCGTTCCATGTGGTTGGGATTTTTTGTGCCATCCCCATCGCTGCTGCTCTTTTTCGTCGGTAAAGGACTGTTGTCTCTCCTGGGCGACCACAAACTCCCTCTCGCTGGAGTTAAACTCTTCTTCTTCTTCTTCTTTTGTCTTTTTGTCGTCTGAATCGTCGTTGATTTCGGCGTCGACGACGATAACAGTTCGTGTTCGTCCTCTGTTTCTTCCTCGTTGTTGTTGTTGTTTATATCGTCGTCGTCGTCGTCTTTCACTCTCGAAAAGGCGCGAGACAACAACCTTTTCGTCGCTCCGTTGATATTCTTTTTATTATTATTATTCTTCTCTCCACCTTTAGAAGAAGAGGAAGAAGAGGAGGAGAACGAGGCTGCTTTTGAGAACATCGTCGGTGTCGTCGAGGTCGTGCTTGTGTTTTGATCTTGTCTCTCCATCTCCACGTACCCACCGTTGACACCACCGACTTTCGACGACGACGACGATGTCATCATCATTTTAATCTTCTAAATCTCTCTCTTTTTGTGTTGGTTCGTTGTTGTTACTTTTGCAAGAAGAAGAGTCATGATAAAAGAGAGATCGAGAAGGCAAAAAAAGTAAAAAAAAGTAAAAAAAAGAGAGAAGAGAGACTGAGAGAAGAGAGAAAGAGGTGAAAAAAAAGCATCCTCCTCCTCCTCCTCTCATCCTTTATTCTAAAACTACTCTTATCACAAAAGTAGTATTAAAAACGTGATGATGTCGATGTCGTCGCCGCCTTCTCGGTGCTTGGCAAAAACTGCTTTTGCCGCGAGTCGTCGCGTTCCTGCCGCTGCTGCTGATGGTTTCTCATCTTCTTTTTCTAAAAGTCGTCGTCACCATCATCATAATCATCATCATCATCGAGGAAAGACGAATAATAATACCGTTATTCTGATGATGAAAGCGAACGGCGGCTCTTCTTCTTCGTTCTTTTTTTCTTCCAACGCCAAGCCTGCGGCGACGACGACGACGACGGTCGGAGAAGATGACGATGAAGAAGAACATCGAGAAAACGAAGAGATGAAAGAGAAGAAACCAAAACCACCACACTTTGACGGAAGAAACTTTCGCAAGAAACGAGAAGAAGTGGACGACTATAAACTCGTCACCGAGGAAGAGAAAACACGTTTGAGAGAAAAAGTTATCAATCACTTATGGCTCGCCCCGCTGACGAAAGGAGGCAACTTACCGTTTCGACGACTGTGCGCGACGTTCGAGGCAAAAGTCCTCGTGTCGGAGATGTCCTACGCGAGATTCTTAAATCGAGGGAACCCGGTGGAGAAAACGCACTTACGGCGACACGACTCGGAGGAGATTTTTGGTGCTCAAATCGCGACGAATATCATCGAAGAAGGCGTTCGGTCGGCGAGGATGGCGTATGAATTCAACGCGGATTTCGTGGATTTAAATTGCGGATGTCCAACTCACGAAGTCACGAAGAGAGGTTTAGGTGCGCGATTGTTGAGGAAACCGGCAAAGCTGGCGAAGTTGGTCGAAGGTTTAGCAAACGGGTCGCCTTTACCGCTATCGGTGAAAATTAGACTCGGCGTAGAAGACGATAAACCGGCTTTGAAGTTAGCGGAGGAGATTGAAAACGCGGGTGCGAGCGTATTAATCGTTCACGGACGAACGAAAGAGCAGCGATACACGAAAAGTGCAAATTGGAATTTGATTGGCGAGATTAAAAGCCGAAGTAAGATTCCAATTATAGGGAACGGAGACATTTTAACGTGGTACGAGGCGAGAGATAAAATGGCCTTGTCTGGAGTCGACGGCGCGATGACTGGGCGCGGCGCGCTCATAAAACCGTGGATATTTAAAGAGTTTTACACAAACACGTCGATTGAATTCACCGCGAAAGAAAGGATAGAGCTCGTGTATTTCAAATTGACGACGTTCATGAAGGAATATTTCGGCGCCGATGCGATTGGAAAGAAGAGATTTGATTTATTCATGCCTTGGCACATTGGTTTCTTCTGCAGATATCGCCCTCTCGACGAAGCCGTGTACAGAGAAAAGGCAAAATTGAACCCTTTGTTACAAACGCGATTAGATATAGCCTTAGAAAACGAAGGGAGGATTGAAGATTTAGAACCACTCGAACGTCTTTTACGGTGCGTATCCGAGGAAGCGCACGCGGACATCGCAGAGATTTTATTCCAAAGCGAAACGAGCGAGGATGCGATTGAAAAGTTGACGCGAGTTGCGGAGTCGTCGAAATTAGCCGAATACGAGCTGAGCGTTTCTTCTTCCTCCTCCTCCTCGTCGGGAAGAGAGAGTAGCGGAGATGTGGACGATATGCGCGGATAGTATTCTTCTCTATGTACCTAGAAATTCGCTACTGTACTGGTGCGCAAACAAAACTACTTCTACTGGTATCTACTACACTATTTATTTAATTCTTTTGGTCGGCGGCGCTAAATTCACCGCGCAACCTCCCGGATATCCCATCCGTCGGGCGATTTCGTCCACTTTTTGCTGGTCAAATAGCGTTTTCCCGGCTTCTCCAGCCGAGAACGGTTGCGACATGTGTCGCATAAACGCTCGAGACACCGTCAACGCCATATCCGTGCTCAAATTCAAAAGTTCTTCGGTCATGTGATTGGATATCCACTTCGGTAACTTCGATCTTTTATCGTGCGAGTTATATCGCTTATCTGCAAAGACCATCAATCCGTAATCGGCTTTGGAACGAATGACTCGACCGATGCACTGCGACGCTTGTCGAATGGCATCAAAAGTGAGAAAATCTTGCTCTTTGATTTGCAACGTCTCTCGTAAATACTCCAATCTCGCTCGTAAAATTCGAGACAACGTGTATTGATACGGCACGCCATACATGACTACAGCGCGCCCGTAGTGTCGATCGAAATCGATACCTTCGGCAACTTTACCTCTCGCGACGGAGAGAAAAACGGCACCTCGACCGGCGTTACACGCTCTGCGGTAATTATCTAAAGCTAAGGACGTTTCGACGACGTCTTGCGTCTCCATGAAAATCAACTTGTGTTGCATAATCTCTCGTAAAATCCCGGTATCGTGCCATTTGGAGATGATATTTTCCATGTACGAGTACGAGACGAAAAACGCGACGATACCGTCCGGGATACTTTGCGCTAATCCTACTAAAACTTTCCCGTAATTTTGAATGACGTTTGGATCTTCTCTCATGTCAAATTTGGAGGAGATGTGTTGTTGATCGGCGCCTCGAGTGATGACCATGGGACACAAACACTTCCGAGTTAACGTCATCATGAGTGATTTCATGACGTTCGGCCGAAACTTTAACAATCGAGGGTATAAATCAATCGGCGATAAAGTCCCGCTCGTAATGAATACGGATTGATACTTCTCGAAGACTGGTTTCACCGCTAAAGAAGCGTCTAAACACGCGAGCTGTAAAACTGGATCGGGAATGTGCGGATATCTCTCGTCGTACGGTTCCATTATGATGGTGAACCCTTGATCGTACGTACCGATTAAAGTTGCAAAATCAGCAACGCTAGACAACGCGCCGAACTCTTCCGTATCAACAATCTCTAAAGTTTTCAACAGCGACGTCAAACGATCGTAACAAAATTTCAACGTCTTCGCGTCGACGCCACCACCAGCCTCTGATTTCTGTATAAACATCCTCGGTGCGGTTTGTACGACTGATGGTGCGCGTAACTCGTGCCGTAAAAACTCGACAAATCGGCGCATTATGGCCACGAAATGTTCCGCTCGTCGAATGTTGCCCGGAATAACTTCTTGCACGACGTCCTCGGAAATGACTGGATTTGCCATTAAATCTTCACCTCTTTGCCTTGAAATTGCACCCTGGTTCGCTAACCCGGACACCAATCGCTCGTACTCATCCTGCAACCTTTTTCTATCCGTTTTCTTCACTTCTGTTATGCGCGTGTTTAACGTCGTGATGTTTCTCTGCGCCGCGTCCAACGTCTGCGAACGCAAGTTCACCGACAAAGCTTCTATGCAAACGTTATCGATGTTATGCGCCTCGTCAAAAACGACAATCGCGTTATCCTCGAATTCTCTCGAAACCAACCCGGCAACTTTCGGGTCTAACAAGTATTGATAGTTATACACCACCACGTTCGCTCTCTGTAACGTTTGTCGAGCGAGAAAATACGGGCACCACCTCTTCTCCCGTCCAAACTCTCTCAAATCTTGCAACGTATACACGCCCTTCGGCACTTCCGCTTCTGCCCCAAGCGCTTCTAAATCTTCGTAAAACTCGCACAGATTGCTCTTCCTAATCTTCTCGTTTTCTAAAACCGTTTTTGTTTTCGTTCCTTTTTGATCGCCTTCTTCGGCTTCCTCTTTCGCTTTATCGCGCACCCAACTGGCGGTTAAGTTTCTACACCTCGCGTCCACGCTCTCTCTCGATCCTTCCTCGGAAACTTTCGGATTCACGCACAGATTCTTCCTCGACGACAACCCCAGCGCTAAAATGTGCGTCTCTTCCTCTTTCCCTTTCTCCACGTGCTCCTCGCGATATTTCTGCAAAACTTTCAACTCCGCTAAAACTTTCTCCATCTCAGGCACCGTTCTCGTGCAGTAAATCAGTTTCCCGCACGAGTGTGGGTATTGCAACTGATAACTGGTAATCAACGAGAGTAACGTGATCGTTTTCCCAGTCCCGGTGGGCATTTCTAACGCCCCGTGACCTTTCGCGTCCAACGCGTGTTTCAGTTCGATCATGTATTCGTATTGTTCCTATTATTGTGATGATGTGAGTTGTTGTGAGTAAATTGACGATGATGATGATGATGCGTCGTCGTCGTTTACGTCGTCGTCTGAATCGTGCGCGGATACGGAAAGAAAGAGAAGCGCGACGAAGAAAATGGTAACAGAATAGCAATGTTAAAAAATCTACTCGTTTAAAACGTACCGGGTACAAGTACTCGTACGGGAAGTACACCGTCAATCCTTCCAAGTTGAAAATCATCTTCTTCCTCGTCTTCTTCTTCTTCTTTGTCTTCTTCTTCTTCTTTGTCTTCTTTGTCTTCTTCTTTGTCAAAGAAGAAGTGACGACGGAACAGAAGAACGATTGAAAAAATGAAAAACGAAAAAAAAAAACTCAACTTTCCCTCTCTGCCCCATCAAACAAACAACACATTTTCACGCGCAAAATCTCATCAGACAGATAAAAAAAAGTCAAACATAAAAATGGCCCCAGCAGCAAAGAAAGGATCTAAGAAAGTCCAATCGTTCGTCGTCGATTGCACCCGACCGGTACGTGTTGATTCTTTCGCGCGCATCGTTTTCGCGTCGAAATCCGAGAGAGACGCATTTTTTTTTTGTCTTCTCTCAAGCCCTCCTCCTCCGTCGGAAGGAGGAGAAATTTTTACGCGCGCGAATCGGAAGATTTCGTATACTCTCGCTCTCGAACCGTTGCGAAACGTAAACTGACATGTTAACTCTCTATTATCATTCTGTATATTACATCTGTTCTGTTTCCACGCACGCACAACGCACAGGTTGACGATGCCATCATGGACATTGCGTCGTTCGAGCAGTTTCTCACGGAACGAATCAAAGTTGGCGGCAAAGCGGGTGCTTTAGGCGACGCCGTCTCGGTGTCCTCGGACAAGAACTCCGTCACCGTCTCCTCCGAATCTGCCATGAGCAAGAGATACTTGAAATACCTCACGAAGAAGTACTTGAAGAAGCACAACGTCAGAGACTGGTTGAGAGTGATTGCCTCGAACAAGGATAGAAACGTGTACGAGTTGAGATACTTCAACATCGCCGAAGGCGGCGACGAAGAAGAATAAGAACAACGGATTGCTTAAACGTATACAATAGGATAATAATTTAGTATATTTTGAACGTCTGGGGTGATTCTCTCTCTTAAAGCGAGATGATGAAACCATATAAACGTGTGCGTTCCGGGGGGGTCACTAGGATCTGAAACCGATTACTATTATACTTTAGCAGAGAAAAGCGTCAAAAAGTGTTTTAATAAAATATTTACTTTTACACGATGATGATGACAACTAATATAGTACTAATCATATAACAGTAAGGTAATCACAAAAATAACGAAGAGAGTTACTCGGAGATAGATAACGATACCAACGAGTTTGAAACGTTCTTCGACAGCTCTTGCACTTTCTTATTCTTCAAGAAGACTTCGTTTACAATCGCCGCACTGACGAGAACGATTCCAATCCAGACCGGGAAAAATTCCGGTTTCGACGTGAATACGAAACCGAAAATTTTATTCGCTACGACTCTTTTATAGAATATCTGGCCAATTGGTCCGTGTAAGATGTAAATAGGGAAGGAAATCGCCCCTAAATACGTCAACGGTTTCCAGGACAGAACGCTCGAGATTGAAAATTGGCTCGCCCGAGGACTGCTACTGACCGTTTCGCGGTGAATGTTCATAGTAAACCACGCAAACAGAGGTACGAAAATGCTCCTGGCAATTGCGTCAGACATGGAAACGATCGAGTATCCTCTCCCGACGATCAAACCAATCATCAAGAGTAACGGAATAACCGGTTTCTGAAGAACAGAATCAAAGTTTACTTTCTCGACGCCGTCAATCATCACCAATCGAGCAGAAACCGCACCAATCAACACATCAATTGTCGAAAACAACGGAGAAAACCGAACTGAATTCCAAAACATCCACGACGGGTGCGTTTTTGGCGGCATGGTGCCCTCAAAAAATGCAAAACCAGAGACGTCGTAGCAATACGCAAACTTCACCAAACACGTCAACAAAATCAACTTTACGAACAATCTTTGTAATCCCTTCCGTTTCAATTTCGCAATCGAAGGCAACGCGTACGGTAAAACCACGAACGCAAACGTCAACGCGCTGAGAAACCACGTCGGCGCGTTCCACAACTCCGCGTGCGACGGGAACCACGCCTGCGAGAGCGAAAAAGTCAAACCGGCGTGCAAGGCTGACTTCGCCCATCCGTTGTAAGTCACGTCAGCGATCAAAAACACTGGCATGAACAGAATTTGCGTCGCAAAATACAACGGGTAATACCCCATGACTCTTTGAATGGTGTAGGCAACTTTTGTCGGTAAAAATCTCTTTTCCGTGTGTTCGTACTTGTTCAACTCTGACGCCGTGTATGCGGCGACGTACCCGGACAAGACGAAGAAAGCGCCGACGACGACGTTGACTTGCGATAACATTTTTAATAGCAGAGGGTCTCTCGTCGCGCACGCGATGAAATGACCAATGGCGATGTATCCAATGAGAAAGAATCGCATGGAATCCATCGCAGGTAAACGCGGTTTACTTTCTGTTACTTTTTTTTGTGGTTCTGTGTCCGAAGATGCAGCTGCATTTGTTTTTGATGACATTCTTCCTCGGCGGCGATTTTGTTGTTGCATCGAAGAAGTACTCACATCAAAAAAACTCGTTGAATGTGTTGTTGTGTTAATAGTATGAATGTTGTTGTTGTTGTTGTTGTTGTTATTGGTGGTGTGCAAAGCGGCGGTGGCAGGGTTGAACGAAGTTGAAAAGTTGTAACGCTTTTTCCTCAACCTAACTGTATTAATATTATTGTTGATGAAATTCATCGTCGTCGTCGTCGTCTTTTTTTTTACGACGAAGGAATTCTTCGTTTTCGTTTTCAGCGATGAAGATGAAGACGTGATTCTCCCCATCGTCAACGACGACGACATCATCATCGTTCTCTTTATTTCTGTGAGACTGTTTTCTTTGCGCGTGTGCGTGTGTTGTAATTATCCAAATTTTTTTCCAAAGAAGTTTTGTTCTTGATGAAAATTGACCCCCTAAATGTTCGATTCATCAGATCTCTTTATAATTATATCTCCCAACCCTAACGCTCACGGGTCTTTAGCAAAGTGGATAATGCGTCCGACTTCTAATCGGAAGGTCGGGAGTTCGATCCTCCCAAGACTCATTTTTTTTGCTCATTGATACATTCAGATCATTGTAGAACGAGACGTTTGAGAGAGAGAACGATGGGTGCGTGTGTGTGTGTGTGTTTCGATGTGAATCATGATTTCATGATTTCATCTTCTACGCGTGCAGCTATTGCTAATAACTCGCCCACTATATTATAAAGAACTCTCTAACACGTTGACGACTTCGTCTTCGATCGCGCTCAAATACTCGCAAATCTCGCTCTGTTTGCGAAATTCGTGCAACTCTTTGAGCTCTTTGATGGAAACTTTGGCGTAGTCTCCGCCTCTGACGAGCCTTCGCTTGTCGTCCGGTATGGACGCGAGAAAGTGTAAGAGCGCTTTACGGTTTCTCTTCTTGTTCTTACTAGCATCGTCATCGTCTGTGTCGTCATTGTCGTCATTGTCGTCCTCCTTCTTCCCCTCGTCATCTTTTTCCATGTTGTGCAGCCTTAACTTTTCGCCCACGCGGTGGAAGAGAGAGGCGACCTTTATCTGCAAATCCAGAAAGCCGCGCAAACGAGTAAACTCTTCTTTGGAAGAAATACTCGTCGAGTAATAATATCGATTCACTTCTCCAAGTTTTCGCAAAGAAATCACCGGTATCGCGTACGCGTCTTCTAAAAACTGCAAAGATTGTTTGCACACCGGCTTCTCCGTGAAATCCCATCGGTGCAAGACGTCACGCGGTATGATTCGAGTGTCTCCGGAGAAGCAGCTTTCGCATACGACGACTCGTAAATACGAACACACTCTCTGCTCCATTTTCGCCTTTTCTATTCGGTTGCCACATAAACACATACACGTCGCGAGGGATGATGATGCTAATGTTGCTGTTGTTGTTGTTGTTGCTATTCGTTTTGTGTTTGTGGTGGCATCTAAAAGTATCGTCTCAATCGAAAGGCCTCTTGGACGAGGCGGCGCTTCAGATAACAAGACGTTGGACATGTCATCGATTAACTCTTCGTCCACATCTGAAGGCGTCGTCGTCATCGTCGTCGTCGCTGTTGTAATCAACGTCGACGATATCGCGTTAAATGAATGCATCACCGCGTCTTTACCAATGTTTACGGTCGTTTTTCCTAAATATAAACTCGCATTCGTCGTCACCGCGACGCCGGAAACGACCGTATCTCCCATAAACTTTGCTCCCGTAGAGACGCCCCTCCCGATTGAAAAGATACCGTTGTGTATGCCATCGAACAGACCGGTTTTGGAAGATTTAATTGTTTGCGTCGTTTTATCATTATTCGTTTTAGTAGCTCTCATCATCATCGTATTTCTCTTATCGTCGTCGTCGTCGTCGTCGTCAATAATACCGTTATTATTATTATTAGTAAGTTGCTTCCCATCTTCCTTCTTCTTCTTCTCGTTAATGTGAGTATTGTTTTCGAAGGACAAACAGACGACGTCTTCGTCAAACTCGTTCATATCTTCTTCTTCGATCAATCCTCCTCTTTGATTATCATCCGTTGTTGTTGTTCTTCTTCTTTCTCGTCGCACGCCGTAGAATTCATCTAAAGCATCTATGACGTGCGTCGAAATCATCGTCTTATTCGTCTTCATTACTGATGTTGAGGAGGAGGAGGAGGAAACGATGACTCCGACGAGGAGGAGTGGTGGTGTTGGTTCATTTTTTTGACGAAAGAAAATTTTTCGTGTTTTTTTGCATGTGCAAGTTTTTTTTCCTTTTCTTCTTCCTTTCTTTACAAACACACCCTTTTGGCGGTCTAAAAATTTAAATTCACCTCTTCTCGGAGAGAGATGCATAGTATCATATATTATTAAAAAGACGAGAAACACCCTTTCCTCGCTTGTTCTTCTCTCTGAGAGTCCTTCTTGAGCGATAATAGTGATGTCGTTCCCAGGCCGAGCGCAGGAGTTGTTCGGTAAAAATGATGCGAGTAGTAAAAAAAATCAAACGAAACGCCTTGATAGCTTTTATTACGAAGAAGGCGATGATGGTGATGACAACAGCAATAAAAACAATGACAACATTAATAACAACGTTAACAACAAAACGAAGAAGAATAAACACAAGTTAGCCGCGCTCTTTTTGGTCGCCTTAACCTTGGAAAACACGGCATCTATGCTCGCCAGAAGGTACGCGGTTGGGATTTTACAGTTGGATTTTTCCAAGAACGTCGTCTTGTGTGTCAACGAGTTCCTCAAACTCTTGTTTTCGCTTGGCATGAAATATCGAAAAACGGACATCAAGAGTTTCACGAGGCTGAAAACACACATTTTCGAGAGGGTGGTGAAAACGGCGACGCCAATGCTGGTACCAGCGTTCGTGTATTTAGTGGTGAATTTAATTTCTTATCCGTCGTTGCAACGCGTGGACGCGTCGGTATTCACGGCGATATCAAATTTGAAGGTATTAGCGACGGCGATATTCGCGCAGATTTTGCTCAATTCGAGAATATCAAACCGTGTGTGGAGAACGTTGACGCAGTTAGTCTTAGGCGTGACTTTAATTTCCTGGGAATCGTCGCCGAACAATCCGGTCATTCACAAGCGCGTACATCAAAATTGGTACGAACACATCAGCGATATGTTTGATTTATCCTACGCTTTCGGTGTATTTTTAGCGCTCGTACAAACGATGTTAAGCGGGTTCGGGTCGGTGTATTTCGAGAAAGTGTTGAAGAAAAGGACAAAAGAAGACGAGGAAGAGAATTTAGGTAAGAAATTAGACGTTGAGTCACCGTCGTCGGCGTCTTTGGCGAAGTCATCATCGCCGTTTTCTTCTTCGACGGAACTCGACGTTTGGGATAGAAACATTCAGCTGGCGTTGTGTTCAATTCTGATATACGTGCCGATATCAATCTACGAGACGAAAGGAAACCTCTTCCAAGGATGGACCTTTCTCGTTATAGTCATAGCAGCGTTGCACGCTCTTGGTGGCATATTAGTCGCACTGTCTGTTTTATATTCCTCCTCGGTAACGAAGACGGTCGCGGTGTGCGCGGCTTTGGTATTAACGACAGTTTTTGGTCACATTTTGTTCTTCGAACCGTTGAACGGTCCGATATTGCTGGGGTGCGCGATGGTCATCATTTCTGTGTGGGCATACAAAGACGACGCGTACGTGGAAGCAAAGCTTAGAAGCGCAGGATTCGTAGTGTAATTTATTTTAGTTTAGTATGCATTGTTATAAACATCTTCTCCTTTTTCTTGTTCTTTTAAATACATTTACTTATATATACACCAGGTACCTTCTTTTCTTAACCGGTGTTTTGCAAGCCACTCGCGATACCTTTGATAGTGATGATGAGCGTATCGTTCACCGCCGATTTGAATGCGTTTGCACTCGGATGCAGCTTCATCATATCTTGCGCCCACGGCAACGATGGATCGTACTTCAACTCGTCGAAAGAACTGTCGTTGCTGGCTTCCATCTCTTCGATTTCACGCTGTTTCTTCAAGTAAGCGCTTTGAATCACATTCAAAGGCGTGATGTAGATCGAACGCATTTGTAACTTATTCTTCAACTGCTGATGTTGCGCCGGACACTGTTGGCCGTCGACTTCAATCTTCGACTCTGGGTTCACCAACAACTCTCTTCGGTCCGCAATTTCCAAAACGTGGTCGATGGTCGTCATCAACTCGTTCCTCAACTCTTTGCCTAACCCATTTCTCAAGCGTTCATCTACCAACGTCTTCTCGTAATACTCGACGACGTTCAAATCAGCTTTGGCTAAAACCATCTCGACTAAATCCATCGTCACTTTAAAAAATGGCCACTTCTTGTGCATTTCTCTCAGTGTGCTCAGTTCGCCTTCCTGCGCTTTGATCTCAGCGAATGCGGCAGACATACCCAACCAAACTGGAAGTTGAAAGCGGCTTTGCGTCCAGGCAAAGATCCAAGGAATCGCTCGCAAGGCCGTAACGCCAGCGTTCGGTTTCCGCTTACTCGGACGCGAACCGATGTTCAAACTTCCCAATTCTGTGCTCGGCGTGCTTTGCGCGAAGTACGGAACGAAATCAGGGTTTTCAAACACAACCGATCGGTACCTTTTGCACGAAGCTTCGCTCATTTTTTTCATCACGACTCTCCATTCTGGTTTTGGACCTTCCGGCGGTTTCAAAGTGTGTTCGAGAACCGCGGCGGTGTATAAATCCAAAGTGTGAAAGCAGTTTTCTCTCTCCCCGAAATCTTGTTCAATAACTTCGCCTTGAATGGTAACGCGAATAGATCCATTCACCGTTCCTCCCGGTTGCGACATGATAGCAATGTGCGCCGGACCACCGCCTCTGCCAACTGTACCGCCTCTGCCGTGAAACAAGGTCAAGTGCACGCCAAATTCCTTGGCAACCTCACCCGCTTTCTCTTGACCTTCATACAAACCCCACGCTGCGGCAAGACGTCCAGCATCTTTACCAGAATCCGAATACCCAATCATAACTTCTTGTTCGTTATTTCTTAACGTTTTCATGTAGCACTCGACGGAGAAGAGTTGTCTCAAAACTCTCGGCGCATCGTTCAAATCGTCCAAACGTTCAAACAAAGGCGCGACTCTCAGCGACGTTTCTAAAGTTCCGCCACACTCTCTTTGTAACAAAACCACCGCCAAAACGTCCGAAGCACTCGTCGCCATGGAAATGACATACGTTCCTAAACTCCCTGGAACCTTCTTTTGAATGTGCGCAACCATTTTGAACGTGTCGAGAACCTCGCGAACTTCGTCCGAACACTCCAACTGGTGCGGGATCAACGGACGTTTACCTTCAATTTCGCTCTTCAAAAACTCAATTTTCTTCTCTTCGCTCCATTCCTTGTACGAACCCATGCCCAAGTGCGTGGTGATTGCATCCACGGCGTCAGCGTGACGATCGGATTCTTGTCGGATATCGAGCTTGACGAGATTCAGACCGAAGCATTGCACTTGACGAATAACGTCGAGCAAATAGCCATTGGCGACTTGTTCGTCGCCGCATTCCATCAAAGACTCGTAGCAATGCATCAACGGGCCAGATAAATCTTCTTTACAGCGAATGAAACGATCGGAACCATCGTCCAAATCCAACTCGATGGACGGATCAGCGACAACTTTTTGTAATTGTTCCATCGTCTCGTACAATTTGTCTCTTAACTCGCCCAAGAGAACTCTGTACGGTTCGTTTTCCGGAATGGTTTTCCAAAAGTCCGTGTAGTTACGTCCTCTGCGGATTTCAAACACGACCGAGTCTTCTTCGTGTGGTCTGTTGGCGACTATATCGTCGACAACTTTTCGAAAAGATGCCGAGCACCGCCACATGGCAAGATCGAATATGAGTTGTTCGATAGCTTTGAAATATAACGTCGTCGCTTGTAACCTGGCGAGGTAGACGGAATCTCTCGTGCACGTGGCCGTCACGTACGGGTTTCCGTCGCGATCGCCACCCATCCAAGAGCCAAACGTAATGATCGAGCGTTCCAAAGGAAGTCTGTTCAAACCGTGGTTCAATAACGAAGTATCCACCCGTCTCATAAACCGCGGCACCCCGGCAAAGATTGTGTTCGTAAAATACGTCAAACCTCTTCGCATTTCATCCTGTGGCGTCGGCGGCGAACGGCGAATTTCGTCCGTTCTCCATGCCGAATGAATGCAGCACCGAATGGACTCCAAAATCTCTTCGCGTTCAAATCGTGAGAGACGAAAACGTTGCAAATTGATCAAATTATTACGGATCTTGCCGTAGTTCTTCAACAAAGATTGTCTCAGCGCTTGCGTCGGGTGTGCGGTTAACACCAAATCGACGTGTTGGTTACATAACGCGTCGTAAATCGCGTTCGGATCCATGCCGCTGGCCACCATACCTTTAATCGCGCCGTTGGTCGTCTTTGCCGGACCTCTCGGAATATCGTCCAATCGCGCGTGCCTCTCCTCCATACTCGTCGCTACGTGTTCAGAGATGTTGTGCAAGTTTAACAAGTTCGAATACGCCGAGGATAACATCAACGTTTCGTCCAACTTCAACGCGTCCAAGGTGTTTTTCAACTTGTCAAAGTCCCCCGAGGAGTGTGACTCGCTAAATGTTTCCGAAATCTTATACACGTCCATTATTTTATTCAACATTTCCTCCCCGGCGGTTTCCTTCACTATGGAAAAGAACATTTCTCTCATGAGCTCGTCGGATTCCGCGACAGCTTCCGCGGTATCGAACGTATTCGTTTCCCCAGTCCCAGACAAATAACTCGATTCGTTGATGAGTTTGGACATGAACTTCCCAGTCTCCGTGTTGATCATGGATTGAGAGAGTCTCCGACCGTGCGGAGGCTTGCTCCCGCTCGGCGGCGCGTTCTCGTCGGTGTTTTTGTTATTGCCGCCGAATAAACCCATGATTATTGATTCGTCTACTCTCTCCTTCTCGAGCTCAAAATTCGCGCCGCTTTATAATATTCCGTAAAGAAGGAACAGTTGGTATATTTATTTTTTTCTAATAAGAGTGTTGTGTAGATCGTAGAAAAAGAGATCTCAATCCGATCTCTTTCAGTTCTCTCTCTCGTTCTCTGGATCGATGATCGAAAGTACTTTTCTCTCGCGCCTTTGTCTTCTTTGTCCTCTTTTCCTTTCCGAAAGACGGAGGAGGAGGGGAGGAGAACGCTTTTTTTTTTACGATGCATGAGCAGATGAGAGATCGCTTTTTCGTAAATTTAGAGATATTTTTCCCCCTGACACCTGATGATGAAAAAACCTTCCTTCACTAATTCCTCCACAACGACAACTTGGAAGGAAGAGATAATGCTCGCTTCAACATCATCAACAACAACAACACCATCTATTATTGCACAACATCATCGAGATCAACAACAGAGGACGACGACGACGACGACGCGAGTGGGAGGAGGAAAAGGCGTACAACACACGTACCATCATCAAATATCGAAGAGGAGAGGCGCTGGTATCGCGACGGTCGTTTCGTATTCTTCATCCTCATCATCATCGTTAGCAAAAGTTGTTGGCGGCTTCCGTAACAAAACAAATTCTTCTTCTTCTTCTTCTTTGTTCACCACTGATAATACGAAGCGAGGAGGACGAGAAACGATGACGACTCGTGCTACAGGTGGTGACGGTGGTGCCCCTGGGGGAGAGCCTAAGAAGTTATGGGGTGGAGCGTTCAGCGAAAAGATCGATCCGCTCATGGAAAAGTTCAACGAAAGTTTATCCTTTGACCGACGAATGGCGTTGGAAGATATCGAAGGGTCCATCGGATACGCCTCTGCGTTAGCCCGGACTGGGATCATCACCGAAGAAGAGAGAAACGAAATCCACAAAGGTTTAAAGAAAGTCTTGGAGGAGTGGCAGAGCGATGCATTTGTCGCGAAGGAAGGCGACGAGGACATCCACACCGCCAACGAACGACGGTTGTGCGAGGTCATCGACTCAAACATTGGAGGGAAGTTACACACGGGTAGGTCGAGGAACGACCAAGTTGCCACGGACACGAGAATGTGGCTGAGAAAAGAGTTGACGGTGTTGAGAAAGTATTTAAGAACTTTAATTGAAGTTGCGATCGACAGAGCGGAAAAAGAAGTGGATCACGTGATGCCGGGATTTACGCACTTGCAGTCGGCGCAGACGGTTCGATTTTCGCACTGGTTATTGTCGCACGCCGCAGCGTGGCAAAGAGACGACATGCGTTTGAAAGATTTGATGCCGAGAGTTAATACGATGCCGCTGGGAAGTGGTGCATTAGCTGGGAATCCATTTGGTGTCGATCGACAGCTGTTGGCGAAAGATTTGAACTTTGAACGCGTCTGTCCAAACTCCATGGACGCAGTTTCCGATCGCGATTTCGTCATTGAAACTATGTTTTGGGCGAGCATGACACTCATGCACATCTCGAGATGGTCGGAAGATTTGATCGTGTACTCTTCCCAACAGTTTGGCATGATGCAGATGTCTGACGCGTACTCAACCGGAAGTTCCCTCATGCCGCAAAAGAAAAACCCAGACGCGTTGGAATTGTTGAGAGGGAAAGCCGGGAGACAAATCGGAACGCTGACGGGTTTACTGTGCATCTTAAAAGGCACGCCGACTACGTATAACAAAGATTTCCAGGAAGGTTGGTTGGGGATGTTTGAAACCGTGGACACGATGTCTGATTGCTTACAAATAGCCGCCGGATGTTTAGCGACGATGAAGTTGAACCCGGAGAAGATGAAATCGTCTCTCGTCGCGGAAATGTTGGCCACGGATTTAGCTGAATATTTAGTGAGAAAAGGCATGCCGTTTCGCGAAACGCACCACATTTCTGGCGCGGCGGTGAAATTAGCCGTCGATAAAAAAGTCCCGTTAGACCAACTCACCGTGGACGATTTGAAATCCATCTGTGACAAGTTTGAAGATGACGTCGCGGAAATTTGGTCGTACGAAAAGTCCGCGGAGAGCAGAGACACGGAAGGCGGGACCAGTCGCAGGTCAGTTCTCGAACAGTGCGCAAAGTTAAGAGCGTACTTGAAAGAAACCGAGTAGTCACGAACGGCGCCAATGACGACGATGACGAGAGAGTAACGATGGCATCAAACGAAAATACACTCACTCATTAGATGTTTTTGACTCATGAATACACTTACCATATGGGATATTTTTATGCAGAAAAAACAGAAAAACTTCGTCAGAAAAACGCCCGCCAAGCGACTACTTAATTTTTAATAATGTCCAGACCCCTCTTCCTCTTCCTTTTTTTCCTCCTTCCAGTGGCTTTGATAGTACTCCCAGCAGTCGTCGTCGTCGAGGCATCATCGTCCTTCGACGACGCCGTGAACACGCGCTTGCACGACTTGAGAAAGAGAAACCAAGCTTTGAAAGATTCTCTTCGGAGGAAATTGGAGGAAACGTCCACGAAATTGGACGTGGAAGACGCGTTTATCGTCGCTTTGAACAACGCGCACGAAGACGAATCGCTGATAACGAGCGAACGATTAAAAAAGAAAACGAAAGGGAAAGAGTTGGAATTTATCACCGATCACGAGGGGCAAACGTTCGCGTGCGTTTTACCTTCTTCGTCGTCTTCGTCTTTAAAGAAGAAGAAGAAAGGAGAAGAAGGAGAGAAAGAGAACGGAGGGGGAGACAACAAACGAGAAGAAGGAGATGCGGAAGAGGAAGAAAAAGAAGAAGAAGAAGAAGAAGAACCAAACGCTCCATCGATTGCGTCGCTACTGCAGCCGCTCACGAACGCGTGCTTCTATAGATTTGAAGGATGGTGGACGTACGAGTTTTGTTTCAAGAAACACGTTCGACAGTACCACGTAGAAAGTAACGCGAAAGTTTCCGTGGACTACTCTTTAGGTAAATTTAACGAAGCTTTGACTAATAAAACGCGCGACGATGAAAATGAAACGGAAATTAAGAAACGAGAGGCATCGGTGGGTATTCCAGCGACGGCGTTTCACGTGCATCATTTTACAGACGGTACGGAGTGCGACATCGGTTCGTTAGAAACGAGGAAAACGGAGGTACACTTTGTGTGCGCAGAGGACGGACAGAACACAGTTTTGAGCGTCAAAGAGCCGACTACGTGTTCTTATAACTTACAATTCGCGACGCCTTTGCTGTGTTCACACGAAGCGTTTGTTACGAAGGAGAAGAACATCGAGCCAATTCGGTGTTACGCGTACAAAAATGAAAAGGAAGACGAAAGAACGTTTCAAGAAATACTCCTCGACGCTGGTAATTACGACGAAGAGGACATTAATAGCAAAAATAGCGAGCGAGAAAATAGCGACGGCCACGGTAAAAACGACGAGTTGTAATGTAGCAACATGTAGAAGAAAACACTGGTACAGTAATGGGTTTTGTAGTGAAGCTATTATGATTTTCAATTAAAACGAGAGAGAGAAGAGGCTCAAATGGAAAATGTGCCCGGCGCATTCGCGGTGTCCGCATTGCTATCCATCACTCTTCCCTTTAATTGCTTCTTCGGGATTTCTGTGATGACGGCTTGCGTGGTCAAAACCATACCGGCAATAGAGCAAGAGTTTTGGATGCCAGATCTCGTAACTTTCTTCGGGTCGATGACGCCGGTTTCAATCAAGTTGGCGTATTCGCCAGACATGGCGTTGTATCCAATCTCCCACGGTTCTTGCGCCACTCTGGACACGATGACATCACCTTCAACGCCAGCGTTGTTACCGATCCATCTGCATGGCGCGACTAATGCCTTTTGAACGATTTCACAGCCTAATTTCTCCTCCGGGTCCGTGAGAGTTTCCTTGAATTCCTCAATCATCACAGACAAGTGCACCAAAGCGGCGCCGCCTCCCGGAACGATGCCTTCTTCGACAGCCGCAAACGTAGCGTTCTTCGCATCCTCAATGCGCAACTTTTTATCTTCTAATTCAGCCTCAGTCGCCGCACCGACCTTGATGACGGCAACACCCCCAGCCAATTTTGCGATACGCTCCGAGAGCTTTTGCGTGTCGTAAACGGAATCGGTTTCAGAGAGTTCTTGTTTCAATTGCGCGACGCGCAAGTCGATGTCATCTCGAGAAGCAGAATCGGCAATAAAAGTCGTCGTAGTCGCAGCTTGCGTAACTTTACGGGCAAAACCCAACGAATCAATCGTCGCCGTCGCGACGGATAAACCCAAATCCTTCGCCAAGTATTGCGAACCGGTAACGATGGCGATATCTTGGAGTAAAGCCTTGCGTCGCTCGCCAAATCCCGGAGCCTTCATGGTGGTGATGTTCAAAACGCCTCTGAGTTTGTTGACGACCAACGTCGCCAACGCTTCACCGACGACATCCTCTGCGATGAGTAAAACCGGCGGCGAGCCAGCTTCGGTGATTTGCTCCAAAAGCGGTACCAAATCCTTCACTTGCTCAATCTTTTCGTCGGTGATGATAATTCTTGCATTTTCCATTTCAACCAATAACTTTTCGTTATTCGTGACAAACTGCGGCGACCCGTAGCCGCGGTCAATTTCCATACCTTCCTCAATCTCGACGATAGTTTCTAAACCGTTACCATTTTCAATGGACAAGACACCATCCGCACCTACTTTTTCTATCGCGTCGGCAATCATGTCGCCGATTTCGTCATTGTTCCCCGCGGAAATAGAGGCAACCGCCTTGATGTCTTCCTTACCCTTGACGTCGACGGCTAATTCGTTCAATTTCTTCGTCAAAAAGTCAGACGTTTTATCGATCCCTTTCTTAATGTTGACCGGGTTAGCACCCGAAGCGACGGATTGCAAACCAAACATGATCATTTCTCTCGCTAAGATGGAAGCAGTCGTCGTGCCGTCGCCGGCGGAATCGTTGGTACGACCGGCAACTTCTTTAATCAACTGCGCACCGGCATCTTCAACCGGATCTGGAAGCTCGATAAATCTCGCGATAGAAACACCATCGTTGATAACTTGCGGAACGCCGAACTTTTCTTCTAACACGACGTTTCTGCCTCTAGGGCCTAAGGTGATAGCCACCGCGTCGGCCAACTTGTCAATACCAGCTTGCATTTTCTGTCTCGCCGCCATATCAAAGGTTAAATTCTTAGCTTCGGCGCGAACCATCAAGTTCGGTCTTTGACTCGCTCTTCTCGAGGTAGACGACGAGGCCGACGAAGAGAGCGGTTTAGCAACGAGCGCCTGATGATGTTGTTTTGGATGACGATTTGATATAAGGAGAGGGTGTGTTTTTGTTAGTCTTTCGAGGAGAAGATGATAAAAAAGCGCATTATCCAAATTGGGCGAGAGGAAGCAAAAAGCGCGTAATCAGGCACCCGTGTTCACTGCGAGCGAGACCACCGATGCGGTCATACATTGCTCGCTTGTATCTATCAACGCGCACAGAACACGAAATTGAACAGTTTGTGCTTCAAAAATGTTCGCAAAATACAAACTTTGTTCGTTTCGTTATCACCCCGCGATTTTTGTCAAAGGCATCCGACGGCGCCGGCGTGGAAAAATCGAAGCAACCTTCGAATTTTTCGTACGAGACGGGGAAAGTCAGACGCGCGAACGTGAAAAGAGAATTATAAACGCACCGTGCGCATCGTAAAGGAATGTGACATCATATTTATGTGCGATGTATGTATATCAGAATAGACTTATCGGTCTTCTTTGTGACGCAGAACGTCGGAGAGACAAGTAAAGTGGAGTTTTCACTGAGAGAAAGGCGAAAATACCCTGCTTTTTGCCTGGGGTGAAAGAAACCTCAAAAAGAAATTTTTCAGGAGAAGAAGAGTCCCTTTTTGCGACGTGGCAAACATTCATCATTGTTGGCATCATCAAAAGCAGACGACGAAAAAAACGTCTTCTTCTTTCGAAGAAGATGTTGAAAATCTGGCAAAGGGTGTCAGTCGTTATTGTATGATGTTACAACTAACTACAAAAATAAAGGCGTTGTTCGAAGCGGTAAAAACGTTCTCCTCGTACACTCTGCTGTCCTTGTCGTCCTAATCATCCTCGTCTTCATATCCGTCTTCTTCGTTCTAGCGGCGAGTCCGATGACTTTGAGTGTCGTCGTCCTCGTCGGCGGAGGCGGCGACGACGCGGAATAAGAGTTGATCTTCTTTGGTCGTCGTCGTCGTCCTCCTCCTCCTCCTCGTAGCCGCGAGTCGAGAGAGAGATTCGCCTGAAATTCATAACGCTTCGGCCAGACGTTGTTTAAATAGCGTTCGTTACTCAAACTTCTCGCGTTTGGCGCATTCGGTCCTCTGCTGCTGGAATCCTCGTCGTTCTTTGCGGCGGCTTCATTTTCGTCGATACTATCGCTACCACTATTACTGTTTTTACTATCGCTATTTCCTCTATCGATTGATAATACATCCTCCTCTTTAGCATTGTTCTTGAATATAACATCCAACATGGCGTCGATCTTATCTGCGACCGCACCTTTAAACGTCGTGTGTGGACTTGGCGAGAGATACTCGTCCAAGAAATATCCCGCAGAAGCGACGACGCCGGCTAAGATCAACAAACAAAAAGGAAACAAAAACGGTCTGCTCGCCAAGTTCATCGTCGCCGCGAAGAAGAGCAACATCACGACCGAGGCGATTTGGGAACCAGAGACTAAACTTGCGGCGAGATCGGCGTCCAGATTGTTCTTTACCGCTTGTTGGACGACAACAGATGGAACCGGCATGACGCACAGCGCCGCTAACGTACCTCGAGCGATGGGGAACCCGCTCGGTATGAAAACAGACACAACCGCGGCGCACGCTAAACCAGTCGCGTATTTCGCGGCTAAAAATCCAATGCAGTCTCTCGTTTGTTGTCTCCTCAATCCAGCCTCGAACAATACGCCGACGGTGATCAAAACCAACGGATTATTCGCATTCGCTAACGGCTCCGCCAATTTGTGCACCACAGTCGGTAAACTGTGCCCGATGATTTTGGAGACGAAAACAACCGCCAACGCGATAAAAGGCGGGAATTTCAACATGTTCAAAGCCTTCTTCTTTAAAGTCTCTTCCTTTAACGATTCAACTTTCATTCTAGCAGCTTCGGCGCGCAACGTCGCATCTCTCACCGTTGCCGTCAACTCCTCCATGGGTACTATTTTTTCCAACTCGTTCGCTTTCCAAATGCCAGCTTTGACGACGCCGCTTCGAAGTTTACGAACGCCGAAACCGGAAAATTCACCGGATTTAAAATTCCCTACGTACGATCCTCCTTTGGCGTATTTATACACCCCTAATCCATTTTTAACGTTTTGTTGCCACTCGCCTTCGTAGATGGCACCGGACGGATACGTGTAGCACCCCAACCCACTCTTGACGAGCTGCGTCGTGAACGTTGTCTTTGGTCCGGTTTGTTCGTTTTCCTTTTCCAGTTGTTCCTTCCTCTTTGCAATCGAAGAAAGTCCGTTATCTTTGGTCATTCTCGCGTCTTCTTCCTCGGACACGTTCGCGGAACTCCTCTTCGCGTACGTTTCTTTCTTGATTCTTTCTGTGATAAACTCGCCGGAATACATCCCGCCGTCGTCGTGACGAAGCTCAACGTTTTCACTTTTTCTCGTCTTGGAGCGTTCGTAGGAAAACACAACCGCGGAGATGATGAACACGAACACAGAGTTCGGTAAATCGTATAAAGTGGCTAACCGTAAGCCTTCGCTCCCCCAAATTGCTTCTATGAACGGATACGAGTACGTTCCTAGATTCACGCCAGCCATGCTCCCGACGAACAAACCTCTCTCGTTGGACGGTCGTTTAAAATACAAATACAACGCCGAACCCATCGCCGTCAACGAAACGAACGCAGAGCACAAAACGATTGGCAGAAATTTGCTCACAAAATATTGTTGACCATTACCATTATTCACGTGAGGAGTATACATGCTCGCGCTCGTCGAGAGCGTGTGCAACAGAAGCGCCGGTAACGTCACGTTCACGACAAACTTCAACATGACTAAACCGTCTTTTTTGGAAAACAAATCCAATCTTTTCATGGCGAAACCGAGGAACGAGTAGCCGCTGAATACGCACACTCTGCCAATGACGGACATGGCGTCGAACCCCATTAAACTTGCAGAAGGGTCGACACCTGTTGTCAGCATTTTGAGTGATTTTTAATGATTACTTTGATATTACTATTAGTAGTAGTAATTTACACCGGTAAATAGCTTTGAAGGAAGGTTGTTTGAAAAAAAAAGACCAACCAATTTTCAATCAACCAGTCCCAGGAAATGGACTTATAAGTCCCCAGTATTTTTAGGGGAAAACCAGGAATTTTCGATTTTTTGGCCTAAAAATCGAGCCTTTTTCCCTATAACGACGGGGACTTATAAGTCCATTTCCCTGGACTGTCAACAGTTTTGTAGAATTTTCTTTTCCTCACACACAACAAAAAAAAACAACAACACAACACAACAGCAATTAAAAAAAAGGATATACGATAGAAAAGAAAAGCGGCTTTCGTCTTCTTCTTCTTCTAGAGGATACGCACGCGTTTACACGCAGTTGTTGTACTTTCCTAAAAGAGAACGCGACCGACCGACCGGTGTTCTATTTAGAGTGTTGTTGTTGCGAAAAGAGTAGGTTCGCGTCGGCGTCGTCCAACCTTATAGAAAAGAAAAATGGCTGCTTTTGCGGCGGGAGGAAGAGGAAAAGACAGTCAACCATCAACATCATCAACGACGACAACAACAACGTATCATCATCATCCAAGATGGAACGTGCGCGCCTTCGCGCAACGAGGACGAACGATGGTAACGAGAGAAACAGAGAAGATGAGAGAGAAGATTCGCGAACACAACAACAACAACAAAAAGAACAGAACAGCCGCAGCTGTGGACGACGACGACGGGGTGGTGGTTCCAAGAACACGAAGAAAAGAAGAAGAATTAAGAGGACGACGAAAACGTCGTCATCCGGTCTTGGCCAGCGTTTCGCAAAACAGCAACATCGATACTAACACGGCGAGTACCACCACCACCACCACCACCACCATCGACGCAGACGAAGACGAAGCGCCGTCGACTTCGTCCAAGGACGACGAGGTGCCGGCTTCGATTGGCGAGACGTTGGTCACCATCGCCTTAGACGAAGAAAGTGGGTTGAACGTGATCACAATAATCACCTGGGACCGACAAGGGTTAATGTTAGACATAGGCAACGCTTTGAATAGTTTAGGAGTATCGGTGAGAGAAGTAGTGATGAAAGCCGGGGCGGACGGTTTCGTGGAGAGTAAATTTCTCGTCTCGAGCATGGATATGGGTCCTTTAGCGGAGAAAGAGTGGGATAAAATCAAGGAGCGTTTACGCGTGAGTTGCTTGCGCAGAGGCGTACGAAAACCGTGGCAAGAACGCGAATCAAGATTGAGAGAATTGTTCAACAGAATTGATTCGACGGAAGCCGGATCTATTGGTCAGGACGATTTAGAAAAGTTTGCGCAAAGTTTGAGAATGCCGAGAGCCTTCGTGCACGAGTTTATCTCGGAAGCGTCCTCGAGACAGGACGACGACGAGACCGGGAAAGTGAACTTTGAAGAGTTTGCCGCGTTCGTTAGATCGAAAGAAATAGCCTTAGAAGAAGCGTTTGATAGTTTAGACACGGACGATGAAGGTAAAATTACAGGAAAGAAAATGAAGCAAAGTTTGCGGACGTTAACTTTACGAAGCGGTAGAAACAACACGAGGAAACGCATCGCCAGGAAAGGTATTGAAAACATGTGTCGATACATTAGCGATGATACCGTTTTGAATGCGAACGATTTTCGTGATTTGCTCGTTCTTATTCCATCTGGTCAGCTAGAGACGGTAACGCCGTACTACATGAAAGTTGGTTTAGATATCGGCCCGAGACGGTTACCGATTCCAGATAAACGAAAAGAAGGCGCGCCTTGGGGTCACTTGATCGCCGGAGGTATATCCGGGATAGTCTCTAGAACGGTAAGTTCTCCGTTGAATGTCATCGCAATTCGCATCGCTGCTACATCTGAAGCGACCATTGCGGCAGCGAATGCTGCTGCCGCTGGGACGGTATGTGCCACATCTGTCGCGGCTGGCGCGCAGACGACGATAACGAACGGAGCAACCGCGCACGCGTTCCAAACTTTAGGTTCGGGCTTCACGTCTATTTGGGCCAAGGAAGGATTTCGCGGTTTCTTTAAAGGAAACATGGCAAGCTCCATAGCTTCAGTTCCCGGGAAAGCTATTGATTTTTTCGCGTACGATTTTTATAAGAAACTCTTGACGAAAGGGGGTGATCGAGATCCAGAAAATTGGGAAAGATTTGCCGCCGGCGCTTTAGCCGGGATGACTTCGGATACAATCATGTACCCTCTCGACGTGATTTCCACGCGAATTTCCTTGAATCGAACGCGCGATGCGAGGAACTCGCTGATGCAAATGGTCAACGTCGTCAAAGAGACGGGATTGCGTGGCTGCTACGCCGGTTGGTCGGCGGCTATGATTGGCGTCATTCCGTACGCCGGAATCTCATTCGGCGCGTACGATACGTTCAAATCGCAATACAAGAAAATACAAAAAATAGACGAAGACGAGAGCATTGGATCCGGACCGACGTTGATGTGCGGCTTAATGGCTGGTTGGTTAGCCTCCACGGTATCTTATCCTTTGTATTATTGCACCGTTCGCTTACAAGCGGGACAAGTTCCGTTACTTCCAAACGGGAAGTTACCCAGAGTGGACCAACTCATTGTGAACACCGTTCGAACGTGTGGCTGGAGAGATTTGTTCCGCGGCTATTTGCCATCGTCTCTGAAACTCATGCCACAAGCTGGATTTTCGTTTCTCACCTACGAGTTAGTGCAAGAACAACTCGAAAAACGTTCTAAAGCGCTCTCTCGAAAAATGAATTACGACGATAACGAGGAGGAAAAGAACGACGTCGTCGTCTTTGCCGACGTCGCGGAAAAGAACGACAGCAAGAAGAAGAACTGATTATAATAGACCGAGAGAATTATGAGAATTACTTTAGATACTAATAGCACTAATAAGCGCACACATCAGCAATCGTGTATTTGGAAATACTTTTAATTGTGCGCACATGTCCATCCAAAAAAAAACGAAAGAGGGGGAACGAAAGAAAAAAAACTGTCTGGCGAATAGAAAGGCACATTTTTACTCACGTCCACCGTCACAAAAAAACTCTCTTAAACACATCACCTCAAAACGAGCGAGTGATACGTGGAAGTGAGATAGAGTAAAAGAGATGTCGGACCCGTGGGTGTTCGATAACGAAGCCGATTATCCGCAGAGATGGACGAGAGGGGTACGTTTTCTCCTGCGACGACCAAAAACTCTTTTCCTTCTTCGCTCTCGAATTTTTGTTTTTTCCAATTTGGAATTTTGCGCGCGCGCGCGCTCGGGAATACACTCATCTCATCATCGCACCATCATCGGATAGAATCTAACATCGACGTCTTCTTCTCCTTCTTCTCTATCTTTGTCTCGTTATTTATCACTTTTAACATTCATCGGATCATCATCAGGCGGCTGCGAAAGCGTCCAACGGTGTGAAACGCTCGTCGGCGTTTGATATCGCCGCTTCCATCGAAGTGGCGAAAAGAGAAAACGTGCCGCTCTCGGCGCACGGGAACAAACGCACGACGCGCTCGCAACTGAAACGACAAACGCAACAAATGAGCACTACGAACAACAATAATAACAATAATAATAACGTGTTGAGGAACTCCGAGAACGATTTGAACGTGAAAGCGAACACTTCTTCGAAGACTGCGAGAGTCAATAGTTCCACCTCAGCGGGCGAGGAGGAGGAACGAGGAGGCGCGAGAAAAACAAGGACGACGAATACGAATCTGAACGATAAATTTGAAGACGCGGTGGAAAGCCCGCAAGGCTCTTCGCAAGTGCATCCGAGAGAGAGCAGAGATGATGACGACGCATTTAGTGGGAAAACTATCGACGCGGCCGACCCTTGGGCGGTGCCGGAGACCGAATATGAGCACCATCGACAAAGAAATGCGTCCACATCCGATACGACGAAAAGAACGCATTCACCATCGGTTCGTTCCGCTGGTATTGCATCTGCGCAGCAAAGTTTACACTCGATGCACCAGGTTGAAAATATATCGCCGGCAAAGATACGGAACACGTGGTCGCCGAAAACGAAGACGACGCCGACGAAACAAACTTCCATCGCTGTGCCTCGACCAGTTTCACCATATGCGCACGTTAAAAACAAAGATGGTACGCATCATCACAATAAACAACACCAGCAACAAAACCGTCAATCGACGAAAGTCATCGTCAAAAAGCCACAGCACCACCAGACGATAAATCGAGAGAATATCTCAAACGAGAGTTATTTGGGACCATGGCGAGGCGAAGAAAGAGCTCGTTTATTCGCGTACGAGGCATGCTTACAGTCGTGTTTGGAAGGATCGCTCGGCACCCAAGCTGCGCAGTCTAAAGTAGACATGGCTGTTCGATTTCTTACGGACAGATGTCGCGAGCTTCGCGTTGGATTCGGTTTAGAAACCGTGTTGGTTGGGACGAGACCACAGAACGAGTATTTTCCTTCGCATCAACAAGCGTCGACGTCGAATGATAATATTAACGATTTAGGCGAACACAACGGAAGAAGTGGAGGTGCGAATGTAGCATCAAAAGCTGGTAACGATGTGAGTATGCTTGGCGGTGCTGGTGGTGCAAAATGGGCAGCTTTGAATATTGACGTTTTGGGTGTAGATATCACCGAGCGCGGTTTAAAAAAATATTCCAAAGGTTGGGATCCGCGGATGTCCATGAATACGAACGATCTCCGCGGCCGTAAAGTAAAGATACAAACAACCGGCGGTCCGGGAAGCGCGGATTCTGTCGCGGATTTCATGTTTGAGAATTTGCACGCGAACGGAGGCACCCCCGCGACGCAAAAGCCTTCGAACGAAGACGGGAATAAAAAGTTGAGAAGTTTCAACGAATCAATGTCGATGTCGAAAACGATCGATAAGAGCGGACCTTCTTCTTCCATGGTGTCCAAAATCAAGCGTTTGCCGCTCGGGCCTGGCGATGAAATGCTCGTCGTTGAAGTGTACGTTCGATCTGGTAAAACGGCTAGAGCGCAAGCTTCGCTTGAGGACGTGTGCGAGTGGTGCAGAGCGAACGGCGAAGTTGATTTACCGTTGTACGTAAACGCGACGGTCAAAGATAAAGAAAACGATGGCGCGATGAAAAATATCACGTACAATAAAGGGAGCATAAAATTGAGCGTGAACTTTGAGGTTGCGGTTGGCATCGGCGCGTCATCGGCGCCGCCGGGTTCTGATCCAGGTTTTTTTGGCAAAAATTCGAGTAAAAATGGCGTCCAATTATCCACGTCGGGTGCATACGACATCGCTTTAGCAGCTGCTTTGAGATCCTTACACTTTACGAGGAGACGTTTGCAGTTGCACGGACACTGGGCATGGCTACTGGAGGAGTTACGTTGCAACAATAACGTTTCCGAGTCCTACGCGAGTTTACGATACGTTCAGCACTTGTTAGCGGTTGCGACTCCAACGGCGGATTGCTTGTCTTTAATATGCCAGCACTTGAAGTTACCTCTGCGTAAAGAAGCTGAAGGTACCTTGTCTGGAATGGAATTACAAACTCTGAATGGGCACGTGAGAGGAGGCGTGTTGTCGCTCGTGTGCGTCTGCTTTCAAAATTACAAATCGTTGGACGAATCTGAGTTTCGAGGGATCGTGGATGCAAACTCAACTCCGCACGAAATTCCAGCACCTGCTCTGGATGTTTCATTGGAGTTGTTTAGAATGTTGAAGCGAAACGAGACGAACGACCAAGTATTTGAAATTTTGGCGAGCAACTTATCGAGCGCAGCGCGAACGTGTTACAAGAGGAATAAAGCAGTAATTTTAGGAGACGCGCAAATGCTCGCCATGCAAGATCCTGAGACGAACTCGACTTTATACCAGCTCATCGGTACGTTGTGCCAAAACATTTTGAAAGAGTTGGAAGTTGATCACGTCGTCCAAGACTCGTGCTTGATGCCGATTGGATTTTCCTTACCGTTAGTTTCTTCTGATATTTATTGTGCCGAATTGACATCCACGGTGTCGTACGCTTTGAAGAAAACGCCGCCGAACGCTCCGCCGACGAATGAAGTGCTTGGGTGCATTGATTACTGTTGTGAAGTCGAAAGCGCTTCGTTGCGAGAAGAAGGCGAATCACCGAGCGTTCCAGCAAGATTTGATACCAGAGGTTTGTTTCAATCGCACATCGATCGATGGATCGAATCCGCTCGATTACGCTTAGAAGCCGGATGCTCGAACGCGTTGAACAATAAAGGCATTTCAGAAGCTGCTATGGACGATATTTACGCCGAAATGCATCTCGCTTTGGAAGGTTTTGAGAAAATTGTGACGCGTTGGCCAGATATCGGTTTGCCTTTGGAGGGGATACTCGTCGGCGCGGAGCGGCTGGTGTTGCTTCGCATTTACGAAACGGTCGAGCACTTACAACTCGGTCGTGACTTTAGAGATGCGGTTTCTGAAACGACTGCTCAAATGAATGGCCACAAGAGAAACTCCACAAACTTTAAATCGAGCGCGCGAGGCGGCGTCAGCAAATTCAGTCACAATAACAACACAAAGATGGATAATTTCATGAGCATGGCGAAAGATGCAAAGCGCGCTTTGACGACGTTTGGAAAAGCCACGACGTCGGCAGCAAAGGTTGCAAAACGTACGGTGACGAAAACTACGCAAGATTTGAAACGATTCGCTACGTTTGAGCGTCAACCGCAAGGTTTGCCCTCCGAGCTCGCGGCGGCCTTGAGTGCCGTAAAAGCCATGGAAATGTTTCGTCCAGAGTTGTGTCAACGCCTCTCAAAGTGGGTTGAAGCTGGACACGGTTGCGACGAGGAGTTTGGCAGAAGAATGGTTGAAGTTCTCGGCGAGCTGAGAGCACAGTACGCGGGATACATGCGAAGAGCAGTTGCTGGTGTTGCCGCGAGCGGGCCGTCATTACGTTTGGCGTTGAGAGATGCGAGACCGGATGCGCACATTGACGCGGTATTAGACCCCGTTTTAAAATACGTGGATGACATCTCTTCGATGCTCGCCCGCGCTTTGTCGCACAGAAGAGCGTACGTAGGTGTTCTCAGAGGTTTGTGGGATTCCATGGGGAGTGAAGCGCTGTTATTTTACGAAGAGGATTTGAAGCAACGCTCGAGCTGGACTCGTCGCGTGCTTGCGGCTGGTGCAGTTGAACGCATCGGTGAAATATTTCGCAGCATGATTCGCAACCAGTTGGAACAAGAAGTCAAGGAGAAAGATTTAGAAGCGCCCGCTCCGATTGCAAAACTGAACGAGTTGAACTCCTCGAGTGCGAATGGAGGAAGCATAAACGTATATTAGCTTAATTATGAACATTTTTTATTAATTTCATCGTCGCCAAGTATTTATTCAATGTGTATTTCAATCTTTTCGTTTGATAAAATCTAACGTCGCCGCAGCTCTTTCGCTCAAAGTTGAAGAGGAGATGTTTGCGTCTTTGCTATTCGATCCATCTCTTTCATTCAACTGTCTTCTGAGCTTTTCTGCTTCGTTCTTTGCTTCCTCTAATTCGAATCGGAGGGCTATATCGTCCGCAACACGATCCCCGGTGTTACCTGTCGCGAACTGTTTCCTCTCTAACATGTTATTCAACGCTCTCGCTTCCAAGCGTTCTTGAGCGCGCACCTGGTTCACGTGGTCCACCGTTTGTCTCACGTACACACCTATCCACAAAATGATAAACGCAAACGCAACGACAAAGTAGCCCGAATCGGGATTTCTATCCGCCACCGTTTTCAAGTGTCCGTGCACGTTCAAAACTTTGTGCAACTTTCTCAATCGTTTCGTCTGTTCGCTCTCATCCTTCGCACCGTTTTGGATGTGTTTTAACAAGGCTGGATTTTCGTTCCTCACTGGGTTTTCTAAATCATCCGCGGATGGAACGATCGTCCCTTTACCCAACACGTTGTTCTTCTTCTGTTGCGCGGAGAGAGCTCCTCCTTGTTGTTCCGCCATCGCTTGTTCCATGCCGGCGAATTGTTTCAGCGTTCTCGCCGCTTCCCCTGCGCCACACAAAGAAGAGAAGAGCAGCACGCATAATACCATCGACGACGAGAGGAGAAGGAAGGAGAAAGAAGAGCGTTTTTTGCGCCTTGCCATCGTCGCTGCCGTTCTCATGATGATGACGATGTTTCTTTTTCTTTTCCCTTCTCTTCTTGTTCTTGTTGTTCTTGTTCTTCTGTTGTTGTTGAGAGGATCTTCTTCTTCTCGTGTAATCCGCAAAACACAGAAAGAGGTGTGCTGAAGAATGATGTTTTCTTCGAATCTTCTTCTGCATGGTAAAAGTTGTTTCTGTGTGAAAGAAACGTCACAAGAACACATAAAAAAATAATATTATGCGGTCGTCGTGTGCTCATCATCATCACTCGTGCAGCAGCACGGTAGCATCATCTACATCTTCTTCATCTTCTCCTTCTTCGCGTGCCGCAAAATCGCACCTGCCTGGAAGAAGAAGCCATCGTCATCCTTCTCAAAGAAAGAGCATCACATCAGTTAAAATTTTCCAACAAGATAATGGACAGAAAACAATCGACGATGGGATGCCCACAAGAGACGAAGAACAGGAAGCGATTGAAGCGTTAGAGGCTATATTAGAAAAAGACAAGTTTAAAAAGTTGGTGTATGAACCGCAAGGGTATCTGTTACAAACTGTTCAGGAAGGTCAGAGTGGTGAACGAGTCACCATCGAGGTGGGACCGACGGCTGAGAAAAAAAGCCAGAGGAAATTTTTGTTCAAGAAAGTCTTAGCGACGGAGAGCTCCATCATAGCGTACGAAGCGTTGAGACCATTAGGGATTGTATTTGAGGTGGACACGTTTGGATTCTTACGAGTGGTCGATTTTAATCCCACGTCCAAAGCGTACCAACGCGACGCCGTCCAACGTTTACAACCGGCGACGTCGATGTCGCAATCGCCAGCCATCGGCGACGTGTTGAGAGGCTTCACCGCGGTATCCATTAAATACGGGCCGCGAGCGGCTTTACTCGGAGATCTATCTGGAACCAAACGGATGGTAGTCACCTACGGAGTGGATAATCAAACGAGCAGATCGATTTTCAAGGCGTTGGCGAGCGGTACGGTAGCAGACGGACCGATGACGTTAGTGTTGGAAAGAGCGAAGGATCCGAAAGAGAGGACAAACTGGAAGCCCGAAGAGATTCCGACGGAAAACGTACGAAGAGAGGCGGAAAAGAAACAAATATTCGTCGACGATGGATTCTCGACGGCAAATGCAACGTTTGCAGCGTTATCTTCCGCATTTATATTGCTCTTATTAGCCGGCTTTAGTTAAATAGAAAAGAGATTAGATTACTATGTTTTTGTATTTTGTACGATTTCTGCTGCTACTATGTAATTGTTTGTGTGTTGTGAGTTGTTCAAATGTTTATGTTATTAAAAAGTCATCGCTTGCGCTTCATTTCTGATGGTTTCAAACAACGCGGAAGATAAATACCTCTCACCAAAGGATGGAAACACGGTAGCAATTAATTTTCCAGCGTTTTCTTCTCTCCCGGCGAGCTGAATCGCCGCTAACGCGGCGGCGCCGGAGGAAATACCAACCATCAATCCCTCTTTCAAAGCTAAATCTTTTGCGCACTCAATGGCATCGTCCGAGGCGATTTGAATGACCTCGTCGATGATGTCAACATCGAGAACTCCCGGGATAAATCCGGCACCAATGCCTTGAATTTTATGCGGACCTGGAGAACCGCCGGACAGGACTGGAGATTCCGCCGGTTCCACCGCGACGATTTTTATGTTTGGATTTTTCGATTTCAAATAACGCCCGGTGCCGGTAATGGTCCCGCCAGTTCCGACGCCGCAGACTAAGATATCAATCTGACCAGCCGTATCTTCCCAAATCTCCGGACCAGTCGTCTCGAAGTGCACCTGCGGATTTGCCGGGTTCTCAAACTGTTGTAAAATAACTGAATCTTTGCTCTCTTTCGCAATCTCTTCCGCTTTCATCACCGCGCCTTTCATCCCTTTCGCCGGGTCTGTCAACACTAAGTTCGCCCCAAATGCCTTCAACAAGATTCTTCTCTCTAAAGACATCGACGCGGGCATGGTTAAAGTCAAATCGTACCCTTTCGCCGCGGCAATAAATGCCAAGCCGATGCCGGTGTTCCCCGACGTCGGTTCCACGAGTAAAGACTTCCCCGGCGATATCGCCCCTTCTCTTTCGGCAGAGTTTATCATCGCTAATCCAATTCTATCCTTCACCGAACAGCACGGTTCCATGATTTCCAATTTCGCCGCGACTTCTGCTTTCGTTCCTTCGGTTACTTTATTCAAATATACCATCGGCGTGCATCCGACCAACTGCGTGACTGAGTCTGCAATGTTCACTCGAGATTGCGCATTCGTCTGTTTATAATAATTACACGTTTGTTATTTTTATGTGAGCGTGTATGATGATGAATGAGAACAAAAGTTAGCGCGCGGACGCGATGATGGAAGCTCGAGGACGTGCGCGCATACAACGACAGAGAGAAAGAAAGGGAAAGAAGAAAGAGTTGTCGTTCGTCGCGAGGAGAAGTCATTTGTTTTGATCGAAAATGAATTTGTTTTACTCATACTCGAGAAAAAGGGTAAATTGATGATGACGATGATGAATAATAAAACGTACCGTCACGTTGATGCTTTTCTTGCTCCTTTGCTTCGGTGACGCGCGATACTGCTTCTTGAGTAAAGATGATGATGAAGATGAAGAAGAAGTCGATGATGGTCGAGCAATCATCGATCGGGTTGTGGTAGTAGAAAACATATTTTTATTCTACTCGTAATGGAGACAATTCAGTTACGCATCAGCAACAAGAGGTTTTTTGTTGTTCCAAAAACCTTCCTTTCCTTCTTCCCGGGCTTTTTCGTCTCACCAATTTTTTGGTCTTTTTTGGTCCCTGTCTGTCTTTTCAACTCCACAAAAACAACAAACAAAAAACGCACGCACCTCCAAAAGGCATGCAAAGATTTGCTGCGCTCAGAACTTCTACGGCGACTACTACGACTACTACTAAGGCTGTAAAAACATCATCCAGAAGAAGATATTTAAAATCATCTTCTGCTGCTGCTTCTGCGAATACTTTTCAAACTCCTACGAGAAGAGTTTCTCTTCACTTTGCGCGAAGAAAGTCATCATCACGCGTCAAAACGCCATCAACGTCATCAACGACAACGAAGACACATACTAAAAAAATCATCGTCGCGATGGCTTCTTCTTCTTCTCCGTCTTCTCAAACACCAACGGCTGAGTTTATCGAAAACTTCAACCGAGACTATTTGCAAAGACACAAATCTTACGAGGATAACTTTTGGGAGACGAAAATGGATTTAAAGGGTAACTCCGCGGAGAACTTGAACACGTCGTTCAACGCGTTAGAGACATTCTTGGGTGACCAGAAAACGTTAGAGAAAGTGAGAGAGTTGTTGAAACGAACCGACGGAAGCGTCTCCGAGGAACAGAAAATTGTTTTGAACCAAATCGAAAAGACTTTGAAGTGTTACATCGTCGAATCGGACGATGCGAAAGCATTGAGAGAATCTATGATGAAGAAAGAAGGTACTTTACAAAAATCCAGAAACAACTTGAAGACGCAATACACGGACAAAGACGGTAAGGTTGTCGACACGACGCCGACGGTCATTCGAACCAAAATGCGTTCGGATCCAGAGGAAAGCGTTCGGAAATCGTGTTGGGAAATGTTGAGGAAAAACGGTCCGTTCTTATTGGATAACGGTTTCTGCGACATCATCAAAGAACGCAACCGCTTCGCTCGCGAGCTCGGCTTTGAAGACTTTTACGACTTGAAAGTAACCAACGCCGAAGGGTTCTCGAAGAAAAAATGTTTCGAAATGCTCGATGGTTTAGAGCAAGCGACGAAGCCTTTGCTAGACAAAGCCTTGGAAATGTTGAAAAAGGAAAAGGGGGAGGACGCGACCAAACCGTGGAACACCGGGTTCGCGCTGAGCGGTGAGTTGACGAAACTTACCGATCCGTACTACCCTTTCGAATACGCGCCCGAGGTGTGGGGTCGATCCTTTTCGAAAATGAACATTAAATATAAAGGCGCGACGATGCGTTTGGATCTGTGTGACAGAAAGGGTAAATATCCGAACGGATTTTGCCACTGGCCGACTGCGCCGTACAAGACACAAGACGGTACGTTTATTCCGTCCGAAACAAACTTTACCTCTTTGGCGACGCCGGATGAAATCGGGTCCGGAAACACCGCGTTGACGACGTTGATGCACGAAGGTGGTCACGCCGCGCACTTTTCCAACATTGTCCAAGGATCTCCTTTGTTTTCTCAAGAACGCGCGCCGTTCTCCGTTGCATTGGCGGAAACGCAATCGATGTTTCTCGATGCTCTCTGCGAAGATGCGAGCTGGCAAGCGCGCTATGCGAAGAACCGCAAAGGTGAGACGATTCCGTGGGAATTAATCGAACGCTCGATTAAAGAGAGACACCCGTATAAAGTTTTTCAATTGCGTGGTATGATTGCGGTGCCTTACTTTGAGAAAGCGTTGTACGAAATGGACGAGAAAGACTTAACTCCAGAAAACGTTTTGAAAGTCGCGGACGAAGTCGAAATGAAAATCCAAGGCGGTTTAGCCGGACGTCCGTTGATGTCCGTGCCGCACATTCTCGCCGACGAGTCGAGTTGCTATTACCACGGCTATGTCTTCGCGGAAATGGCCGTGCACCAAACTCGTGAATACTTTTTCAAAACCGGGGATGGTACTATCGTCGATAATCCTCGCGTCGGGAAGGAGTTAATCGAGAACTATTGGGTGCACGGAAGCGGAAACCCGGGCTTTCTTGGATTGGTGAACAACCTCACCGGAAGTCCTTTGAAACACGACGCGTGGGTGAAAGAGTTGGGCGTGGAAGTTGAGGACATGTTGAAGGAGGAAAAAGCGGAATACGAGAAAGCGTTAGCGTCGGCTTCGTCCTCGAGTAAGGATGAAATCGATTTGGAAATGCGCGCTATCTTTGTCCACGGGGACGACGTGATTTCCGATTCGAACGATTCTAGTTTCACGGATGCGTGCGAGAAATTCAGAGGTTGGATCTATCAAGAGTGGCCAAAGACGAAAACCATGGCTTAATATTTCTACAATACTATTAGAGTACATTTGACATCATCTATCATATGGTAACTCCTCCCGCTTTGGTTCTCTCGAGTCGAAACGCCGACGCCCCGGAAATTTACCTCCTCCTCCTCCTCCACCACTACTACCACCGCGTTCGTTATTATATCCGTGCTGCGATCTTCGATCTCGATCTCTACCGCGGCGCGCATCTCTTCTACGGTCCAAATCTTCTCTGTTCTTCCTAAACTGATCCGCCTTCTCTTCTCTTTTTCTCTTTTGCGCCTCGCGCGCTTCGATAAATTGTTTCGGGACCCCTGTTTCTTCGTCCAAGTTTGTTACTAACTGCCAAAGCTCTGACATGAACGTCTCCGTGTTTTCCTTCTCTAAAAATGGGAGCAGCTGTTCGTAAAACTTAGTCCCGTCCACGGCTTCGCCCGTTTCGCTGCACTCGTCGAACATGTTCACGATTAAGCCGTTCAAAACCTCGTCTTCGAACGATAACATAGTCGTCACTTTGGTTTCCGTCCATTGCGCTAATTCTTCTTTCCCTTCTTTTTTTATTTTCGCAAAGTTTACTTTCTTCTTCAAGATTATTGGGAGACTGACGATCGAGGACTTGTTCTTTCTGCTGATACCACCTTCCCCTGCTCTCGAAAACGCGGGCATTCTTGATATCCTCTCTTTGTTCTTATATAAGTGGATGGAGTTATTTATTTATTATGGCGTTGAATGATGATATGAGAGTTTGGTTCTCGTCAGCTTCAGTTATTGATGATGCATGAAAAATAATTTATTGAAAACAGAAAAACAGAAGCACTTCTCCGCAGAACAAAAAGGGAAGCAAACACAATCAATCGAGAAAGAGAGAGAGGGAGAGAAAGAAAAAGAAAAGTAAGAATAAGAATAGAGTAAGAATAAGAGTGATAATGCCTGTGCGAATACGTCTCGCTCGTTTCGGGCAGAAGAACAGACCTTTTTATAGGATATTCGTGGCCGATTCCAGAGCGCCAAGGGATGGGAAACATTTGGAAGTGGTCGGACATTACGACCCGATCCCGTCCAAGGACTCGCACAAACACGTTGGTTTAAACATAGATAGGATTAAATATTGGTTATCAGTAGGAGCGCAGCCATCGGATACGGTGAGGCGGATATTGTCGCAGGCTAAGATTATCCCAAAGGCTCCGACGAGAGGGAGCGCCGCAACCGCGTTAGAAAAATAAAAAGAAGAAGAACAAAGAGCTTGTACTATTATTAATAACATCATCATCATCTTCATCATCATCACTATGTACCTGTGTACACATGCGCGATTTACAGTTAGATTTCTATTCTCGCATCGATAGCGACTTGCGTGCATTTGCGAGCTTGTTTTCATTTTGCTTTTGCACGTCAAACGCACCAAAGATGTCCAAGTGATATTTGTTGGAGCGCTCCAACGCGCGGAAAGCTTCCGGTCCGCCCATGATCTCTGTGAGCGCCGTTTGCACAGACGTTTCGATTCGGACGTCGCCGCACACGTAGACGTGCGCATCCTCATTCAAGACGAGTCGCCGAATGTCATCGGCGTGTTGTCGCATTTTTGCGTCGACGTATGTCTTCAGTTGCCCTTCTTCGCGAGAGTACGCGACGAGGTACTTTGTCAAATGCCCACTCTGCTCCGCGCGACGCATGTCTTGCGCGTACAGCTCGTTCGATCGGGTTCTACACCCGTAGATGAGCCACGTTTCGGCACCCGGTTCAGAGCGCACAGTCAATTGATCGACAAAGCCCTTGAACGGCGCGATACCCGTCCCTGCGCAGAGCATAATTATTGGTCGCGCGTTCGACTTTGGCATTCTGAACATGGGCGCCGGTCGCAGCTCGACCGTGACATTCGTACCAATCGATAGCGTCGCTATGAAATCGCTGCAAAATCCGAGATTGATGCGTGCGTTATCAGCGCTGCGATACACCAGTCGTCCGACGGTGAGCGCAAAGCGCGCGTTGCCGCACACGTCTGGGGCACTCGAGACTGAGTAAAAGCGAGCTCTCAGCTTGGGGATTTGTAGCAGTATATCCTGAAGCATTCTCACACCAACCGTCTTGTCACGGTTGTGAATCGTCGACAGTGTGGGGAATTGCTCAAAGATCGTTCGGACGCACACGCCCGTCTGCTCCAACCACTCTCGTCGAAAGTCTTCTTCGCGCGCAAGCTTTTCAAGCATTTGCTTGCACTCAGATTCATCGACGTAGTTTGCCAACGACGCGAGCATTTCCGCCGGCGGTTCGGCGTTGATGTCGAGAATCTTCGTGAACAGGTCGGCGACGGAGACTCGACGCGGAATGGCTGGGTCGATGGCGAGCTTCAATGAAAAGAATGAATCCTCGAGCGACACGATTTCGATGAATTCCTTGTACTCGATTCCAAAGTGCGCGGCGAAAAATCGACCTTGGGCTTCGCTCGTACGCGGCCAAACGGCGACGTGGTCACCGGGCTTGTAATACTCGACGCCTTTTCTGACGTCTTGCAGCTCAAACGTCACCGAAACCGTACTCAATCGTTCGGCGGAGCCTAAGAGTTCGCGTTCCACGAGCGTCGCCGTGACACCAGGTCTTTCGTATTCTGTGCGTTTTCCGTGCACGTCGTGAGCGAGCAGCTTGATTGCAAACGGGGGCTGAATCGCCTTCCCACTCGCCAGGCTATCCTTGAGTAGTTGATTCACGCTCGGAGTCATTTTTTCCTTGGAGAGCAGCCAGTCGAACACAGATCGCATGTACTTCTGCACGCTCACGTCTTCGCAATCGAGCTGATCGATACAGACGACGTTGAACATTTCAGAGGCGCCGACGTCGCGCAACGCGGCTGCGAATTGCTTCCCTCCCGCGCAAAATTTTGGGTACGCTTTAGAACCAAAGGCGCAAACGCTGAAATATTTATCTTTGAGAATGTCTTTCCCTTCGTCAGAGTTTACCCAGTCCAAGAAGAGCTGGCTTCCGGTGGGTATTTGTCCAGAACCAGTCGTCGACGCGAGAAGCATGATAAATCCGCACTCTCCGATGGCTGTCTTGAAGTCGACATCCGGGTTCGCGATGTTCACCGGCCTAATCATGGGCAAGCGCTGCCGTAAGAATGACCACATCCACGTCGCACGAGACTGTGTGCGACCTCCATCAGACGCAAACAAAACCACGCCTCCGTGAACACGACGTACGCGCTTGGACCACTTTGCAACCGCCAATGTCGCCCGCATCATCGATCCGCCTGGTCCGGAGGGCGTAAAAAAGCCATTGGCAATGGCTCGCGTGACGAGACTTTTTGCGCTCATGCCGCCGACGAGCGCAGGCTTGAGCGTGTACTCAGTCATTTTGTTCAAACCCAAATAGATGGAGCTCGTCGACGACGCCGTGGGTGGAATGATCCACTTCCAGTTGCCTGGGCAGTATCCACGCTTTTTCAACTCCTCGGCGTGCCATTGAGCGAACGAAGCCGCCGCCGTGTGATGATCGACAATGCTCACGCGCGCGCGCTTGAACGAGTACAACACGGCAAAGTTGACTGCAGCCAAGGCGTGATCTCGCCACAGAGTCTCCTCCGTGGAAGAGTCTATTCCCATCGCTTCGGCAATCTTTGGAAGCAAGTTGTACCGGCTCTCGTCGCCGAAATTTCGAGTCGCAATCTCCGTCACCATGTACCAACCGTTGAACGGTGCGGCGGTGTAGTGCAAGCCTCCGAGGTCGAGAGTGATGTTTGACACTGCTGGAATACCGTACCACTTCAAACCGAGAGATGAAATTTCGGGAACATTGGGATGATGAATGGGCACCTCGAGCAGACACTCTTCTGGCAATTCAAAGATGCTCGGCGGTTGTTTCGGATCGATTTGCAAAACGAGCGGCAAGCAATCAAACATGCCTGGCGACCCAGACTTTGGCACCCACGAAAAGTACTTCTTAACCGTATCCGTAAAGTTCAACTCTGCTGGGTCGCCGATGACTTCTTCGCCATTGCCGCGATGTCCGGCGTAACGAATCAACTGCGAATTCCAAATTCTTGGGCCATCATCCATGCCGGGCGTTTGCGGTCGAAAAACAGTCATCAACACTGGAATGTGATCGGCGCCTATGCCTCTCTTCAAGTGCGTCTTGATTGCCTCAAACATTTGTTCATTCGTCGTCGCCTCGCGAGCGTCGATGACGTCGAGCGTGTTGTAAAATTTCCGATTGATACATTTGGGAGCGTTCCGCCAGCTCACTCGAGCGCCATGTCTGATCTCATCAATGGTGTGCGTGTACGTTCCCGTGGATTCGATCGATTCCAACACTTCCGCGACTCTTCGCATCGTATCTTCTTCGCTCACCTTGTTTTCCTTGCCATACAGCTCGATGAATTCAGTCGCCTCGCGCTTGAGCTTGTCCTTGGGCGCTTCTGCTTTCGATACGTCAGCCTTGAGCGGGACGCACCCGCGCGGACACACAGCTGGGTGCTTACCGTGAACGTATCCAGGGTACGGGTCCACCGTCGCGGTTCCGTGTCCAAAAGGACAACGCGAGACGGGCAGAACGTTCGAGCATTCATCCTCGTCAGCCATCTGTTGCTTACTGAAGACGAGGATTATTTGCTCAGAGACAGAGTTGTGATATGCCCTCGAAACGCCGAAAGCGAGATCGACGAGGGGTTGGTTGGCGTTATTATTCTTGCGCCTACGTTTCTTCGCGTTGACGTCGCGGCGGGAAAAGTTGCGCGTCGCGAAGTGAAGAGGGTGAGTTCACCGAATTGTGTACACATGAGCTTTACATTTACATTATACTATTTCATGCTAAAACTACTACTTCCTCACCTTTTACTTCAAAGAACGCGTAAATGTGCCGTGTAAACCGTGAGAAATTCTCTCGTTCAGTTTTATCGTCGCTACAGGACCGTTTTCTACTTTCGCGCCGTCTAAAACGAACAATCCAGACTGACCGTCCGGAAAGTCGTCTTGGTGAGACGAAAACATCCCGAGCAACCACACGTCGTCTTCATTCTTTCCATTCTCTTTCGGAACTACTACTATTTCTTCACAAAACGTGCGATTACCTGCCCACCACACTTTTCTCTCGCCTGTTTTCAAATCTATCTTGACGTAACCAAGAGGCGGACCACTCACGCCTCGAAAGTTACTCAAGGAAGCGTACACGAAACGACACTCCCGCTTTCCCTCGTATAACGGATTAACGTGCGGGTGATCGATGCATAGATTTTCGCAACCCGGTGCCGCGGTCCGTTCGATGGTTTTCTTCGTTATGTTCACGACGTATCGCCACAGAACGGTCGAGTCTATGTTGTTGAAATCAGGCGTTAAGCTCGAGGCGATTGGAAAGTCCCATTCTTGGCTCGCGCCCCATTCGCCGAGAAACGTCCCTTCTTTGAAATCGTCCCAGCCTGCGGAATATAACGTCACAAATTCGTCATTAGCTTCGCTAGAAGGTATCACAAATCTATCGTCTATGGGTATGCCGTCGTGTGCGAATGGTGTGTGGATTTCAAACGCTTTCGAGGGACCTTCGATGACAATCGGCGAGGAGAAACCGTCGCGGGGGATTAGGTGAAACTTGAGAGGCAAATCCGGTTGCGAGACTAAACATTCTCCAGCTCCTTTTAATCCCGAGATATACGGTAACGGGTCGATTGTGAGATTATTGACCGCCATGACGTAATATTTTGGCGTCACGCCGAAATCATGCGGCGCTGCTTCGCACCCTTCGAGTCTAGCGACGATTGTTTTCTCGGGAACGAATGAGTTTCGGGGGAACTCGTGAAACGAAATCTCGACGGCTTTATCCGGGTAAACGAAACTTCTCCAACACCAGGCGCACAGAACATCCTTGGTTGGATCGACGTGTGGGTGCGCGGTGAATGCTTTCCCGCCTAAACCAATTCTTGATTCAACCTCTCGAGGTAAACCAAAGCTTAAAACTTGGCCTTCCGGGACCAACCCGTCGAAATCGAATTCTTCCTTCCCAGCTTCACTCGTATTCAGAGTTTTTCCATCCAGTTCCACTGGGCGTCCCGCTTCGTACAGCGCAAAGACGCGATCGTTCCAGTGTAAAATGTTCGTATTAGCGAGGTTTTTCGTTCGAATATCGCCAAAATTGTTCAAAATACCGCCCTCTCTCATAGTTCCAAACGTGCCCCGATATTGAATTGTCCCGCGCGCTTCTTCCTCTTTGAACTCTTTCGTTCGAACAAACTTGGAGAGAAATTGAACGCTACCGTCTTTGTTGAACTCAAAACGTAACGCGAGGCCATCTCCATCTAACATGTGTTTATATTGAGTTTCTCGCTCAAACTTCCCTGGTCCTACGCGGTACAAAATACCTTCGCGTAATTCCTTCGGTATCTCTCCGACAATATTTTCAGCCGCGATGGTGTATTCAGATTCTTTCCTCGTGGATGCGTACGCGTGCGACCAATCGGCGTGCGAATATATGCACTCTCCAAAGGTGGACGGATCGTTCAGAACATCCAATTCAGTTGGCGCGTAGTTTCCTCTTCGTCTTCTTGTTTCGATTTTTCGTGTTGTTACGCTCTCAATCTCTCCTTCTTTTCCTTCTTGTATCGTGGAAGTCGCGTCTGTTTTGGACGAGGCGCAGAGGATACTAGGTGTTGTTCTCACTCTTCTCGACGAAGGCGAAGGCGACGCGATATTGGTGGTAGAAGCGCGAGAAGAAGCCACGTTCGTCATCCTTATTCCCCCGTTTTTCGTGCCCGCGCAATAAATAAATAAGAGAAACTCTTCTTGCGCGCGTGGTTACCGCGTTTAAATGTGTTTGACGACGAGACACGTCTTCTGTTTTTAGTCGCACTTCTAATGAAGAATTCCTGAAAAAACGAATTAGGGGAAATCCACACACACGACGGCGAATAAAAGAGAACGATTTTCTTCTCGGAGAACTCACTTGTGTGCAAATATCACTACTGCTCGTTTACGTGTAGACATTCACTCGTATAATAACAGAGTATATTTGATAGTAAAGTAAAGACAACAACAGCGACGAGATGGGACGCGCGGGTAAATCTAAAAACAATCCCAACGCATCATCATCAGGTGGAGCCGGCGGCAGAGGAGGAGGAGGTAAAGGCAGAGGTAAAGGCAGAGGCAAGAACCACCACGGCGCGACTTTGAATCCACCGTGGGCGAGGAACAGTCGAGGATTTGGAGGTGGTGGTTTTTGTTCTTGCGTGAACGAAAACTGCGAAAGACGACACGAGGGCGGTGAGAGAAAAGGGAACGGTTCAGACGACGACGACGACGAAGAAGAAGAAGAACAAAAAAGAAAAGCAAACACTACTTTCCCAGTGCCATTGGCGATGTGGGATTTAGGCCAGTGCGATCCAAAAAGATGCACGGGAAGAAAGTTACACAGATTAGGATGTTTAAAGGAGTTGCGATTATCGCAACGATTCCCTGGTGTCGTTTTAACGCCAGACGCGACGGAACACTTATCGCCGGCGGATTACGACTTGATTCGCTCTGACGGGTTAGCCGTCGTGGACTGTTCGTGGAACAGACTTGAGGATGTACCTTGGAACAAAATTCACGGAGCAGCACCACGTTTGCTACCTTGGATGGTAGCCGCGAATGGGGTTAACTACGGTAAAGCCTGTAAATTATCGTGCGCGGAAGCCTTAGCCGGTGGATTGTATTGCGCCGGGTACGGCGACGCCGCGAAACAATTGATGAACAAGTTCAAATGGGGACACGGCTTCATCACTTTAAACGAAGAGCTTTTGGAGACGTATTCCGAATGCGCCACCGCCGAGGACGTGAAAAAAGCTCAAGACGAATGGTTGGCAGGTCCAAAGTTAAAAGAAGGCGAGCTGACGAGAGAAGAGCGAATACAACAGATGCTTTTTCCGCCGAGTGATTCGTCGTCATCGGAAGAAGAGGAAGAAGAAGAAGAAGAAGAAGAAAAAGGGGGAGAAAAGGAATTTGGTAGTAATGATAATGATTGTATCAGTAGTGATAGCGATAGTGATAACGATAGCAAAGCGCTTGGTAAAGGCGTAGAGAACCTCGTAATATAGTTTGTATAATGTAATGATAAAATTTACAGCGGCTTGGATGCTAACACCGTTCTATGTCTCGGGTCCGTTTGTTCTTGATGCGCGTGCTCGAACCCGTTCGCTTTCAGCATGTTCACGACATTTATGGTGTAATACTCGTTCGAGTGCGGCTCCGTGGATTTCATCAACGTGAATAAGGCTGGTGGAAGCTTTTGAATTACCGCAGATTGCGGGTTGTTATCCGTCATAATGAACGTACCACCCGGACGCAAGATGCGAAACGCTTCCTTCATCAAAGCATCCGTCGCCGTTTCCGGACACTCGTGAATCACAAATGCTAACGAAACGACATCGACGGAATTGTCAGCCATCTTTGTGTCTTCGCCTTTGCCGTGAACCCACACCCTTTGACTTGAATCGGTTTCTTGTTCATCTCGTAACGAGGCAACGGCGAGCATGTGCGGAGACAAATCCATGCCGATTGTTTTAGCCGACGGAAACTGTCTCGAAATATACCTCGTGCTCATACCCACGGAGCAACCAATATCGACAATAACCTCCGGTTCGACATTGGTGGCATTGTATTTTTCGCGATGATCTCGCAAAGTTGTCGTGTACGAATCCCGCAATCGTTGTTGCGCTTCCATAGCGGTGATGCGTTCTTTCGGATACACTCTCAATGCCATCGAGTACGTCGCCGACTCGGCTTCGCAGGCCGCCAACCAACACAAGTTCCCTTCCGTGTAAGCGTGGAATGGTTTTAAATAATATTCTGGATATTCCATCGAGCTGATTTCAATCTCATTAAATTTTGCTTGCAAGCGTTCGTCCTTTTGTAACTCTTCCGCGACTTCTCTCCACTTGATGCCGTTCTTTTCCGCGGTATCAATCAGCGTTTTCCTCGCCATTGGTTTCATGATAACTTCGTAAAGAAATTTGTTGGAAATCGCGGCATCGACGGCTTTGGATAAGATATCATCTCCGGCCCAATCTGGTTTCAACTTATCTTCTACGATCTGATTGTTGTTGGTGGTGTTATTGTTGGACCTAGCTTTCATACCGTCCATCTTTCTGTTCCTCGTCCTCGTCGTCGTCGTCGTCGTCTTCAACGATGAGGAAGAGGATGACGATGAAGAAGAAGAAGAAGAATCACGTCTTCGCTTATCGTTATTATTACCATTTTGTATCGTCGCGGCGAGGGATGAAGATAACGATAAAAGAGACATACTGTGCTGACGATATCGTTGATGTTTTGATGATTTAAAATCTGCGTGTCCGTGTGTGTGTGATGTGTAGTAAACTTTTGTGACGCTGGAAGGAGAGAGAAAGATACGCTTTTTGTGGTTTGTATGAAAAAAGAGATCTGGCAAGTCAGAGACAGGTGACAGGGACAAGATTTCGACGAAAGGTGTTGTTCTTGTTGAGAGTAAAAGTGGTAGTTTTGTTACACAGAGTATTATTAAAAAAGACAATCGATGAAATGAACTCCTCGCGGGTTAATTCGTCGTCGTCGTCGTCTTTTTCTTCTTCTTCTTCTTCTTCTTCTTATCCGTCGTATTCGTCATTTTCGCGCTCTCTTCGGCGTGTATTTTCACGCCAAACTTTTCGTCTTTCCGTCGCAGCTTTTCTTGAACTTGCTCTACGTACTTTCTGAGTTTTGGTTTTACTTTACCCATGTGCTGGTCCCCGGCGATTCCTCTCATGTTAGCGTAAAACCTATTGAACGGATTCTTCGACTTCTCCTTACGTCGCACCCACTTATCCATTTTCTCTAACCGTTGGTACTCTTTAACTTCTAAATATGCCGGCTCCACTGGGCTACCGTAGTACTTATCGAAAACGTTTCTACGCGCGTACTGCTGAAACGGCTGCTTCGTTCCAGAGAATTTACTCCAATCGATCGTATCGGGGGATATTTCTCCACCGTTACCCATGCACGTGGTACATAAAAGAGTACCTCGGCCTCTACAGAATCTACACGGCCACGTGTCGCCTTTTTCAATCTTTCTATCCCAGCCTAAAAAACGCCCTTCATCGTCGAATTCATCCTCTGGAAACTGTCCGACGACTTTTCCGAACCCTTTGCACTGTTTACACTTCATCTCTTTGCACCCCCCGCACTTGTAACAATCGTGCCATTTCGCAGCTTTGAACACATCCTTCATCGCGACGACGGACGTTCCCAAGGCGACTACCTGTGCGTGTGTGTGTATATATATATATATATATAAAGAGAGAAAGACAGTCAGAAGGAGTACTATTACACGCGATTCTTTACTCTGCAGGAGAGAAGAAGAAGAAGAATAAGAACAAGAAGAGACTTTTTGTCTTTGGCGGCGGTGGATGATTTCGAGAGAGAGAAAGAGAGAGAGAAGAAAAAGAAAACCTCTCTTCTCTTAAAATCTATGCGCGTGTTTTTTTGTATGAGACGACGCACCTTTCCTACGGTGATGCAGATCTGCGCTATCGGGTCTTCCGGCCCTTCCGGTGCACCCTCTACTCCCATTCTTATTTACTTTACTTTACTTCACGTCGTCGTATAACTTCTGTGTGTTTCAATAATGAGGAGATAAAAATTTCGTGTGTGTGTGTTGTTCTTTTTTTTCTTTCTCCCGTTTTCTTTTTTTTCGATTGTTTTTGATGGTCTTTCGCGCGATCGTCGCAACGAACGAAGAATGTCAAAAATCAGATCCCATCGACGAGCCGTCAAAAGAATTTTGCGCATTGTCCTCCGCTCTTTCTCTTTCACAATCAAAGAACGACCCCGCAGATCAATATATACGGAGTATTTTAACGCTAATTACAATATACACCCACACACAAACGCATTCAAAAGAAAGAATAATCAATCATCATCATCATCATCATCATGGGAGGAGGAGACCACAACAAAATCGACTTCGACGAAGACAAAAGAATGAAATTCGAGACGTCGAAAGAGGTGAACATCACCTCCACGTTCGATGGTATGGGGATAAGAGAAGATTTACTGAGAGGGTTGTACGCGTACGGGTTCGAAAAACCATCCGCGATTCAGCAAAGAGCGGTTTTGCCAATCACGAGCGGGAGAGATGTCATCGCGCAAGCGCAATCGGGCACCGGGAAAACGAGCATGATTTCCTTGTCCTTGTGTCAAATGGTCGATATAACGCAAAGAGAAGTGCAAGCTTTGGTGTTATCCCCGACGAGAGAATTAGCGGTACAAACCGAGAAAACAGCGTTGGCGCTCGGGAATTACATGAACGTTCAAGTGCACGCGTGCATTGGTGGACGTTCTATAGGCGAAGACATTCGAAAATTAGACTACGGCGTGCACATAGTTTCCGGGACGCCGGGGAGAGTCTTCGATATGATTAAAAGACGCAACTTGAGAACGAAGAATATTAAAACGTTGATTCTCGATGAAGCCGACGAGATGTTAAACAAGGGATTCAAAGAGCAAATATATGACATATATCGATACCTCCCGCCGGAGACGCAAGTCGTTTTAATATCTGCGACGCTTCCGAATGAAGTTTTAGACATGACGTCAAAGTTCATGACGGATCCGATTCGAATTTTAGTCAAGAGAGATGAGTTGACGTTAGAAGGTATCAAGCAATTCTTCGTCGCGGTAGAAAAGGAGGAGTGGAAGTTTGATACGCTGTGCGATTTGTACGATACTTTGACCATCACGCAGGCGGTTATATTTGTAAACACGAAGAAAAAAGTAGATTGGTTGACGGAAAAGATGCGAAAGAATAATTTTACGGTGTCGTCTATGCATGGCGACATGCCGCAAAAAGAGAGAGAAGCCATCATGGCGGAGTTTAGAGGTGGAACGACGAGAGTATTAATCACCACGGACGTTTGGGCCAGAGGTATCGACGTCCAACAGGTCTCTTTGGTCATAAACTACGATTTGCCAAACAACCGGGAAAACTACATCCACAGAATCGGTCGTTCCGGGAGATACGGCAGAAAAGGCGTGGCGATTACATTCTTGAAAGCGGAAGACACGCAGGCGCTGAGAGACATCGAGCAGTTTTACTCGACGCAAATCGATGAAATGCCCGTGAATGTAGCTGATTTGATTTAAAGCGTGTAATATATTAAAACAATTTATCGTCGTCGACACGCAAACTATCATCAAACTATCAATTTGGGTGGTACGAGTATATTTTTCTCCATTTGGCATTTTGTTTTTCCCACACAAGAATTCACATCACTCCTCATTCGTCACTCTACATACTGCTCAAATAATAATGAGCTCACGCGGTGGTGAAGGAGACGAAGGACACCTCCTCATCGAAGAGGACATGGGAGACGTCCTCTCTCCGGAGGAGATTTCTGACTTAATCACAAAGTACAGCGGACACGAAATCGTGAAAAATGTGTTGGAGTGTGCCTCTTTGGAGGAACTCAACGAGAAAGCCTCGATTGCGAACGATCGACTGCACAAACTCGAAAACGAATCCATCAAACAACACGCGAAAGAGTGCGATAACTTGGTACTCTTACAGGAGAAGATTCATGACTGCGACGAAACGCTCGCGCACATTGAAAACGTTTTATCAAACTTCCAAACGAGTTTAGGCAAAATCAGTGGAGAAATATCAAACTTGCAAAGCTCGTCCAGTCACGTCACACAAAGATTATTGGAGTGCAAAGAGACTGAATTAGCACTCGGGGAATACGTAGAACAGCTGACGATATCGCCAGATTTAATCGCGAAAGTTTTGTCCACGGAAGTTGGCGACGGCACTGAGTACATACAAGTCTGTAAAGCGCTTTCGGAGAAACTCATATTCAAGAGAGACGTGAAACGAAGAGGCGGCCAAGACGCGACGTACGCGGCGTTTACGGACATCGAATCCGAGTTGGGACGACTGCGAATCAAAGCTATTCAAAAAGTTCGCGATTTCTTTATCCAGAAGTTTCATTCATTGAGGAAGCCGAAAACGAACATTCAGCTGTTGCAAACAAACGTCTTGAAAAAGTATAAACCTCTCGTGGATTTCCTTCAAGTGCACGGCGCGGATATTTTTCGAGAAATCAGAGCATTATACGTGGAAACGATGGGTAAAGTGTTGAAGACAGCGTTACAAAACTATATTTCTGCGCTTAGCGTACTTAAACTCGAATCGGGTTCTACGTCGAAGAACAAGACAGGTCAATACATCGGTGACGTCGATGCCTCGGCTTCTTCTTCGTCAGCAACGTTATTGTCTGCATCAACGTCTGCCAATAACGCAAGTGGTGGTGTCGGCGGTGGCAGCGGTAGTCACTTCTTATCATCGCTCGGACAGGGAAGCGGTATCGCCGGTTCTATACCAACGACCAACGATGGAAGAAGTGCGCATACAAACTTCTCCCTAGGAAAGCGCGCAAATATTCTTGCGAATATAGAAACGGCTGCGCCAATCATAGCGCACTCGATTTCGGGTTCTAAACTTCCCTGGGAAGCACTGTTTCGAAGTTCACAAAAATTATTAGTCGACATGGCAACGTTTGAATACTTGTTTTGCATAGATTTCTGGAAAGGCGACTCACAAATCTTCCGCGACGTGTTTGCGCAACCGTTACAAGCGATGGATGAATACGTGCAAAGTTGTATCAATACGAATTTTGACGCCATCGGATTAGCGCTGGCTATATTGATCAACCGCGGTCACCAAAAATTGATGCAAAGAAGAAGAATCCCTTCCTTAGATTTGCACCTAGACAAGGTCAACATCATGCTGTGGCCAAAGTTTAAGATGGTTTTCGACGCGCACATAAAATCTGTAGTTTCGGCGTGTGAGAATGCGAAAAATCAAACGAAATTGTTTGTTGATGATGTTTCCGCGCATTACGTCACGCGACGGTACGCAGAGTTTACGGCATCTATGACGGTTTTGTCAAAATTAGAGGGTGGCGATAACCAGTTGCGAAATAACTTGGAGCGTTTACGAAAGGCGCAGTACGATTTACTCGTCAAACTCGCAGAGCGATTCACCACGCCGAAACGTCGTTCGTGCTTTTTGTTGAATAATTACGATTTGATCCATCAGATCTTGAGCACAGATGAAAACTTAGAGCACGAACTCGGATTCTTTGACGAACAGCTGATCATAGAGACGGATGCTTTCGTCCAGATTGAACTAGAAACGCATTTTGGCGACGCGTTACTACAAATTGAAAGTTTAGAATTCGGCAAATCTTCGCCGGACGTGGCGGTGGAGCAATCGATACAAATTTTGAAAGCGTTCTCGGAGCAGTGGAAACAACAAATTACAATGATAAATAGCGAAATCGTGTCGCTCTTCTCCAACTATAATCGAGGTATGGATATTTTGCAGCGAACGCTGAGTTCCTTACTTGTCAAGTACACGGATGCGTGTGAAAAAACAAGCGCGAGTGGAGAGGAGGCGAAGAAAACTGTGGATGCGATTCGAGTGACCAATGCGGCATTCTTGTTTGAGTGTAAGCGATATGCGCGAGCTAAATAAGTATAGGATGTAGATTTGGGGAAACCGTTGGCCTCGTTTTGACCAACTGGACGGCGGTTTTTTTCAGATATAGCATAGAGGTTGTAAAATAATATAATATAGATTGGTTCCAGGTACCTGGTACCTGGGTACCACTGGTATACATTAATGCTATTCTAATCTAGCAATTACTATTTAAAGCTCTGCTGCTTATTGCCAGCTCGCGGGAAGGCTCTGGACTTCAAAGTCGTTTTCCCGAAGGGCTCAATCCATTCACCGCCGTCGAACCCTTTTTTGCCTTTTATCGCGTCGAGTCGTTTCTGCTCGGTTATTTTCTTCAACATGTCCGGACCCTTCAGTATCTCTGCGTGCACGGACTTAATTCCGAGCGTCTTTTGCGTTTGTTCTACGATCTCATTGTGCGATTTCGCTCCTTTAGTCAATCTTTTGAAGTCCGCCTGCTTCTCTTTTTCCATCTGTATGCGCTCATCCTCTTCTGCGTCCGAATCTGCATCGGAATCATGGTTTAAACTAAAACCTCCTCCGTTTGACATCATCATCGCCTTCTTTTGGCGCTTACGTAAGGCAGCTCGCGCTTTCATTGCTTCTTCTTTGATGCTCATGCCGCCGTTACCATCCTCGTCTTCATCATCTTCGTCATTCATGAGCTCGCCGTCGTGCGTTGAGCCAAAACCGAGTTTTTGGGTTGTTTTCGTGCGTATCGGTGCCGGTAAAGATACTCCACCGGCAATTTCGATGCGCTTCGATTTGTCTTTATTTCGCTCGGCGATACTTTTCAGTAAAACGTCATTTGACTTCCGTTTCTTGCCTTTCTGCGCACTCTTATTCTCGATTTCTTCTCCATCCCGTCTTCTGTCACCGTAACCACCAGATGCCGCAATGGAATGGTACATGGGGAACACGTTTTGTCTATTGCTTACTAACTCTGTTTGGATGTGATCCGCCATGTCCTTGGTTGCTTTTGCGTGAGCATCGCTATCATCATCGTTATCCTCGTCGGAAGTCGACATCATCATCATCATTTTCATCATGCCTCCCGCTTTTTTCTTTGTTTTCTTCTTCGTTGTATCCGTATGCTTATCGGTTGCTTCCACCGGTGCTGCTCTTCCTCCTCCGCCTCCTCCTTCATCTCCTCCATCGGTACTCTTTTTCAAGTCTTTTTTATCATCCTTTTCTTTCACTAACAACATAGCTGCTTCGTGTTCTCTGCGAAAAAGTTCGCCGGCAGAAGGAGCGGCATTCACTGGAGAGCCTCTTTCTACGGCGCTTTTGATAATATCCGCAATGACGTGACTGAATTTTGCCACGAGTGAAGACTCACCTCTCGCTGTTGACACTACATCACGCGCCACTTTTGGTTGCTCTGACGCTAAACGAAGCATCAAATGGCGAGGCATTACAAATCCTAAGCTCTCATCGTTCGCTCGCGCGCAATCGTCTCTCCACTTGAATAACGCTTCCATGGCCGCTTGAGCGACGGGCGATTTCAAAATTTCTTGCGAAAGCTGCGCCTGCTGCGCCGACCGAGATAAAGTATTTCCGTGTCCGCTACCGCCACCGCTACTCGCATTTGCAGATTTCATCAAGTCCTCGTGATAGGACAAGTCCGTGATCACTTGCGGCTCGTATGTCAATAAGCACACGTCTCGGGATTTCAGAAATACCGATTGAATGCATTCAACGCCACCTTTTGCATAGAGCTCTTGCTTCAATCGATCGTGCACATACAACAACGAGTGCGTATCGCTACGCGCATAGTTTATCATTTCGCGACTCAAAGGTCTGAGACGCCAATCTGCGAGTTGATACTTCTTTTCTGCCTTTATCCCACAATATTGTTTTAGAAGATACGCCAATCCGAAAGAAGGAAGTTCTAAAGTACGCGCTGCTTGTCCGGTATCAAACATGTTCACGACGTATATGCCAAAATCTCGTTGCAGCCATATCATGTCCGAATTCGCGCCGTGGAACACCTTCAACTTTTCTTCGTTTTCAAAGTGACGTCCGAGCGCCGGTCCAATCAAGTGACGGAGCCTTAAAGCGTCCACGACAAAGTCTTGTTCGCGCGTTGATATTTGGATGAGACACGTAAAACCTCTGTAGGTACGATACGAGTGGTGCTCTAAATCAACTGCAAAGATTGGTGCCTTTGAGAGCACTCCTTCGAGTTCCTCTAAACCATTTTCGTTATCGACGAACGTAGCTGGGTTCTCCTCGTTCGTAGGGGTTGGCAAAATCGGATCTGAACATCTCAATTCCCACAACTGTGCAGTTGTGCGGTCACCAGCGCTATTATGATTTTTATCAACGTAATCTTCGATCGAATTATATTTGAACGAATCGAGCAAAACCGAAGCTAATGGATGTTTCGACTCTTTCGACGCCGACGTTGACGCTTTTCCTTTGCCTCGAGGTGGGGGCAGCACGAAATTCATATCTGTTTCCGTGCGGTTATCCACGACATCTTTGAACGCCTCTTGAGGTCGAGAAATGGACGAACCGCCTCCATGAAATGCTGCGTTGCTGATGTTCTTCTTCCCACTCGCGTCGTTTTTGGTCGCCGCATCATTCTGTGTGCTCTGGGCCAACTTTTCGTTATTCGCCGCCGAATCCCCTCGTGCACGCATGATGTGTTCGTCTATTTTATCGCACTGTTCGTCATTTTTAGCGATTAATTCTTCGAATACGCGCTCTATGCGTGCATTCTCATCATCCTCATCCTCGTCCTTCTTTTCTTTCATTTCCTTAAGAAACTTTTCACGTATCAAAGTTTCCGCGCGTTCCGCCGCACAGTCTATCTCTTTTGCCAACGCGATTTTCGAGAAGAAGAAATCCCCTCCTGCAGGGTACTCCACATCAGCCAACGACGACGACAGAAAAGACGCGGTGATTTTGTCGTCGCTCATTTCGTTACGCGTGGAGACGAGACGGATTTATGTTCTCTTGATATTATTGTTTCCGCAGCATTACGCGGGTGATTTTTTAATCCTTGTGTGTGCTTACGAAAAGTGTGGAAGGAAGTCGCTGTCTAAACAAAAAAGTGCAGAAACTGCCACAAAGATTATCTCACACCACAACACCACAAAACAAAAAACACCCATCAGTCGAGATCACAACACGATCGCACACGTAACATCCATCTTCTAAAAGGTATCAGAAGATTAGATCGAGGACGGCGAACCAGATAGGAGTGTTGTATTCGCTCGTCGTCGTGTTTAGCAGCACTCTGATTCGAAGAAGACGCGAAGATTGAAGATGAGGATAAAAACCACCTTCTTCTGCGTTTGCTCTTTCACCATCCTCGTGCACACGTTCAGCAGCTCTGTGCTTCAAGTCACAGCGCTCGATGTGGAAGGATGTTTGACGTACAGATGGCAACCACGAGAGAAACCTGGCTTTCACGTCTCAAACTCCTCGATTCAACGAACGCCAAAGCCACCACTCGGGTGCGAAAAATTACGAAAGTATGTAGACGAATTGGAAATCGGATACGTCGTCGTTGATCCGCTGCACGATCCGCACGAATTTGCATCTGAATTAAAAGCAATAGCTGGAGGAAACGACGAAAAAGCGATGAATAAAAAGGAAATTGTCGTGATTATTGAAGACGAAGCGCCGGGAAAGCCCTCCGGCGGTGGGCTTTTACATTCGCTCGGCGAAAAGGCGCATGACGAGAAACGACACGCGGAGATTTGGACAAACACCCTCAAAGGTGATAATCATTATCTCGTGTACAGTTCTTCTGTTTTGGGACGCGCGCGAAGCTGGAACAGAGGAGCTACCATGGCGCACGCGGCAAAGTATGTTGTTTTGGCTACTGGTCATTCACTCCATGCGGCGACACCAGAGTGGGTGGCCAATGCCGTCGCCTTGATGGAGGAGCGTAAAGGTATGGTACTAGTAGGAGGGAGAGCGTATGGAAAGTTATTAGCGTCGTCTGCCAAGAAATCATCCAGCAGCAGCAGTTGGTTTGGTCGTAAACGTGCACTGCTCGGAGAGATGGACGAGGAGGACGAGGAAGACGAGGAGGGAAGACAGGATGAAGGAGTGTCTGGAAGAAGTGTCAGTAGCAGCATGGAACGATTCGGCGCCACGTTCACGCCTGGTTTATCATCGGATGCACCGGTTGTCGTGCGAAGGCAAGCGTTTGTGAATCTCGGACGATTTGCCCGGACCATATGTCCGAAAAAAGGTGCGTGTCAAGGGAACGTCGTGGAGGAACTCGCCGCCAGAGCCTGGCTCGCCGGTTACGAAACTGCGCTGTTGCCCACAGACAAAGATACGAAGGAAGAAGTATCGTGCGATGAGAGTTTAACCAACGACGTTTTATCCTCAGAAGATATAGAGACAATCTCGAGACGCGTCAAAGGTGCCTCGAGCGTTGACGGCAATGATTTACCCGTTGTTCCGTTCCAAAATGGTGAAGAGGGAGATGAAACGGCGACTTTATGGTTCGATTACGCACCCATACAAGGTAAGTGCAGACCGTTAGCGGAACCGGAAGATGAATGGACGGTTGAAAATTGCAAGGAGATTGACGACGCGGACGCCGCACTGATGATACAATACTACAAAAGGCCGAAAAATATTAAAGAAATCATCAAAGGCATTCGATTGGTTCCGGAAAAAGTCGAAATGATCGTCATTAACGATTCAGAGTCCGACCACTGGTTATGGCGCAAGCAACTCGACAAACCTGGTGATTTTCTGATATACATGCACAATAATCACGAAATTCGAGCGTATAACCGTGCGTCGCTTTTTGCAAATTCAAATATGCTCGTCACCTTACAAGATGACGATGTCCCCACGGGTACGAAATGGTTGACGCAAGCGTTGACACTTTTTGAAAGTCATCCCAAACTCTCATTTCTGAGCGGATACCGAGCACGAGGAGGTTTCCCGGGTGGTAACTTTGGCGAAGGACGCGGTAAGATTCCAACCACGGATAATAAAGCAAACGTGCCTTTCATGTTTGCCTACAAATTAGTCGCGGGGCCATTGTTTTATCGAAGAGACGTGTTTATGCAAACCGGGATGTTTATGCTTTTATTTTCATGCGCTGGAGATCCCGGTATCCATTTTGAGTACGAGTACTCGTTGCGCACGTGGTATTACGAGTACCAAGCTGGTTTGTATACTTGTAACTTCAAGCATCACGTGGGCGATTGGAAGAGTTCCGGGACGCGCGCGAGTAAAGAGAAAGAAGCGCGCAGACGATTAGTAGGGGTGAGAAATTCACAGAACGTGAGGTTCATGTATAAAGGTTTAGCTGGTGGGGGTAAAGAAGGCAAACTGCTCGTGAGAGCCGGGGCCATTCAAAAGATATTTGCGAGTGGCAAGCCGACAAATGTGGTTATTTAGGAGTACAACGTTTTAAGTTTATACATTTTGCATTGCTCAGATTTTATATGTACCACTGGTGCTAGTACGGCTGCGTAAAATTAGGTTCAGGCTAGAATGTAAATGTACAACTACTGTTTCGCTAGATTCATGTTCCCAAAGATGGACCACGGAACGCCTCTATCGCCGTCGCTTTCGTCGTATATCCCCAAGTCTTCTTTCTGATTTATGTTTCTTAAGAGGTTCTCTCCTGTGATGACTTTTGTCGTGGATACGATGAAATCGACGCCAACATCGTTCGATTTTGACATTTGTCGCAAACACGCAATCTCTGCGCTCGTTACGCCACCGATAAAGCAAACTAACACCACCGGTTTCTTCTTATACCCGGAAATATCTAAGGACGACTTTGTAGTCTCCTTGGCTAGACTAATTTTTTTCGAAAGCGAGTGGTAATTTGCGCTCGTTTGCACGGCGCCGCCGTACTCGTTCAAGGATTGTCCGAGTTCGAACAACTCGCCGCCGCGTAAGTGTTTGAGCGTTTCTTCGTGATGTTTCCAAGAGCCGCGAATGGCGCTTTGAATAACGCGTATCGATAACGGGGCGTATCCTGAAGACGAATACGCAAACGTTATATCGCTCGATGATTCTTCCGATACCGAATCGACGACGAGTTTCAGAGGTTTCTTGACGTTTTGATAAGCTAATCGATTCGGACTCTCAGCCGATGACTCTTTACCGTAAAACAAACCGGCGGTTTCCAAGACGATGGAATTCAAAATCCCAACGGCGCCGTAGGCATGCATCGCATCCGTTCGAATCGAGTCAAACTTCTTCTCTGGAAGACCTCCGTACGTTTGCGAAGCCAGACACGCTAGCTTCATCGCCATCTCCCACGACTCGCCTCTATAAATCATCTCTTCTATTTGACTAATTACCGGATCAATCGGACCGCCTTCGATGCAGTGTCTCTCCATCTCGAGTTTCTGCCTGAAAAAATACGACTTGGATTTATCCAATAACGTTTTCGCTAACGTCGAGTGTAAATCTAATCCAGCACCACCAATGTTTCCTTTCAACTTTCGAACGAAATCACCGATCTCACTCACGTTTTGATCCTCTACTTTGCCTTCCTTCAAAGCTTGATAATGCGCTTGCATTTCCGTCGAGCGGTCGCGCAAGACACTGCACGCTTTCCCAAAATTCAAATCTCGAATTTCTTTGAACAAAATATCGTTTGAAGATAATCGAGACTTGATAATCTTCTTCGGCGATTTACCACCTTCTCCCTCGTCTTCAGAGCTCGCGTACTCTTCCTCGTCCCCAGATCTCAATTTAATAGTAACGACGCCGTTTTTTATTCCTAAGATTTCATCCGTTAATCCTTCATACGTAAGCTGCGTGCAGAAAGGTGTAATCGTGTCCACTTCTCTGTCGAGCAAAACAATCGCGTCGACTAAACTTTCTCCAGCCTCTTCGCCGGGTTCGATCATGTCTACTTCTCCTTCTACGATGGCTTCTCTCCTCAATCGCAACATAATCTCCGAAACATCCTTCGCTAATCGCCCTTTGCCTTTGACGAGCGGCACTAAACCAATGATATCGCGCTGAAGTTTGTGCAAAGCAGATGCGACGTAATACGCGGGCATGTTATGTCCTTCACACGCGATTTCTCGAAACGCGCTTTCGTATTCGAGAGTTAAAACGTCCGGTTCAATCGGGATGAAGTTTATGTCACATTGACGCAACTTCACGAGGTCCCGAATACCTAAATTCTCTAAGAATTTCATACAGAGTGAGGTGACTCGCGGTACCATGCACACCGTCATCGTCGGCAACGGCGCCACGTCCGGGTGTTCGTCGATGTCGACAACGCTCGTCATCTTCTGTTCGTGTTCTCTAACACTTCTAATCAAATTTCTTCTCGCATCTCTCAACGACAAAACGTGTTCAGCAATCGTCTTCATCATCTCATAGCGCGGCCGACAGAAGAACAAAACATCATCTACGCTCGCATCGAGTTCTCCTCCTGGTTCTAAGTAATATAATTGATCGATGCCGTGTTGTTTTAGAGTTTGCGTTTGAATGCATTGGTTAAGAACGGCGTAGATTTTCTTGTCCAAAATCAACGACTTCTTCCTCCCCTTTAGTTTATTCACGACTTTCAAGATGTTCCTCTTGTAAATCTCGCGCAACTTGGAGAAATCCACCGTTGCTCCGGTCTGGGTCAGATCGGTGAATGGATTTTGCGTCGACATGAGGAGATGTTATATGTATACAATAGGATGGTAGATACTAATGACGCTTCTTCTTTTCAGTTCTTCTCTTTTTCACCACACAAGAAATTTCCCCTAGTTGGTAGTTGAAGAAACGATGCAGAACAACAAACGCGAGTGAGATGACGACGGCAAACTCAGACGAAGAGCGCATGCTTCAGGAGCTCTTACCACCCCTGGAGATATCGGAAACCTTCGTCGAAGAAGAGGATACTTTTGCAAAACAAAAAAGCCAGCGCAACGAGAGTGGGGAAAGTTCGTTCCTCGACTTCTCGTTAAAGAGTCCATTTGAAAAGCTCGTTTCCTCGATTGAATACGCCGTAAACGATTGGTTATTCGCATCAAAATTTGAAGCACTCTTTGGAGATGAATCGTTGACACGTCCGAGCGAGTTTGGGGGGACGCATCACGCGTCGGTGTCCAAAGCCATCGAGCACAAACTGCATTTTAGGAGAGATTCGTACCAGATATCGTTTCACTTCGATACTCGAAAGAAGACACTGAGTTTACGAGATGCTCCGAGGAGCGACGATAATACGAGCAGCAGGAACTTACAGAGATGGTTCAAATGCGATACATTCTTTGTTATTGAACCTATGAGTTATAGCAAGAGATTTATCGACAACGACGAGGCGGCGACGGTACGAAGTGCCGCTGCTGTAGCTATGAGTAACTTGAGTGTTTATCTTCCGGTGTTCACGCCTATCGACCGGTCTTCGAATAGAAATTCAGTCATTGGTGTATCCTTTTCGACAGAGAGTGGGGCATCGTACTTGTACGAATCAGATTCAATGGTTGGTTTTACCAGTGAGAATGCATTCTGCGCGCTTTCAAGTGAGGAAACGAGTAAAGCTGTCTTTTCCATAGCTCGTAAAATCTTAAAGAAGGATGTTGCAGTTGCGCGAACAACGGTTTGTTATCGCATAAGCATGGACGGGTCGAGTTGTTCAATCGGAAAAACTAGTTCAGGTTTACTCGAGGAAGTTTTGGATGAAGATGATATAGAGCCTGATATTGTTGTCAAAGAGGCGTCAACTTCCTCTTCTTCTTCTTCTCCTTCTTGGGACGACGAACAGATTTGGTCGCAATGGGTGTGTTTGCCGGATCCATTTGATAGTATTGAAATAGATTGTTTTTTTGAGCGTAATGTAGAGCTACATAACTGCGTTTCAGACGGAGACCTTGTCGAAGATGGTTTGGATAACGCAAATATGTACACGATACGTTCAATACCTAATGGTGGCGGCCTCGTCGGCGGCATCGCCGCGCTTTCGGGTGCACCGCCTGCGGATATCTCTCAAATGTCGCGCAATCGACCACAGCATAGTTTTAGCTTAGCAGAACTATTACACATAAGTTCGAGTGAAATATTTTTAGACCGTGGCGAGAACTTTGACCTTTATTCTTTGGCGAGTGCGAATGAGATTGCTTCAGACGAATGGTGGATAGATCGACTAGGAACGCACCCTCCGCACGCGCCGCCCGAGGCCGTCATGGAAGATATTTTGCTAGACTTATTTCAAGACTTTATTGGCGAGTGTCACGGAATCGATGCGATTGCGAGCATTCCTAAAACAGCCAGAGGACATCAGTCTCTCATCTCGAGGGTGTCCTTACACGCCATGAAGCTCAAAAACTCTCGGGCTATTGCAGAATTATGGAACAAGTTTACGAAAGAATTACGTTACAAACATTGGGAACGCGGTGTGCCACTACCGAGGATGTCAAAGCACGGATCCAAAGAGATCGAAGTCGATCACTCTGCGTGCATTTTGGATCAACAACTACAACTGTTGAACGCTTGTATACATCGCCGTCTTCGTCAAAGTGAAGGAGCTACGAGAACCAAAAAGGAATCTGATTCAAAAGACGTCGTCAAACGCAACTTACTGAAGTTAAAGAAAAAAGAAAAACCGGGCGTTTTGAACGAAAGTAAAAGAAACGCAAGTGCGTGCGTGTGGAAAGCGGACGATGACTTGGATTTGAATGCGCTATTGAACGACGACATGGCACTCGCCGCTGCGAACGCGAGCGCATCGCAAAAAACAGAGGAAATGTTTGAAGATGCGCGTGATGATGTTATGCTTGCAGAGCCTTCTTCGAATGAGGACGAAGGTTTTGGAGTAAAAAGCGCTTTAGAGATGCGTTTGTTAGAACATCCACACGTGTTTATCCGCGAGCCGGAAATGCAGCTGCATCCTATTTATACGGAGGAAAGTTTACACGCGCTTATTGAAGACGGCGACGATGAAGGTGAGCGAGACACGAAGAGAAGAAACGCGCGTCTAGCAGTATCGAACGACATGCTCGTCTCCGACATGTGCGCGTTCAAAGCTGCGAACCCTACAGCAGGTTTCGTTGATTTTGTGCGCTGGCACTCCCCGCGAGATTTTCTTGAAGGAAAATTATCCGAACGCATGTCCAAGCCGGGCAACACGTGGGAAACGTTGTTCAAAGAGGCTGAGCCTACAGCAGCTTGCGATCAGAAATTATTGTTCGATCCAATCGCCGAAGGCGAGCGCGTTTTACATTTGTTAGAAACGGCCAAGTTCGATACGATATTGCGGTACTTGTGTGCGATAGGCGCGAATGCGGCGTTTTGTATCTATGCAAAATCGTGTATGAATAATTTACGATGTGCGGAATCGATCCATCCTCTCTTAGAAGAGAAGATGCAAAGATGTCGAGGTGTTTGCGCGTCAGTTTTCTATGACGTAAAGCAAGCGCAAAAAGAAGATTTCGCACAAGCGGCGTACGAGATACAACTGATCGAGAGGACGGCGAGTAGAGCGGCATCTTTGCGGAAACACGTTGGCGAGAAAAGCGAGTTAAATTTTGTTATCGAGCGTCTCTGGATTGACTCAGTTCAGCGTGAATACGAGAGTCAAGCGAACGAAGAGGACGTCGATGCGGCGTTCAATGCTGTCGACGGAGTTTGTGCTCTATCAAAAGACGAAGAACGGCATGTAGTATTAGAAAACATAGCAGCGAAGCAAAAGTTAGCGTGCGAGTACGAAATTGAGGAAAAGACGAAAGGTGTGAGCAGACTACATGTTAGCGCGTCGGCTCGTTTTGTGCGCGTCAGTTCGATTAGTTAGGAGGTACAAGCGCATACTACACACAAACTTCGTATGTAATTAATAATAGTACAAGCTCTTTGTTCTTCTTCTTTTTATTTTTCTAACGCGGTTGCGGCGCTCCCTCTCGTCGGAGCCTTTGGGATAATCTTAGCCTGCGACAATATCCGCCTCACCGTATCCGAT
>Ga0209308_10000122_pt1 | contig 75405 bp, 78 predicted proteins | sample COGITO_mtgs_1204_3_FD_184806 | JGI IMG/M metagenome (GOLD analysis project Ga0209308, IMG submission 184806) | Pelagic marine microbial communities from North Sea - COGITO_mtgs_120405 (SPAdes) (version 2) | ecosystem: Environmental > Aquatic > Marine > Epipelagic ... | reverse complement strand
TTTTGGCACGGTAGTCTTGCCATATGGCGGCAGCTTTCTACTTTGAAAATTAGGATTTATGCTCATCACATACCTCCTGCTCGCTGTAAGGCACAACCAGCTTTTTATCAAACCATGCTGTCCATTGTGATCGAGGATATCGAATGGTGCCGCCTAGCTTTGTGTAGGGCGGGCCTTTGCGCTGAGTGCGCCAATTTGCAAGTGTTTTGGTATCAAGGTGGGTCTGCTTGGCTAGATATTCAGGTTTATCGTAAATCTCGTGTTGATCCGACATTTTCAGCTCCGTTGTTCATAAGGATTTATGAAGTTAACGGGCCAACTTTAGGGTAGATTAAGAAGTGGGTCGGGGTACGTTAGAAGGAAATTTTTTCCAACTACGTTTAAATGACAGTGCGTTATCTATATGGCGCTCTGGCTCGGAAATTGAAGAGGGATAATTCATTACCCCTGTCATCCAATAATAGACATAGCTGTTAAAGTGGCTGCCTTCATGTGATGTCACCTTATGCTTATTCTGTGCCTCCTCAAACCTTCTAGCCAACACTGCAATTCCACGGTTAAAAACCTTTGCTTGCCGTCTTGCCTTTCCCTTGCCGGGTGGATTTATGTCGGCCATAGCTTTCGCAATGACAGATTCGAGCTTTTTAGCTGAATGTAACTGGTTCTGATGACTGCTCTCTGAGAGAGAGAGCCATATCTTTAAAAATGATTGAGGTATAATTTTCAGGCTTTAAACTTTCCGCCATCAAATCGGAATCTATTGTCTGTAGAAATTCGAGGTCAAAGTCTGGAATATGGTTAACAGCCTGTTCAATCATGGCTAAAGCTACATCAGTCTGTCCTTTTCTATTGGCAAGACGACTTAACCCCCGGTGCAATGTCGTGTAACAATCTTCCTTCTCAGAAAAACCTAATTGATTCTGAGGGAAATTTTGATTGCTATTTTTTGCATCAAGCAGACCATAAGCAAGCTCTATTAGTACGGCATCATCATAGTCTAGATACTTCTTTAGCTCTTTTGCATGATCCTCGGGCGTTTTTTCCTCAGATATTTCCATTAAGCACCTCTGTCTACCGGAAAGTCTCCCATAGCAATACCATCAGGGCAACTTCTTTTTAAGCTCAATCACGCTCGACTCTTTAACGTCCCCATACTTCAAAATAGTGCAAAATAAATGATGATGAAGAGTTGTTATTTGACACACTTCATAACACCGATAAACAGGCAAGCCTTCCTATTTATTCTGGGGATGAGAGCCTGAGTGGAGATAAGCGGGAGTTAGCTGTTCTCGACCTCTGGTGTTAGTCTATAATTTATATTCAAATTATGGTGTCTGCTATGCGCTTATGGTCTTTTCAGATGGATATGAATTGGGATGGAGTGGTTACTATCAGTGATATATGGCTTTGGATAAAGTGGCTTTATTTTTATCCGGGAGATGGTTTCTTACACATAATAATTACCACATCACCGTCGGTAGCGACGTTTTTTGAGCTTACAGTCAATGACTTTGGCGGAGGCTTGTCTGGGTCGTTCTCATTTTTTACTTGGTTTATGGTACTTTTTCTCTTTGCATTGTCCGAAGATAGTTAACCTTTCCATGCTTGAGAATGTAATCTGTGATCTTTTGCATTGGCACTCGCAACCGCTCCAAAGTCCAAACAATATAGTCCTGAGTAATATCCCCAGAGCGGCTTTCAGGTATCTTGTGATTTACCAACGCTTTGATCGCGTAAGGAGCAATTTCACAGCTCTCAGCAACACTAATAAATGTCCTTCTTAGATCGTGAATGGTGAACTCAATCTTACTTGCCGCCCTGACCTTCTCTACTTGCTTCCTCGGCTCTTGAATCGGCTTTTCATGGCTTACGCCAGAGAAAACATAATCGCCCTCAGAAGCCTTTTTACGGCGCTCAAAAAGGTCATAAAGGTAGTCGCTTAATGGGAGCAATAGAGGCTCTTTGTTCTTTGTATCTGAAACCGTGAAGCTCTTCTTCTTCATATCCACCGAATCCCAGCGCAAATTAGAAGCCTCTCTTCTTCGCAAACCTGTCAGCAATATAAAAATCAATAAATCGGAGACTGTTTCAGCAAGTCCGCCTCCTCGTGGATTTAATACAGCTTCAAACCAAGCCCCAAAATCAGCATCATCTATACGGTTTTTCCTAGGTCTTTCCTTGTGCCACTTTCTCAAGGCCGTGATACGAATTACCGGATTGTCAGGGAACAACCCCCTCCCCTCATCATCCTCATACTTTGCATTGGCATAGTTATACAGTGACCTTAAAACGCGCATGGCTTTATTGGCGCTGGACGGGGAAATCTTAGACAGCTCTCCGTGTCGGCTCTCAACCATATCCCGCGTGATGTTTTTTAACGGTTTGTTTTTCCAACCGTCCAATGAGTTATTCAAAATCGTATGATAGTTAGACAGGGTGTTGGCTGAGAGATCCCGATCAGTCACATAGCTCTTAAAGCAGTCCTCAAGAGTGATATTTTTGTGCCTTTCAGCTCTTTTCTTTTGGTTGGGGTTGATACCATCAGCCATTTCATTAGAGGCTTTTCTAGCAAGTTTGCGGGCTGTATCGACGTTGATTGATGGGTGTCTACCCAACGTAACGACTACCACTCTCCCCTTTACTTTCTTGCGCAATACAAAGGACTTTATGGCGGTATAAGACACAACCAATTCGAGACCTGGAACGGCCAAACGATGCTTTACTTCTGGCGGGTCAAAATCTAAGTAAGTGACTTTCTGTTTCGCTGGTGGAACAGGTAAGTCTCGAACAACAGATTCTGTAAATCGAATCCTTTCTGGCATCTCAATGTAACCCTACTGTAACCGCTAATAATTATATACAGTGAAGCATAGTTACATTGAGTGGTCAATAAAACCCATATATACCAGTAAACTAGAGCGTTTAATGATATTTAAGGATGCTGGGGTACTTATAGTTATTTAACAATCTCAGCATTCATAATGCTGGGGTCGGTGGTTCAAGTCCACCCGTAGCTACCATATATATCAACAGCTTCATACTATTCCTTCGAAGAGACCTCTGGCGACTTAAAATATCGCTGCGAACAATGCAAACCGAGCGGTAATAACAAAGCCCAAACTACTGCAATAGCTAGCAGTGAACGCCATGGCTCTGCATGAAAGGTAACACGAGAAAGATTAGCTCCCGCCCAATAAGCCAAGGTAGAAAAAAATGCGCCGAATGCTGCTGCCAGGTAGTATTTATCTACCAACCACGACAAGCAGTGATGAAAGGTTGTCGCCATCAACAGCCACAAGGCAAACAACCAGAAAGGAATAAAAAAATATTGCTCATCAAAGGAAAGCAAACCCGTAACCGATAACAGGCTGTCAATACTAACGCCCAATACCGAAAAGCCAACTACAAAAGACCATTCACGAGTAATCTGTAAAACCCAATAATGATGGAATATCAGCAGCAGCGGCAGTAACCATAAAGCAACCCTATCGCCGCCCACAACAAAAGCAAACCAGCCAGCTTGGAATAGAGCGGCATTAAGTACAAAACGCCGAAGCTCAGTTTTCATCGGCCTTTCCCAACGTTTATTTAAAGCGCACGAAGAGGTTCAAAATCACGCGCCGCAGGTTTCGCAAAGACTACCTGCACAGTACTAATAGCCCTCTCTGTAAATCCGCCCTCGCAGTAGCACAGATAAAAATCCCACATGCGACAAAACACATCGTCAAACCCTTGTTGTTTAACCTCATTACGTCGGTCATGAAAACGTTTGCGCCACTCAGCTAAAGTTCTAGCGTAATGCAGACCAATATCTTCTACTCCTACAATGAGCATATCCGTATTCTTGCGTATACAACCGGCAATGACTTCATTCGAAGGCAAGCCTCCTCCGGGGAAAATATAACGCTGAATAAAATCTACGCTATTTTTAGCGTAGTCGTAGCGTTTATCGGCAATGGTAATCGCTTGAATGACCATCAAACCATCCGGCATCAATAAGCTCGAGCATTTTTCAAAATAACTGTCATAAAACTCATGCCCCACCGCTTCAATCATTTCAATAGAAACAAGTTTGTCATAAGAACCCGTTAAGTCACGATAATCTTCTAATAGCAGCGTGACTTTATCTTCTACTCCAGCCTCAACCACGGCCGCTTTAGCATACTCGTACTGTTCACGCGAAATTGTGGTAGTGGTCACTCGGCAGCCATATTTTTTCGCCGCATGGATAGCCAGGCCACCCCATCCGGTACCAATATCTAGCAAGTGATCACTTTGGTTCAATTTTAGTTTTTTGCAAACTGTGTCCAACTTATAAATTGATGCCTCTTCCAAGCCAGACTCTTTATGTGGAAAAATTGCCGCCGAATACATCATGGTGGGATCAAGGAAGAGATCAAAGAAATTATTGCCAAGATCATAGTGCGCAGCAATATTCTTTCGCGACCCTGACTGTGAGTTAGCATTCAAAAAGTGCGCAATCTTTGTGGTCATTCGTGTAAGTAATGGGCGCCCATCATCCATTTTATTAAGCAATTCAATATTGGCAGCAAACAGGCGAATAACGTCCACTAAATTCGACGATGACCAGCTACCCAGCATATATGCTTCACCAGAACCGATCGAACCACCCATCGCTAAATCACGGTAGGCTGAGCTGTGATGAATAAATAGGTGGCCGACAATACTCGCCTGATCCACACTCTGCCCAAAGCTATAGACTTCACCTCCATCCTTGATCACCAGCCGACCAACCTCTAGATCGGCAAGCACTTTAAACAACATTTTTTTAGCCAGCTTATCCCAGATGCTAGTTTGCAGTTTGCGATTAATATTGTGATCGTTAATGCTTGCTGTATTCATACTACTTCGACCTTCTCATATTTCTTGTTCAGTTTTTTTTGGATGTGCGTAAAAAGGGATGCGTTTAATCAATATTCTAAGGCCCTGCCAGTAAATAGCCGAAACTACCTTTATGGTCATCAATGGATAGCGACAAATAATAGATCGCAAGCCATGCACACAAATTTCTTCTCTCTGTAAAATTAGAGTGGCATCAAACTCGATTTTGGTATTATCAACATCATTACTTCTTACATTTTCCATATGGATATATAAATTTTTACCCGGCTTATTACTGCGCCAGCGATAAACAATATCCATAGGATTAAAAGGTGAAACGTGTAAATGCTTCTTAAATCTTATACGCTGCTTATCACGCTGTGGATCACAATTTAAAACATAGCTGTGCCGTTCATTCCATGGCGTATTGGTCACTTCAGCCACCATATATTGCAATCGCTCTGTTTCATCAAAGCAGTAATAGCAAACAATGGGGTTCATAATAAATCCAAAATAGCGCAAATTAGCCAGCATACGGATAGGCCCAGCAGGACGAACCCCTTCAGAGGATTCAACCCGCTGACGCACTGCTTCATCTAGGGGCATGGCAGGATCGCCCAAGAAATCTTCACGTTTAAAACGCGCCAACGTCCAGTGGTGCACAGACCATAAGCAGGTACCGCTAAATACACGGTCCAATTCACTCATGTCGAGATACATCATAAATACGCGATAGCGAAACTCATGCAGCCGCGGCAAAAAGCGCCGGTGTCTTACCCAGCCTTTATAAATACCACTGTTCAGGTTTCCGCACTCGCCACTCACCACTTCGCCCCCAAAGACTGGGCGACACGGATACCACTATTAACACCATCCTCATGAAAACCATTGCCCCAGTAGGCGCCGCAAAACCAAGTTCTATTAACGCCGTTAATTTCATGCCAGCGTTCGGTCGCCGCCTCGGATGACAGTGAGAATACGGGATGGCTATAGCTGTAGCACCCAAGAATTTTTTCGGGATCGATATCGCCAGTTGCATTGAGGGTCACACAGAAAGTGGCAGGCGCCTCAATACCTTGTAATAGGTTCATGTTATAAGTAAGCACAGCCTGTTTTTTCTTTTCCTTGCACAACCGATAGTTCCAAGCCGACCAAGCACGACGGCTATCCGGTAATAAACGCTCATCGGTATGCAAAACCACATCATTCTGCTGGTAGGGAATGGCGGATAAAATTTCAAACTCATCAGCCGTACTATCAGCCAGCAACGCCAATGCTTGATCGCTATGACAGGCGAAAATCAGTTGATCGAAGGATTCACAGCCACCATCTCTAAAAACAATAGTAACGGTGTGATCCGTGCGATTAACCTGCTCAATGTCGGTATTTGTACGAATATTGCAGGCAAAGCCTTTCGTTAAAGGCTCCAGATATTCTCGTGAGCCACCTTTAATAACACGCCACTGCGGGCGATCATTAACACTCAATAGGCCGTGATTTTTAAAGAATCGGACAAAAAGTAGCATCGGAAAATTAAATATTGCTTCTGTCGATGCGGACCAAATTGCACTGCCCATGGGAATCAAATAATCACGAGAAAAAGCCTCTCCATAATTTTTTATCTTTAGGTATTCACCTAGGGTAACTCTCTCCTCAAATTCACCTGCATCTAAATCTTCAATCGACTCACGATTAAAGCGCAGAATATCGCGCAACATGCCCCAAAAACGAAAGCTCAGCACGTTTCTACGTTGCGCAAATAACGTATTCAAGTTACTGCCACCATATTCCAAATCACTTATGGCAGAGCTCACACTAAAACTCATGTCCGTATCTTGCGAACCCACCCCCAGTTGGTCAAGCAGCTTAATAAAATTGGGATAGGTCCAGTCGTTGAAGACAATAAAGCCGGTATCGATGGAGTAATTTTGTCCTTCCAGCTCCACATCCTTCGTGGCGGTATGCCCACCCACCTCGGAAGCATTTTCAAATACCGTCACTTCATGCTCATGATGCAATAAATAGGCACTCACCAAACCGGAAATACCGCTACCGACTACCGCTATTTTCAAAAAAAATACCTCTATTATTTTTATACTTATAAATCGCACTTGCAATAATTGTAAATTCAAAATATTACTTTTTATCGGCAACCATTAAACGCTGCCATAAAGAGGGAAAAAGGCGCATAAAGTGCAATAGATAACTTAACCGTCGAGGAAAGTTCAGCACGCGAGGTCGTGATTCAATAGCACAAGAAATTCTTTGCGCGGCCTGTTGTGCGCTCATTAAAAATGGCATCTCAAAATCATTCTTATCGGTCAACGGGGTTTTCACAAAACCAGGATTCACCACAGTGACATCAATGCCTTCAGGTGCGAAATCCAAACGCAGCGAATTCAACCAATATTGCAGTGCAGCCTTAGAAGCACCGTAAGCCTCAGCGCGAGCGAACGGCACCACCGTTGCCAAAGAGCCAACCCCTACAATGTGTCCCCCACCGAGCGGGTTGCTGCGCAACAACGGCAGAGCGGCTTCCAAGCTATTTACCGCACCCAAAAAATTCACCCGCATAACTCGTTCCATCATTGACCAATCGGGCGCATCTACATCTAAATACTCACACGTGCCCGCATTCAAAATAACGCAATTTAGAAACTCAAAATGCTGACGAATAGCGTCACTGTCAATCGCTTCGGAAATATCTATCGCCAATATTTTAATATTCTTGTGCTCACCGGCCAGCGCACCCAATGCTTGCAAGTTGCGGCCACTGGCCAATACACAGTTCCCCTGCTGTGCCAGGATAAGCGCTAATGCGCGTCCAATGCCGCTACTGGCACCGGTAATCCAAATATTTTTACGCGTATTAATGGTTGTCATGGTGATGCGCCAACGCCATTATGTGTTCGTATAGATTCGTTTAAATCAGACTGCCAAGCGTCGTTTCAACCAGCTCGTCGCCATCCCAATCACAGGAACATGCTCATAAAGCATGGCGCCCATATCGTAAATATCTTCGTGATAAACAATGGTTTTCTGGAATTGTATATGGCTAACGCCACGTACTTTTATGGTTTTAGCACCTAATTTTTGATGAGAAAAATGCATATTCCACTTGATATAAGCGTCGCCGTCACTAATAACTTGGTCGAGATACTCAAAACGGCAAAATGTTAGATTGCGGCACATTTCACTGATGTACGCTTGTAGAGAGTCAAGACCGTGCACTTCATGCACCGGATCTACAAACACTGCATCTTCGGCATAGATTTCACTGAGTTTATCGAGGTCCGCCAACATCAAGTCGCGGTACAGATATTTAAAGTGTGCGACTAAAGAGTCACTGTGCCTTAAGGGGTTATTCTCTGCGATTGTCTTTTTCATAAGATACCTTACGCCTGGTAAGCAAGATTGGATCACATTAAAATTATTATTTTAATGTGATCCAATCCTCCGCCACCGGCGTAAAAGAGAGGAGAGGTGAGAGACATTAAGCGTGCTAGCACAACGGCAGGCCATAGGGCATTATGAAAACATCCACTCTCAACCGTTACGAGTCGCATACGCATTATGAGTGACACACTTACACGGCAGCCAGCTGCACTAAGCGCAGAGCAGCACATACTTAATCGCCACTGGCAAACCTGTCTTGTGTGTGTGGCAGAGCAACAAGACCGCGAAGCCTTTGGTGAGCTTTTTGATCACTTCACACCACTATTGCGCGCCTACAGCCTTAGGGCCCAGCCTGGTGCATACCTACTCGCTGACGAATTAGCACAAGATGTAATGATAAAGGTGTGGAATAAAGCCAGCACCTACAAGCCTGAAATGGCTGCTGCGAGCACTTGGATTTTTACCTTGGCACGGAACTCACGCATAGACAATCTTCGCCGCAACAGTCGCTTTGTGAATCACATTGAAGTCGAAGACCTCTGGCAAGAACCCGAAGACCCCGCTCCTAGCCTCTTCGAGGCCGTACAACTGAAACGCAGCCAAAAACAAGTCCGTCAGGGACTAGAACAACTTCCCCCCGAACAGAGACATGTACTGGCCAAGGTCTACCTAGAAGGAAAAAGTCACCAGCAGGCGGCCAATGAATTGCATTTGCCCTTAGGAACCGTAAAGTCCCGCATACGCCTCGCGTTGCAAAAGCTCAAACTACTACTGATAAAAGATGTAACGAGACCCTAATCATGGCGAACCACCACCCCAACGAAGAGCTATTAATGGCCTACAGCGCAAGCAGTCTGCCCATCAGCCAAGCCCTGTGTGTCTCCACGCACCTAGAGTTTTGCGAGCAATGCCGCAGTCACACCCAAAAGCTCAACAGCATTGGCGGCTTACTGCTGGAATCGCTTGCCCCCAAGGCTGGCAGTTCAAAATTAAAGGGTCAGGTAATGGCCCTATTGGATGAACCTCGCCAGACACAAGCCGCACGGCCCTGCAAAACAGCTGAGGTGGCTAGTAACACCTTCCTCATCCCACGACCACTGCGCCAATTTATGAGCGATGGCTACGACAGCCTAGCTTGGGGCTGGACCGCCCCCGACATATACACCAGCGAAATCTGCCGCGATGACAACGGCGCTCAGGTATCACTGTTGAGAATCAACCCCGGTGGTGATGTGGGTAAGCATAGCCATACCGGCGACGAATACACGGTCATCCTCAGCGGCAGCTTTTCCGACGAGGACGGCATTTATCTCGCAGGCGACTTTCTAATACGCGACAAACACCAACAGCACCGCCCCGTAGCCAGTAAGGACTGCGCTTGCATCTGCCTCACCTCCGTGGAGGCCCCCATTCAATTCACTGGTTTTTTCCGCCGCTGGCTCAACCCACTGATCTGCAAGAGTTACCAACCGCAAAGCCTATAACCATTAGATACAGGTTACTTTTTTAGATTAATCTCCCTTATTACGAAATTCGGACTTTTTATAGTGGCGGCTAATCCATCTATAGTGCCACTGTGTCATTCCCTTACTGCTCTCAAAACCGCATTTCTATTTATGAACACAGTGCCATGCAATGATAAACCCATTTTTTCCACAAAAAGCCTTTCAGCCACCTACATTTCTTTCCTTGGACCTATCATCTCACCACTTTCATCTAAAGTGATATACATGATTAGTGGTAAATATAGCTTTAATCTAACTGGCAGCTTCAGTAAGTCATAACGAAGCGCATCAAAGTGCTGTTAATGATTTGGTTATTATTTGTTAATTGTTTTAAATTTATTGCGAATCTTTTCTATCTATTTTCGGTTCATGCCAAGATCTGGACATCCAACCCTGAAAGCTGATTTAACATGTATAAGTATTTTACTTGGTTTTGTATCAGGAAAATGAAAATCAACATCATCTACAAAACGGAACACCATATAATTTAAATAAGCTCTAATATAATTTATCTCAACTACTTTAATTTTCGATTTTTTTTAGCCCCCTAGTATTTTTAATATATTTTTTCTCTAATGGTGTACTTGAAATAAGGATCGGCTCAATAAAGTTATTTTTATCTTTTTCCTGGCTATGAACACAATTTTGTGTCGCTGAACATTGCATCTGCCGACTATTCACAACTCCTTGTTTTGGCATTGTCCCTGTACATCCGGTTAGTGGCACTAAACTTGTTAGAACAACCAGAACTTTTTTCATTGCCCTTGTCCCTTAAGATTATAACGCCCTTAACAGAGGCCGGCGCCCCTAATCCACTAATTTTCCTTGTCATATGGGACAACCTTCATTTAATTTTAGATAAAGCAATAAAGGCTAATACACATGTAATCGACTCATAGAAGATAGCGCCATAGGTATAACTAGTAACAGGGTCGCTATTTACAGCGAAAGCAAATAGACGGCCAATTGTGAGACCGCCAACTGTCATTATTATTAAGATTAAACTTCCTTTAGAGTATGCTTTCTTTCGCGCACCTAACAAATAAAATAAGCCAAGCCCTATCTCCAAGCCACCATACATCGCTACCATTTCAATTTTTGAATCAGCATTTGTAAGGCCATAACCAATATATCCAGAAATAACTATTGGCCAAAAAAAACTTAGCAAACCACATCCAATAAATGCTAATGCTGTTGCCAAAAGAACACCTTTAGTTAGCATGTTAGTCTCTCCTTAATTTTTAGTTCATATGACGTCAAAATTTGTGGTGGCGTAGCCTTGCCTGCAACCATAATTGAATTTTTTGTTAGATGTATTTTCCATAAGGAAAGATAAATGACTTTAAACATTCATAAACAAGCCAAAAAAATACAACAAAAATGTAACCATAGAATAAAGTGTAAATAACTTCTACTAACCATAATCTTCCTGTAAGAGATAGCCTAACCAGTTCAAGTGGGATGAATATTATTGAAGCTAAACTAGAAAATATTTTTAATAGTAATCTCTTTTTATTTCAAATAGAAATATATAAGAAGTCCTATAAATAGGATATATGGAATTACCAGCAGATCGAATATACATTGATATAACTACGACTTCATAATGCAAAGTTCTCAGCAAAGATCCTTGATCTCTCGTTGGGAACCAAGATCTTTTTCACATGGTTAAGCCATTTTAGGTATTGTGCCAACCTATCGAACGAGTAAAATCCTTCTCCAAACTCGTCTATAAGGAATACAACGTGTACCTCGATCAGGCAACCCGTGAACAGTTGCAACAGTGGCAGGAAGAGCTTGCTGCAAAACACGAATCTTTCAAGTCCAGCGGGCTAAACCTGAATTTAACCCGAGGCAAACCGTCTGCTAGCCAGCTCTCTCTGGCCAACGCGCTAGATGGTGCTCTAGAAGGGAACTACATTTCTGATGATGGAACTGATACCCGTAACTACGGTGGCCTCGTAGGATTGCCCAAAATGCGGGCACTGGCAGCAGAGATTCTTGGCGTTGAGGCAGATGATGTCCTCGTCGGTGGCAACAGCAGCCTCACACTGATGTATTTCACTATCTTATTTGCTTGGCAATTTGGTCTTAATGGTAAAGGTTCAGCATGGAGCGATGAGGGGGTAGTTAAGTTTCTCTGCCCCGTTCCAGGCTATGACCGGCACTTCTCCATCTGTGAAGAATTTGGCATTGAAATGATCAATGTGCCGATGGATGAAAATGGACCTGATATGGCCTTGGTGGAAACACTGGTCGCAGAGGATTCGGCCATTAAGGGCATCTGGTGTGTCCCCAAATATTCGAACCCTACCGGTTGTGTCTACAGTGAAGATACCGTGGAACGACTGGCCAAACTGGGAAACATGGCAGCAGATAACTTTCGCGTTTTTTACGACAATGCCTATGCGGTACATGACCTGTCAGATGATGCACCTAATCTGCCAAACATCATGGCGTACTGTCGCCAGCATGGTACCGAAAACAGTGTTCTACAGTTTGCCTCTACCTCCAAGGTTACCTTTGCCGGCGCTGGTGTGGCATTTCTAGCCAGCTCTGCAAACAACCTCAAGATCATTACACAACACCTTGGGGTTGCCTCTATTGGACCAGATAAGGTCAATCAGTTGCGTCACCTGAATGTGATACCAGATTTAGCTGGCCTGAAATCTCACATGAAAAAACACGCGGAATTGCTTCGCCCAAGGTTTGCCTGCGTAATACAGCATCTCTGTGAACATTTTGCCGAGTCTGACCTAGGCGACTGGAATAGCCCAGAAGGAGGCTATTTTATCTCCTTCGATACTCGCCCAGGACTTGCTGATGAGGTCGTAAAATTATCAGCCGAAGCGGGTGTAAAGCTTACTCCGGCTGGCGCCACCTTCCCCTACGGCAAGGATCCGGAGAACAAAAATATCCGGATAGCGCCCTCATTTCCCACGGTGGATGAAATCGATAAGGCCATGGCAATCTTCTGCAACTCAGTAAAACTGGCCTCTGTTAGGCAAAAATTGGCTGCTTAAATTAGATTAAAGCTACCCATAAAAAAAGGCTGCAATGTGCAGCCCTTTTTTATTTATATCCTACACAAGTTCCACGTAAAGAATGCCGGACTAAAAAGTCTCGGAAAAAAACAGTTTCGATCAACCACCCTTGGGTTTAGGGGCCACGCCTGCTGGGAACGGAAACGGGGTAACATTACCAGTCCCCTTCACCTCAGTGATTTTACATGCACCCTCTTTTTCCACTTCATCAATACGTACAACTGACTGTAGCGGAATAAAGCTACGCTTAATCGAAGAAAACTCGGTCTTCAGCTTCTCTTCAGCGGGATCCACAATCATTTGACTGCGCTCACCAAAGACAAACTCTTCAACCTCAAGAAATCCCCAGAGATCACTCTGGTACACATGGCGGGCATACATCTCGTACACCTGACCTTGGTTCAAAAATATAATTTTATAAATCGCGTCGGACGCCATAAGGACAGCCTAATCAAAAGTTTAAAAAAAGCGGGCTAGCATAGCATAACCCAAACAAATTTCATCCATTTAGACCGTCCTATGTGGGATTTGTGCGCCGCTACCGCTATAATGCGCGACCTTACAATTGTTCAGAATTTAATCAATTTATGTCAACCAAACCGGTAAAAAAACTGCACATCGTTACTCACGGTTGTCAGATGAATGAATACGACTCCGCTAGAATGCGTGACCTTCTGGGTGAAAGCCACCAAATGGTGACCACAGACGACCCCGAAGAAGCTGATGTCCTGCTGCTCAACACCTGCTCGATTCGGGAAAAAGCGCAGGAAAAGGTATTCCACCAGCTTGGTCGATGGAAAAAGCTGAAAGACAAAAACCCCGACCTGATGATCGGTGTCGGTGGCTGTGTTGCCAGCCAGGAAGGGGCCGCCATCGCAAAGCGCGCGCCCTTTGTAGATTTGATATTCGGCCCGCAGACCCTGCACCGTCTTCCCGAGATGATGACGGAACAGAAACAGAGCAACGGCACGACCATCGTGGATATTAGCTTCCCGGAAATCGAGAAATTTGACCACCTTCCTCAACCGGAGGCCGATGGTGTCAGCGCGTTTGTTTCCATCATGGAAGGTTGCTCTAAATACTGCACTTTCTGTGTCGTACCCTATACCCGAGGTGAAGAAGTCAGCCGCCCCGCCACAGATGTATTGGCGGAAGTAGCCCACTTAGCCAGCCAGAATGTGCGGGAAATCAACCTCCTGGGACAGAACGTCAATGCCTACCGCGGTGACATGCCCAATGGCAGTATTTGCGACCTAGCCGAACTGATTACCTATGTGGCCAAGATCGACGGCATCGACCGTATTCGCTATACCACTTCCCACCCAATGGAATTTTCTGACAGTTTGATTGCTGTCTACGCAGAGGTGCCAGAGCTGGTCAGCCACTTGCACTTGCCCGTTCAGAGTGGTTCAGACCGTGTGTTGGCTGCAATGAAACGCAACCACACTGTTCTCGAATACAAGTCAAAAATCCGCAAGCTGCGGCAGATTCGCCCCGACATCAGCCTCTCGTCTGATTTTATTGTGGGCTTCCCCGGCGAAACTGAGAAAGATTTTGAAGACACGATGAAGCTGATCCACGAACTTGGCTTTGATCATAGCTTTAGTTTTATCTATAGCGCCCGCCCCGGTACACCCGCAGCTGATTTACCCGATGGCACCTCAGATGAAGTAAAAAAACAACGGCTGGATATTTTACAAAGCCGTATCAATCAGCAGTCACTTGCTATCAGCCGGCGGATGGTAGGCTCGACAGAAACGGTGCTGGTTACCGGTATTTCCAAAAAAGACCCGGGGCAATTACAGGCTCGCACCGAGAATAACCGGGTGGTGAATTTTTCCTCCACAAATCACAATCTGGTGGGCGACTTTACTCAGGTAACCATCACTGAGGCCTTACCCAATTCTCTCCGAGGTGAACTGGCCATCCCCCTTTCAGCCTCCGCTAATAACACCGCATCATAAAAATAAAAGTGAATAGCTGTATTTTGATATATAAAGTGCCCGCAAAAGTATTTTCAGCCGCTGTCAAAGGCTATATGCTAACGACACAAGCACTGCCGCAGGGGGCGGCCTATTGGAAAAGTTGAATACACAGCTAGCAGCTCACACTATTACACTCGAGCCCAGTGATACCAAACGCTTAGCGTCACTTTGCGGCCAATTCGACGAACACCTCAGGCAAATTGAACAGCGGTTGAACATCGAGATTCGAAACCGCGGGAATATCTTTGCGCTTTACGGCGACAATGCCACAGCTCAAGTTGCTGGTCGCCTGCTTCATCACATTTATCAGGAAAACACCATTGATGGTGATCTCACGCCTGACCAAGTCCACCTGGCCATTCAACAATCGAATGTAGAATTCTTTAACACCAAGCCCTCCGATATCGAGCCCTCTATGGACAAATCTGCCGCCAGTACTAACACATCAACTCAATCTACTGCCGAGAATGTTGAAAGCTTTACGGTTATCCGCACTAAAAAAGGCAATATCAAGCCCCGCGGTGTAAGCCAACAACGCTATGTACGCTCCATTCAAACTCACGACATTAACTTTGGAGTGGGGCCTGCGGGTACAGGGAAAACCTACTTGGCTGTTGCCTGCGCTGTTGAGGCATTACTCCGGGATGAGGTTGAACGAATATTGCTGGTTCGCCCCGCGGTAGAAGCGGGGGAAAAGTTAGGTTTTCTACCCGGCGATTTAAGCCAAAAAGTGGATCCTTATTTACGCCCACTTTACGATGCTCTCTATGAAATGCTCGGTGTAGAAACGGTGGCCAAATTAATTGACCGCAATGTCATTGAGGTTGCACCGCTGGCCTACATGCGCGGCCGAACTCTCAATAACTCTTATATCATCCTCGATGAAAGCCAGAATACTACCCGTGAACAGATGAAGATGTTCCTCACTCGGATTGGCTTTAATGCCACTGCTGTGATTACCGGCGACACCACTCAAATAGACCTACCACACCGAAATCAGTCCGGACTGCTGCATGTTTGTGAGGTATTAAAGGATATTGAAGATATTAGTTTCTCATTCTTCAGCTCTAAAGACGTGGTACGACATCCGCTGGTAGCACAGATTGTGGATGCCTATGAGTCATACGAGCAGAGCGGCGACGAATAATCATTTCAATGAACCTTACCATCGATATGGAAAATGCTTCATCCAGTCCCAACGTACCTGATGAGAAATTAGTGCACCAGTGGGTATATGCTGCCTTGGCAGAAATAAACACGGGGGGAAAAGATGACTTGGAACTGAGCGTCCGCGTAGTGGATGAGGAAGAAAGCGCCGACCTCAACCAGCGTTACCGCCATAAACAAGGGGCAACCAACGTACTCTCTTTTCCAGCAGATCTGCCAGACTCGCTTCAACTGCCACTACTGGGCGACTTAGTTATTTGCGCCCAAATCGTCGAACGTGAGGCTCGCCAACAAGACAAGTCTCTCGATGCCCACTGGGCACACATGCTAATTCACGGTAGTCTACACCTGATGGGTTACGATCATATCGATGACCGTGATGCTGAAGAAATGGAACTGCTGGAAACCAAAATTATAACTAGCCTCAATTTCCCACCCCCTTACGAACAATCGCCCGGAGCGACCAACACCCAATGACAGACGACGACTCGAGCAACCCCCAGGAAAAATCTTGGCTGGGTAAACTAACTAATGCTTTCTCCTCAGAACCCAAGTCTAGGGAAGAGCTCACCTTAATATTGCGTGCAGCTCACGAAAGTAAAGTTATTGATAATGAGGCACTGGAAATTATCGAGGGTGCACTTAACGTCGCTGATCAGCAAGTGAGGGAGATCATGATCCCTCGCTCCCAAATGGTCGTCATACAGCAGAATAGCAGTCTAGAGGACATACTTAAGCTGGTCATTGAATCCGGCCATTCTCGCTTTCCTGTCATAGGGGAGTCCGCAGATGACATTGTAGGCATCCTGTTGGCGAAAGAATTATTACCCCTGATTCTTGATGGACAAGACACCTTTGATCTGAATAAAGTGGTCCGCCCAGCAACCATCATCCCCGAGAGCAAACGCCTCAACGTACTACTGCGGGAATTTCGTGAACAGCGCTATCACATGGCGATTGTGGTAGATGAATACGGCGGTATTGCCGGACTCATCACCATCGAGGATATTCTTGAGGAAATCGTTGGTGAGATTGAAGACGAGACCGACGAAGAAGAAGGCGCCATGATCCGTCCGCAGCAAAATGGTGGCTACCTGATAGATGCACTCACGCCCATTGATGACTTCAATGACTATTTCAACGTAGGCGTTAGCGACGAAGAGTTTGACACCATCGGTGGCATTATAGTCTCTGCTTTTGGATGCATGCCCAAGGTAGACGAAACTATCGAAGTAAATGGCTTTACTTTTCGTATCGCCGAGGGTGATAACAGGCAAGTCAAATTGCTCGAAATGACAGTGACGGCGACAAGCTAACCGTTATTCATACCCGCGACAATCACGCCAAATACCGTCAATCCAGCTAAAAACAAGGATGATTATTACCGATGGGGCCTCACATCAAAAAATCTGATATGAAGGGCCATGCTCTGGCAACCCTATTTGGCTTAGCGCTCCCTCTATCTCTAGCACCTTTTGACTGGTGGCCCATTGGCATTTTGTCCATTGCGGGGTTGGTCAGACTGCTTAAGGACCTTGGGAAATTAGCCTGTTTCTGGCGTAGCTTTTTTTTCGGCTTAGGGATGTTTTCCTCAGGGGTTTCCTGGATATTTGTCAGTATTCACGATCATGGCCAGGCCTCGATACTGCTGTCACTGTTACTCATCGCTGTGTTTGTTATCTTTCTTGCATTATTGTTCGCTCTCCCTTTTATTCTCTACGGATACGGTCTAAACCGCTCTACCGGTACAACCCTCCTGGCCTTCCCCAGCCTTTGGGTTTTAGGCGAGTGGTTCCATGGCTGGGTCTTTAGCGGTTTTCCATGGCTCTATCTCGGCTACAGCCACATTGACACTTGGCTATCTGGCTGGGCGCCTATCACTGGTGTCCTAGGACTCAGCTGGATCACAGTACTTTGTGGTTCTATCCTTGGTTTGTTCTTGGGTTTTCCCCTAGGTCTGAAGAGTAAATCAAAAAAGTCGCTCTCTCTTGGTCCCGCTATATTTTGTGCATTGCTACTCTGGTTTTCGGGGTGGCATTTACAATCTGTCCAGTGGACGGAGGCCTCCAGCAAACCTCTCAGTATTGGCCTGATTCAACCTGCGTTACCCCTTACAATGAAATGGGATCAGGGCAAACTTTTAGAGATATTAAACCAATATCGTGAGGATACTAACCAACTGCTTAAACACGACATTGTCGTCTGGCCCGAATCAGCTATACCAAGGCTGAAACATGAAATGAGCGATTATCTTTCCATACTTTCCGCCGAGGCTAAAGACAGCCAAACGGCCTTGATAACCGGGATACCCACTCAGGATCAGCGTAGTCAGCTCTATTACAATTCAGTGATTGGCCTCGGTAGTGCCAGCGGCACGTATCACAAGCAACACCTTGTTCCCTTTGGCGAGTATGTACCCTTTGAGAAGTGGCTACGTGGCGTTATCGCGTTTTTTGATTTACCCATGTCATCTTTCAGCCCCGGCGCTGAAATCCAGGCGCCGATCATTGCCAATGGCGTCGCCATCGCCACGGCTATTTGTTATGAAATTGCATTTCCCGACCTTGTCGCCCGATCCGCAGGCAATGCGAACCTGTTGCTTACTGTCAGCAATGATACTTGGTTTGGCCGATCCATCGGCCCTCAGCAACATTTCCAAATGGCCAGAATGCGCGCCTTGGAAAATGGCAAACCCCTCATTCGTGCGACCAACGATGGGCTGACCGCCTTGGTCAATACCAAAGGTAAAGTAGTCTCAAAAATTCCGCCCTATGGTCGAGGTATTCTTGAGGGATATGTCACCCCTTTTCGTGGCATAACGCCGTTTGGAGAAAGAGGCTCAATGCCCATCCTGCTGTTTTCAGTAGTGATGTTATTTTTCGCCATTGGGCACCATCTGCGCCGCGCCTCCCCACAACATTAACTTCGAAAGCTCACCCTCCGAATTCGTTCAGCAAGATGCTGGCCATCAGGGTGATCCATTCCGCATTTCCGCACTGGGTCTACAGCAGGCTTTAGCCTATAATTGGCCGCTTTTCGGGCCCAGTGCCTCAACCTGATCAAGATTGCTAATGAAAGACCAATATCATCCCGCAGAAATTGAAACCGCCACTCAAAAATTTTGGGCCGACACCCAGGCTTTTGTCGTGACAGAAGACCCCAGCAGAGAAAAATACTACTGTTTGGCGATGTTTCCCTACCCCAGTGGCAAGCTACACATGGGCCATGTACGCAACTATACAATTGCAGATGTGATCTCCCGCTACCAACGCATGTTGGGCAAGAACGTGTTGCAGCCTATGGGCTGGGATGCCTTTGGTTTGCCCGCAGAAAATGCTGCGATAAAGCACAACACTGCACCTGCCAAGTGGACCTACGAAAATATTGAGTACATGAAAAACCAGCTCAAGCAGCTGGGCTTTGGCTATGACTGGTCACGTGAGCTAGCCACCTGCAAGCCAGAATACTATCGCTGGGAACAGTGGTTTTTTACTCGTCTTTTCGAAAAAGGCCTCGTCTACAAAAAAACGTCGGCTGTTAACTGGTGCCCAAACGACCAGACGGTTCTTGCTAACGAACAGGTCATTGATGGCTGTTGCTGGCGTTGTGATACCACCGTGGAGCGAAAGGAAATCCCACAGTGGTTTATCAAAATAACCGATTACGCTGAAGAACTGCTAGATGATCTAGACAAGCTTGATGACTGGCCTGAGCAAGTGCGCACCATGCAACGCAACTGGATTGGCAAGAGCCGTGGCGTAGAGTTTAGTTTTCAATTGGATCAAGCTGTAGCCGGTATCGATAACTTTTCTGTTTATACCACACGTCCAGACACCCTCATGGGCGTCACTTACGCCAGCATCGCTGCTGAACATCCTATTGCTTTGGCGATGGCGCAAACCAACCCTGAATTAGCTAATTTCATTCAGGATTGCAAAACCCAATCGGCAGCCGAAGCCGATATGGCAACCATGGAGAAAAAAGGCATACCAACAGGTCTTGACGCTATCCATCCCATCACCGGGGAAAAAGTGCCTGTCTGGATCGCCAACTATGTCTTAATGGAATACGGCACAGGCGCCATTATGGCAGTGCCCGCTCACGATGAACGTGACTTTGAATTTGCTAATAAACACGGCCTGCCGATCAAACAGGTTTTTGAACACACTAATCCGTCTGAAAATTCCAGATTCGATAACACCATTTGGCAAGACTGGTACGCATCAAAAGCAGCCAATGACGTCGCCATGGTTAACTCGGGTGAATTTAATGGACTCAGCCCCGAAAGCGGCTTTGATGCCGTTGCCAACAAACTTCGCAAGCTCGGCTGCGGAGAGATTAAAACCAACTACCGCCTCCGCGACTGGGGCGTCTCCCGTCAGCGCTATTGGGGTACACCTATCCCCATGGTCAACTTGCCAGAGGGAGGAGAAATTCCCATCCCCGCCAACCGGCTTCCGGTGCTACTGCCAGAAGATGTTGAGATGGACGGCATTCACTCTCCCATTAAGGCAGACCCAGAATGGCGCAAGACTGAACTCAATGGCATAGCCGTTGAGCACGAAACAGATACCTTTGATACCTTTATGGAATCAAGCTGGTACTACGCCCGCTACACCTGCCCCAATTATTCAGAGGGAATGCTCGATAGCAAGGCAGCCAACTACTGGTTACCCGTAGATCAGTATGTAGGTGGTATTGAGCATGCTATTTTGCACCTGCTCTATGCCCGCTTTTTCCATAAGTTAATGCGCGATGAAGGCTTACTGAATTCAGACGAGCCTTTCACTAAGCTCCTTTGTCAGGGCATGGTGCTGAAAGATGGCACCAAGATGTCCAAGTCCAAGGGTAATACCGTCGATCCTCAGGCGCTGATTGAGCAATACGGTGCAGATACGGTGCGGCTATTTACGATGTTTGCCGCCCCACCCGAACAATCGCTGGAATGGAACGACAGTGCCGTTGACGGTGCTCACCGTTTTTTACGTAAACTCTGGAAAGCGGTGCATTTACATCTTCAGACCGAAGGTTCAATCACATTAGATACTAGCGGACTGAACCAACAACAGCAGGATTTACGACGTAAAACTCATGAGACTATAGCCAAAGTCAGCGATGACTTCGGTCGGCGACAAACCTTTAACACGGCCATTGCCGCTGTTATGGAACTACTCAATGAGCTGGGAAAATCCGACCGGAAAATACCCAACGGCTTAGCTGTAGAGCGGGAGGCTTTGGAAACCGCTGTATTGGTGCTATCTCCCATCGTCCCCCATGTCTGCTCCGCCCTATGGCAAGAACTAGGCCTTGGGGATAACCTACTCAACGCCCCTTGGCCACAGGTAGATAAATCTGCCCTAGTCAAAACCACTATTCAACTGGCAGTTCAAGTCAATGGTAAACTGCGTGCTCAAATTGATGTGCCCGCTGACGCCAGCAAAGAAGATATTGAACTAGTGGCCCAAGACAATGAAAATGTTCAGCGCTTTACTGAAGGCCTAACCATCCGTAAAGTAATCGTGGTTCCCAGTAAGCTGGTTAATATTGTTGCCAATTAAACGCTACACACTGATCGTCAACAGAAAAGGAATAACAATGAAAAAACTGATCCGTCTTACTATCGCCAGCCTTCTTATGGCAACGATAGTTACCGGTTGTGGTTGGCACCTCCGTGGCACCGGCCAAGTTGCCGACAATATATCCAGTGTTCATATCAGTGGGCAGGACCTACAGAGTGAGTTTTATCAGATGCTGGCAAGGAGCTTTAAGAGCAATGATATTGAGGTTGTCCGCAGTGCTACAGAGGCACAATACAGCATTGTCACCCTCAACTATAAAAGCGAGCGAAGAATCTCCACTGTCAGTGGCGGAGCACGAGCTTCCGAATACCAACTAACCGAATCCATAGATATCCTGATTTTGGCCAATGACGGAACACAACTTCTGCCCCGGACCACGCTAAACACGACAAGATACTTGGACTTCAATGAAAATGAGGTGCAATCAAAAACAGAAGAAGCTGACCTTCTGAGGAAGGAAATGCGTTATGACTTGACGAGTCAAATTATTCGCCGCCTTAACGCAGTCAGTAACCGTTCTGCTTCATCGTCCGAAACAGCCATGCCTGAAGATGCGACTGAAGACTGAGCAACTCGCCACACATCTATCCCAGGGGCCCTTGGCCCCTGTTTATCTCATCAGTGGTGACGAACCGCTGCTAGCACAGGAAGCAACCGACGCCATTCGTGCTGCGGCCCGAAGCCAAGGCTATACCGAGCGCGAACTGTTGCACGCTGAAACGGGTTTTGACTGGAATGTGGTGCTGACAGAAGCCAACAGTCTATCGCTGTTTTCAGATAAAAAAATTCTGGAAATTCGTATCCCCACTGGAAAACCTGGAGACAAAGGCTCCAAAACACTACAGGAGTACGTATCCAACCCCAGCAGTGACACGCTCATGCTGATCATCACGCCAAAGCTAGAAAGCGCTACTACCCGCAGCAAGTGGGTCAAGGCTATCGATAGCCAAGGCGTGTTCATCCAATTATGGCCTGTAGCTCCCAACCAACTCCCTCAGTGGATCAACCAAAGACTCCAACAAGCTGGCATCCATGCAAGCCGTCAAGCGGTGTCCATTCTGGCGGATCGGGTAGAGGGAAACTTATTAGCGGCAGTTCAGGAAATTGAAAAACTTAAATTACTGATTCCCGATGGTGAGGTGGACGGTGACACAATGTCCACCATCGTCGCCGACAGTGCCCGTTTTAATGTTTTTTCACTGGTGGACAAGGCCATGGAAGGTGAGGCTCAAAGTGCCTGCCGAACCCTGCGGGGATTACGCGATGAAGGTACCGAAGCTACCGTCATTCTATGGGCACTGACCCGAGAATTACGCATCCTAATCAAAGCCAGTGATGCCACTGCCAATGGTGACCATCTGGACTGGGCATTGAAAAATATTGGTGTTTGGGAAAAACGTAAACCACTGGTTAAAAATGCCATAAGACGTCTTCCCCTTGGCCAGCTAAAACAGATGTTACGACTTGCTGGAGGGATCGATCGCGCCATCAAAGGCATGCGCAAGGCCTCGCCTTGGGATGATCTCACCACACTTATCCTGATGTTCTGTGGCAGCCAGACCCTACGCCCGCTGAACTTGCGACTAGCGCTTCAGGAAGACTAGAAAGCCTGTCCTAATAAACACCCTCTTGCCCGCATACCCTTATCACTTCGGGGTAAACAAACCTTCAATCAACTCTTTTTTTTGTGAAAAAAACTAAGGTTAAATTGCCGAGCACGAGCCCACTGATATCTGCCACCACATCCCAAGCTTCCATACTGCGATAACCCGTTTTTCCTTGTAGCCACTCGATCAAAGCACCATAAATAAGTAGCCCCAGGTGGAGTCGCCACCATGAGGCTAATCGAGGGAATGCCTGTGATCCCATCAGAAATAATGCAGCAAAGCTAATGGCATGCATGATTTTATCTTGACCGGGAAACCATCCAGTTCCATTTACCGGCATCAGGGATACAATCATGATCAACGCTAAACAGCTTACGAACGCCCACAGCCACCTAATAACGACTTGCTGCAAGTTATATCTCCTGCATCAATTAAACCCCTGCCGCAACGACTAAAACAGGAGACGAAAACGATGACTATTTTGTATGACAACAACGACAAGCAGAAGACTCGTCGTGTAGGGCTTCAACGGCCAAACCACCCTAACTCTCGGCCTTATTTACTGGGCTTACCTCTTTTCCAGAGACCAGCGCATTAAGTGCCTGCAATCGTTCAACCGTACCGACATCCCACCAAGTATCATCGAACACCTCACCGGTCACATAACCACCCTTGATACTACCTGTAAGCATATCCCGAATAGGAAACTTCTCGCTTGCCGATGCATACAAGGCAAAAAGTTCTGGGCGCATGACGCTCAAACCACTAAAGGTGAAGCTCTCATCACCGTTCAAGGGGTAGCGTATACACTGCTGCGAATCCAGCGTGAAATCACCCTCTGGATTATGAGTCGGGTTAGGCACCAACACCAGATGGGCTTCTATCTCATCTGCCCACTCTCTCTCCACCAGAGAGTCCAACGGATAATTGGTCCAAACATCACCATTAATGACCAAAAAGGGGTCACTGCCCAGTAACGGTAATGCACGTCGAATGCCGCCCCCGGTATCCAGTGGCTCAGCCTCTCTGGACCAAGCGATACTGACGCCAAAACGGGAGCCATCACCAAGAAATGATTCGATCTGGTCACCCAACCAAGAAGTATTGATGACTAGCTCGCGTACGCCCGCTGAGGCCAGCCTCTCAATGTGATACTGAATAAGCGGCTTAACGCCCACTTTCAATAATGGTTTTGGCGTTTTTTCAGTGAGTGGCCGCAGCCTTTCACCAAAGCCCGCGGCAAGAATCATTGCCTTCATATTGAATCCTTTTCACTCGTCACCCGCCGTTTCCCAAGGATGATACCAATCTTGTTGAGGCAGCTGGGGAAGCACTCGCAGCTCAAACCAGTCTTTAAATCTGCCCAACTCCGGATAGGGCGCTAATTGCTCTAAAGTATAGCGAATCACTAGCGGTAAATCGTTGAGATAGTTGTGCTTGCCATCCCTCAAACAAAGTCTTGAAAAGATACCCAACACTTTGATATGCCGCTGCAACCCCATCAGATCAAACCACCTAAGAATCTGTGCCTTAGATGCCTGTGGAGCAATACCTGCAGCCTCAGCAGATCGATAGTAATTCAGCGCTCGCTGTGAAATATAATCAACGGGCCAGCGAACATAGCAATCCCGCAACAATGAAACCAGGTCATAGGCAAGAGGGCCGGTGACCGCATCCTGAAAATCGATTACACCTATCTCTTCATCGGCCAGTAACATCAGGTTTCGGGAGTGGAAGTCGCGATGCACAAGAACCTGAGGTTGCTCCAGTGCGCTATCAACCAATATTGCCATGGTTTCATTCAGTAAATCATGGTCACTGGGCTGTAGGTCAACGCCCAAAAGCTGAGTCAAAAACCACTCAGGAAAGAGATTCATCTCATCCAGCAGGGGTTGACGACTATAGTCAGGAAGTAAATCTGGAGTAAGTGGGATCTGCTGAATTTTTAATAATACTGTTTCAGCAGCATCGTAAAATCGGTCAACCGTATCAGGCAACAGATGTGGCAGTAACAAACGGTCACCAAAATCTTCCAGCAACAAAAATCCCTGCTGATAATCTACCGCAAAAATAGTCGGCGTGTGAATACCATGCTGCTTTAACAACAGTGCCACACTGACAAATCCAGGATTATTTTCGTGTTCAGGTGGGGCCGATACGGCTATCAATGATGGCTCGGTATTCGCCCGAAAATAGTGTCTAAAACCAGCATCACCATTGAGGGGAAGAATCGACAAATCACCTCTCACGACGAATGAATCCGGCAGAAACGTCTCAACCCAATCTTGCAAGCACTGCGAATCACTCATATTTGCGGAGGCATTTGGAAAAAAGGCCCATCATTCTAACCCAAACCCTCGCATGATGCCTCAGAATGGGTAAAATGGAGCGTCGCGATTATGACCACAGCTTGCCAAAAGAGAAGACGGATAATAAGAATGCCAAAAACCATAATTCACACCCCTACCGGGCTCTATCAAGCTGCGCGTTCATACCACCCCCAAGCCATCCTATTGATACTTATCAGCCTATTGATATCAACCTCAGCGCTGGCTGAAAGTAGCGATCAACACACACAGTGGGCATGCCAAGCTGGCGAAGACGGCAACTGGGTCTGTAATGAACAGGCCATGCCAGGAAAGGCTTACCCAAGACCAAAACGCGCAGAGCCAGAGTTGCTCCCAACGGATGCCGGCCCACAGGTTCTTTTGGCCAAAAATCTTGACTGGGTGGACGAAGAAACATTGTCGCCCGAAGAACAAAAACAAATAGCACCTGGCTGCTGTGGTGCTTATATCGAGCCTAAGCGTGACTATCCGGAGGCCGACCTCGATCCAGAAAAAGCCTCTCTGCGAGTGGCCTCCACCTCCACAGAGGTGGTTCAGGAAAACGTGGCGCACCTCGAAGGTAAAGTCCAGCTAACACAGGGCTACCGTCAGGTTCGAAGTGACTTCGCTACCGTCAACCAAAATGAACGTACGGTTGACCTAGAGGGCAACGTGCAATTTCGCGAACCGGGACTGCTGCTCACCGGAGAAACCGCCCACCTCAACATGGACACTAAAGATGTTCAGGTTACCGATGCTACCTATTTATTTCATGAATCAGGTGTGCGTGGTACTGCCGACCAGCTAAACCGTCCCGGTGATGATATTTTCTATATCGACAATGCAACCTACACAACCTGTGAGCCAGGCAGCAATGCGTGGCAACTTGTCAGTTCCAATGTAGATATTAATCCTGAAACGGGGATCGCCCACGCGAAACATGTCCGCCTAGAGGTTAAAGACATCCCCATTCTTTACGTACCTTGGTTACGTTTTCCTACCGATGACCGACGAGCCTCAGGCCTACTATTCCCCAGCTTTGATGTGAGCGATCAGAATGGGATCGATTTTGCACAGCCTATCTACCTGAATCTGGCACCTAATTATGACGCTACCATCACGCCACGTTACATACAGGAGCGCGGCGCCATGCTTGAAGTCGAAGCACGCCACATGTCTCGTCTGACTAACACCATTATTGGCGGAGCATTCCTCTCCGACGATGACGGAGGAGGCGATGATGACGACCTAGACGACAGGCCCAATGAGGGTGAAGATCGCTGGGTAACCAGTATAGATCACCGAGGGAGATTTGGTCGCCGGTGGCAAACCGAAATTGATTACACCCGCGTCAGCGACAGTGAATATTTTAGGGATCTTGGCAACACCACTCTTGAGGTCAACAGTCAGACCCACCTGAGGGAAATGGCCTCTGCCAGCTACCGCACAAATAACTGGAAGCTCGGTATCAAAGGTCAGGCATTTCAAACTATTAGCGACAATAAGCAGACGTATGATCAATACAAATTACTGCCCAGAGTCGATGCTAACGGCGACTATAGGATAGGCGATTTTGTATTTGGCCTTGAAAATCAACTCACTATCTTTGACCACAACGATGATGACAAACTCGTACCTCTCAACGCCCTCAACACCTTCCTGGTCGACGATAAACTGACCTTTATTACGGGTGATCGACTGCGGCTGGATTATTCAACCAGCTGGGATAAACAGTGGGGCTGGGGTTACTTCCGTCCCACAGTGAAAGTGAAACACCTTACCTACGATCTGGATAACCCCATACTTGGACAAAATGATGATAGCCCTTCCGTCACTGTTCCAGTGGGTATTATCGATGCAGGTATTTATTTGGAACGTGATACCACACGACTCAACGGTTTTGTACAAACTTTCGAACCAAGGCTGTACATGGTTCACTCTAAATATGAGGATCAGAGTGACCTCCCCGACTTTGACACTTCGCTACTAACTTTCAGCTATAGCCAATTATTCAGGGATGATCGGTTTGTCGGTGGCGACCGTATTGGTGACACAGAACAAGTGTCGGTAGGCCTTACCTCGCGACTGATTAAACAGGACACAGGCGCTGAATGGTTGCGTGCAAGCATCGGGCAAATATTCTACATGGATGACCGATACATCAATCTCGACCCAAGACTGACCAAATCAGCCCTAAAAGACATAGACAACCAGGTTTTAACTTCAAAAGAGCGTGAAATTGCTGACGGGCTGCTGAGAGATGAGTCTGCCTATGCCGCCGAATTAGCCATAAGGTTAACTGATAACCTGAAATTCCAGGCAGATGCACTTTATGATGACGAAAATAGCGAACTTGACCGCGGTAACGCCAGTCTCCGCTATCACGGCCGAGATAACCGCATCTTTAATTTGGGTTACCGCTACACCCGAAAAACGCCTGAATTGGACGACGGTCAAATTCTGCAAATTGTGGATGACACGGATACCGAGCAAGGTGATATCTCCACAGTATTTCCTCTCTTTGGAAATTGGAGCTTCATCGGCCGCTACAATTACGATCTCACTAACAGTCGAAACCTTGAAACCTTTTTGGGCCTCTCATATGACAGTTGTTGCTGGCGCCTGAGCGTCTTAGGTCGTAAGTGGATTGACCGCGATGATTTCACATCACAAGATGACCTATCTGAAGACAAAGGCATTTTCCTGCAATTCCAGTTTAAGGGCCTCGCAGGCACCGGCTCTAAAGTAGAGGCCATTATTCAAGATGGTATCTACGGCTATGAGCCTCCCGTTAATTAATTCACGCAGACTAAATCATGAGTGTACGCAGCAACATCATTAAGCGATTATTCGCAACGGCGCTGATCGCGATTTCCTCACTACCCATTAATGCCGAGGAGGTAATTCTCGACCGAATTGTGGCTATCGTCCATGATGACGTGGTAATGGCCAGTGAATTAGAAAATCGAACAAACGATATCTACGCCCGATTACAAGAGAGCGGCACAGAAGCGCCTCCTCGGGAGGTTCTGGTACCGCAAGTACTTGATCGACTGATACTGGAACGTCTACAGCTCATCAAAGGGGCGCGAGTTAATCTTCGTATTAGTGATGCCGACCTTAATCAAGCACTAGAGGACGCAGCTCAGAGACAAGGCACCACAGTAGACAGACTCACAGAACGCGCCCACCAAAGAGGGGTGACATTAGCTTCGCTACGCCATCAAATGCGTAATGAAATGATTATCGCTAAAGTGCAAGAAGGCTCAATCAACCGCCGTATTAGTATTACAGAACAAGATATAGATAACTTTCTCATCTCGGAAGAAGGCCGCTCTTGGTCTTCACCTGACGTCAATCTGGGGCATATCCTACTATCACTGTCCTCTGGTGCGCCACGGGATGAAGTTGCAGAAGTAGAGCAAAAAATTCGTGATCTTTACAACCAGCTCCAAGATGGTGCCGACTTCAAAAACTTGGCTGTCGCTAATTCCATGGGGCAGAACGCCCTCTCGGGGGGAGACCTGGGCTGGCGAAAAACTGAACAACTGCCGAGCCTTTTTATTGCTGCAATCGAGAACCTGTCCCCGGGACAAATCAGCGAACCTATTCGTAGTGATGCCGGCTACCATCTCCTAAAACTCTATGATCAACGGGGTTCTGTGAAACGACTCGTTGTACAGCACAAGGTCCGGCATATTCTGCTCACGCCTAATGAAATTCGCAATGATGAAGAAACGCTCAAAGAGATAAACGACCTGCGTGCTGAGCTCATCAACGGCGGTGACTTTGTTGCGCTATCCAAAGAGCACTCAGAAGATATTGCTACTTCCTTATCTGGGGGCGAGCTTGGCTGGTCAGTACCTGGGCAGTTTGTACCTTTATTTGAAAAAACCATGAGTGAAGTTGAAATAAACCAAGTCAGTGAGCCTTTTAGTAGCCAATTTGGCTGGCATATTCTGCAAGTGACCGAACGCCGCGAACAAGATTTCAGCGAAGATATTAAGCGTAGCCAAGCACACAACATTTTGAAACGCCGCAAGTTTGACGAAGAGCTAGAGATTTGGCTGAAGGAAATTCGTGACGAGGCCTTTGTCGATATTAAATTGTGATCAGGCTGGCCATTACACCTGGAGAGCCCGCAGGCATCGGTCCGGACTTAATTGTTCAACTCGCACAACAGCCGCAATCTCATGAACTGGTTGCCTATGCGGATCCAGACTTACTTCTGGCTCGAGCTGAGCAACTAAGGCTTCCCATAACGCTTCGAACGTTAACCTCTGATTCTCCTCGACAAACCAATATCGGTGAACTAACAGTCAGGCCAATTACTCTTCGTGAACCTACGCGCCCCGGAATACTGAATCCAGCCAATGCCGCTTATGTTCTGGAAACCCTGTCCACAGCCCTTGCTGACTGCCAAAGCGGCCACTGCCAAGCACTGGTAACTGGCCCTGTTCATAAAGGTGTCATCAACGAAGCTGGCACCCCTTTCAGCGGTCATACCGAATTTCTAGCAGAGAATACCAGCACCCCACAGGTGGTGATGATGCTGGCAACTGAAGGGCTACGCGTGGCACTTGCCACCACGCATTTACCCTTGTCAAAAGTCCCCGCTGCTATCAATAAAAATCTTCTGGAACAGGTCATTCTAATTTTGCACACAGACCTCCAAGAAAAATTTGGGATCGCCAAGCCACATATTCTGGTGTGTGGTCTTAATCCCCATGCAGGAGAAGGTGGCCACTTGGGTATGGAAGAGATTCAGGTGATACAGCCCGTTCTGAACAAACTACGCGCCCAAGGCCTTGACCTCATTGGGCCGTTACCTGCTGACACTCTGTTCACACCAAAATACCTAGAACACTGCGATGCTGTGCTAGCTATGTACCATGATCAGGGATTGCCCGTGTTGAAGTACAAGGGGTTCGGTGCCGCCGTCAATATCACCTTGGGGCTGCCTATCATACGCACCTCTGTTGACCACGGCACAGCGCTAGATCTAGCGGGAACAGGGCAGGCAAATATAGGCAGCCTGGTAACGGCCATCGACTACGCTGCCAACATGGTAAGGAACCGCACGTGAACCGCTCTAAAACAGTTGGAGAACATCAAGCACGCAAGCGGTTTGGTCAGAACTTTCTAGTAGACAACAACATCATTGAAAAAATTGTATCCGCTATTGCGCCCACCCCCAACCAAAACCTGATTGAAATTGGGCCAGGCCAAGGTGCCATTACTGGGCCCGTGCTAGAAAAGTGTCCTCGACTAAACGTAATAGAACTCGATCGAGATTTGATCCCGTTATTGCAGAAAAAATTTCACCAATATCCAGAGCTTCATATTCATCAGGGTGATGCCCTGAAAACAGATTTCAGCCAATTTTATCGTGAGGGAAAGCCCCTACGTATTATTGGCAATCTACCCTACAACATATCCACACCACTTATGTTTCATTTACTTAGTTTTAGTGGCCAGATTCGTGATATGTATTTTATGCTGCAAAAGGAAGTGGTTACTCGCCTTGCGGCTGTGCCGGGGGACAAGAACTACGGTCGGCTCAGTATCATGGTGCAATATTACTGTCAGGTTGAACCCCTATTTCAAGTTCCACCTACCGCCTTCAGACCAGCACCCAAAGTAGAATCTGCTATCGTTCGCCTGCTACCCTATCCTGAACCACCCTACCCGGCAGATGATCTACAATTATTGTCACGACTGGTTAGAGCCTGCTTTCAGCAACGACGAAAGACTATGCGCAACACGCTTAAACACATGCTCAATGCCGAGCAACTAGAACAACTAGGTATCGATCTAACGCGTCGCCCAGAAACGCTCAGTGTCGAAGATTTTGTCGTGCTCAGTAATCAGATAGGGGCTCTGTTATGAACCACATCATCGTTGTGGTAACCCCGCGATACTTACCGGAACAGTCCGACCAGGCCAATAACACCTTCGCCTTCGCCTACCATGTCAGTATTGAAAACCACGGAAATGAAACCGTTCAATTGATTAGTCGTCACTGGATCATCACCGACGGGAATGCCCGCACTAAAGAGGTACAAGGGCCGGGGGTTGTGGGAGAACAACCGGTGATCGCCCCTGGTCAGTCTCATCATTACACCAGTGGTGTCACTCTCAATACAACTGTGGGAACTATGGAGGGTAGCTACCAAATGATTCTCGATTCCGGAGAGGCATTTGATGTGCCAATACCTGCCTTTCTATTGTCAGTACCCGGGGCGGTTCATTGATGGTCTACCTATTACCGACGCTAGAGACGGCCCTTTGACAATCTACGCTGTCGGCGATATACAGGGTTGTCTTCAACCCCTAAAACGTCTGCTAGATAACGTTAATTTTGATCCTGGCAATGATGAGTTATGGTCTGTCGGTGATTTGGTCAATCGTGGCCCAGAATCATTAGAGGTCCTCCGTTTCTGTTACAGCCTCGGTAGCCACTTTCGCATGGTTTTGGGTAATCACGACCTCCACCTACTTGCCATCGCCCACGGCATTGGCTGTCCCAGTCGCCAAGACACTCTGGGCAGCATTCTAGCGGCACCAGACCGGGATGAACTATTGTATTGGCTGCAGCAACAGCCAATGCTAATTGCAGATCAGGGTTATGTGATGGTCCATGCTGGAATCCCCCCTCAATGGTCCCTCAATAAAGCTAAAATATTGGCCGAGGAAATGAATAATGTTCTTCGCTGTGATACTAAATCGCTCCAGTTTTTTGAACACATGTATGGCGATAACCCTGACATATGGGAGGATAGCCTATTGCCCCCAGAGCGCTGGAGAGCCATCACCAATTATTTTACCCGGATGCGATTCTGCTCAGCAAAGGGGCATTTAGAACTCGCCAGTAAAGCACTACCTGATAGCCCCCCTGAAGGTTACGCGCCGTGGTTTCGCCACCCATCAATGCTACCACCAGGCACTAACATTATTTTTGGCCACTGGGCTGCACTGGAAGGAAAATCCTGTGGGCAGAATTTATTCCCCCTAGATACAGGCTACATTTGGGGCGGCCCCCTAAGAATGATGAACCTCAATACCACAGAATATATTCACCAAGCGCAGCTCTAAAAATAGGACCGACAAACTACTGCAGGCAATCTGGGCTTGACGGTATATGGAACAATAATCACTAGAACACTGCCATTCCCGCCTCACCCTTAAACCGATAGAATAAAACGCTAGGCTCACTTTATCCTGGCCGTTAAATAATTATAAAAGAGGTCTCAAATGATCCGCACCCTCTCAAATTTCTTCACTCGCATTATGCAACGCTGGCTACCTGATGCGTTTATCATTGCCATTGTGCTTACCTTTGTAGTGCTTGTTGCCGGTATATTAGGCCAGGGCCATACACCGGCGAAAATGGTTCAGTTCTGGGGTGATGGTGTCTGGAATCTCTTGATATTTTCCATGCAAGTTATTATCACCTTGGTGACAGGAAGTGTTCTGGCACAAACCGCCACGGTTAAAAGAGGACTACGGAAAATCGCTTCGCTGGCCAAAACACCTAGCCAAGCGATTATCCTGATGACGGCTGTCGCCTTGATCTGCTGTTGGATCAGCTGGGGATTTGGACTTATCACTAGCGCCCTAATGGCCCGCGAAATTGCCCGGCAAGTTAAAGGTGTGCATTACCCATTGCTGGTAGCTTCAGCATATTCTGGCATGCTGATATGGCATGCCGGTCTGTCGGGGTCTATCCCCCTAAAAATTGCAGTGTCTGATGGCGATGTGCTTGGTTCACTCATGAATGGCACCACTATCCCCCTTTCCGAAACAATCTTTAGCTGGGAGGTTATGACCATTTGCTTGGTCATTCTTCTTACTTTACCCATCATTAATCGTCTAATGATGCCGGAACCCCATGAAGTTGTAGAGATTCACCCAGATCAATCAGGTACTGGGGAAGAAATCCCCACCCAAAGTAATACACCCGCTGACAAGATCGAGAATAGCCGTTTACCCACTCTGCTATTGGGGCTTTTAGGTGGTTGCTACCTAATCGACTACTTCATGTCTGGAGGGAAAGTCGGTCTGAATACAGTAAACTTCATTTTCCTGGTGATGGGCTTACTGCTCCATCGCTCCCCAGCCAGCTACTTAGCAGCACTCAACGAAGCCGTTAAAGGCGTATCTGGTATCGTTCTTCAGTTTCCCCTCTACGCTGGCATCATGGGAATGATGGTTCAGTCAGGCCTTGCGGTCGCCATGTCAGAATGGTTTATCAGTATTTCTACCGCCGAGACTTTTACCTTATTTACCTTTCTCAGTGCGGGCGTCGTCAACTTCTTTGTACCCTCGGGGGGCGGGCAGTGGGCAGTACAGGCGCCCATCGTCATTCCAGCGGCCTTGTCTTTGGGGATCCCTCTTAACCAAGCAGCCATGGCGGTCGCCTTTGGCGATGCTTGGACCAATATGGTCCAACCCCTCTGGGCCCTCCCACTATTAGGTATCGCTAGACTTGGAATCAAAGATATTATGGGCTACTGCACAGTCGCGCTCCTTTGGTCAGGACTGGTATTCACCCTTGGCATGCTGTTTCTACTGTAATGGGCGAGATCACTCCTAGCAATGAGCCGCTACCCGATGCTGCCTCAGTACTAGCAGGTACACCAGAAGCTTGGGTTCTCAAATTTGCTCCATTAATACCAAAAGGACAAATTCTTGACCTTGCCTGTGGCCGAGGAAGGCATGGTCGCTACTTCCTCGACCAGCAGTATCCCGTCACCTTTTTAGATCAGAATGTTTCTGGCGTAGCAGATCTCGCATCGTACCCTACAGCCAAGCTGGTACAGTATGACCTTGAAAATAAGAGCCCATGGCCTTTTCAAGCCGCTCTATTCTCTGGCATTATCGTGACAAATTATTTACATCGCCCATTATTTCCCCATTTATTGGCAGCGCTAAAGCCTAGGGGAGTACTACTTTATAAAACATTTTCACTGGGAAACGAACAGTTTGGAAAACCAAGAAATCCTGACTATTTACTTCAGGAAAACGAGCTATTAACGGTCTTCAGTGAGCGGCTGACTATTGTAGATTTTATACAAGGGAAAGAATCAAATCCAAATCGTGTTACTCAGGCTATATGTGGGATAAAGACCCCTAATAATGAAAGCCTATAAGCATTCACCTCAACTGACAGCTGAAGCGGTGAATTTAGACATATAATAACTAAAACCCAGTGCACTCTTTTTTGCGGCTGGAAAATGGACAACTTGCGAGCTGGAGAAGCTCCTATATTGGGCTAAGGTCTATCGTGTTATGAAAAAATACCTGTTATCAGCCTTTCTACTGCTAGTGAGTCATCCTCTCTACGCTGGCTTCAGCAGCCCTTTTAAAGATGCGGATGGAAATACCAATTGGCAGCACTTGGCTAACTGGTCAAGTGGCATTTTAATCCTCCTCCTCTCGATTACAGCAATCACACTGTTCTTCAGTCGCCGCGAAGCACACAAATCAAATCGTGCGCTTGAAACAATTCGCAGGGAGTTAGAGCAGCGAGTTCAGGAACGAACGGCCACTTTAGATGAATCTAACCACCTGTTAAAGAATACAAATCAGCTGCTTGAGGGTGAAATAACTCAACATCGAGGAACGACTGCTCGACTTCGATCTTCGGAAGCCTATATCAGTGAAATTCTCAGCTCTATGCCACTTATGCTAATTGGCCTTAATCAGGCTGGAGAAATAACTCAGTGGAACCGGCTGGCAGAAGAAATTACCGGAATACAATCAGATCAAGCACTGGGGAAAAATCTATGGAAGACATACCCAGCGATCACCGTCACACAGAGCACAATTGCTCAGGCACAGAAAGAGAACAAATCTATTACCATCAAGCATAGCCAGCGCGGACAGTACCATTTTGATATCACTGTTTATCCACTACAGGACCAAATTGAGACCGGTGTGGTGATCCTTGTTGATGACGTCACTGAGCACATTCTCTCCGCCAATATGCTTATCCAAAGAGACAAGATGTCCTCCATGGGTGAGCTTGCATCCACAATGGCCCATGACATTAATTCCCCGCTACAGGGCATACTTTTGGACTTAAAACGAGGTTTAGATGAACTAGAAACGGCCCCGTTTGAGACTGATAAAAAGTGGTCTCCAATAAAAGATCTTCTCACTGATGCCAGCAATGAAGGGCAACAAGCACTTGCCATTATTAACAATCTGCTCGATTTTTCTCAGAGCCGTGGTGGCGAACAAAGAATGGCTGATGTAATCGAGATTATCGAGCACACGCTGATACTGGCCAACGATGTGCTATCGGTTCCCTCTGGTCTTAGATTCAGAGACATCGTTATCGAACGACATTACGATAAGGATCTGCCCAACATACCCTGCTTTGTCTCCGAACTACAGCAGGTCTTTCTCAGCCTATTTCGACACGCCTGCCATGCGCTTGGACAAGCGCAAAAGGAAAACCACATCCCAACGATCAAAATTCAAGTTATTGAGTGTTACGAAGCCCTCTGGATAAAGGTTCAGCACAATGGCGTGGGTATCAGTTACGAAGAACAGCAGTTTATTTTTGAACCCTTCTTCACCAACAGGGTGTCTGAAGAAGATTACGATGCCGGCAAGCGCCTATCTTTTTCACATTTTATTATTACAGAACAACATCGCGGAGAATTAGCCGTGACCTCGGACTTAACTGTGGGAACTACCTTTCATATTCAGCTACCGCTTTCTGTAGCTTAAAGTCAAAAGGGCATTCACCAGGGTAATATATGCAAGAAGCGCTTAGGTACACGGCCTTTAAGGGAAATTATTGACTGAAGCCCTCAGGGTTATTATATTGCCAGCGCCACGTATCTTCCATCATCTCTCTCAGGCCACGAGAGGCTTTCCAGTTAAGCTCACGCTCAGCTTTGGAGGCATCTGCCCAACACTCCGCAACATCTCCAGAGCGGCGAGCCACTACTTGAAAGGGAACAGCTTTACCGGAGGCCTCCTCAAAAGCACGAACCATTTCAAGTACCGAATAACCATTACCCGTTCCCAGATTCCAGGTGTAACAACCCCCTGAGGAAGGAACCGTTAGTAATTTATCAAGGGCATTCACGTGTCCCTCGGCAAGATCCATAACATGAATATAGTCACGAACACCGGTGCCATCACGAGTTGGGTAGTCATTTCCATATACTGATAGTTGCTCCAATTTCCCTACAGCAACCTGAGACATATAGGGCAATAAATTGTTCGGAGTATCGTGTGGATCCTCACCGATTAGACCGCTAGGGTGCGCTCCCACTGGGTTAAAGTAACGCAATAACGCTACACACCAAAATGGTTCCCCAGCCAACTCATCTGCACACACTAAATCACGTAAAATTTCCTCTACCATCAATTTTGACTGGCCGTAGGGATTAGTGGCACTGAGCGGAAAGTCTTCCGTAATAGGAGAAGTCGTGGGGTCACCGTAAACTGTTGCTGAAGAGCTAAAGATGAGCGTGCTTATATCATGAGCCTTCATTGCTTCGCACAACGTCAACGTGCCAGCAACATTATTACGATAGTATTCGAGAGGTAACTCACAGGATTCACCCACTGCTTTTTTGCCAGCAAAGTGCATCACAGCATCTATCTGAAATTCATTGAAAATACGATCAAGAGCGTCACGGTTATTTACATTATCGATAACGACAGGAAAATTCTTACCGGTAATCTCGCTGACCCGGTTCAACGATTCCTGGCAACTATTTGATAAGTTGTCTAGCACCACGATATCGTGGCCATCTTCTAGTAACGCTACACAGGCATGGCTTCCTATATAGCCAGCTCCTCCGGTAACCAGAACTGTCATGACACTTCCTGCCTAATTAACTGGTGTAAACTCTTTGTCGATGTAATTATCACACAGGGGCGGAATAAGGTGCAGAATAATAATACTCACAAACAAAAGGCCGGGCATAAGCCCGGCCTTTTCGAAACTGGATACTTCAGAGAAATTTATTCCTCTGTAGCTTCTTCCACATCAACGGCTTCAACTTGCGGGCGATCTACCAACTCAACATATGCCATTGGCGCGGCATCACCTGAACGAAATCCACATTTAAGGATACGAATATAGCCACCTGGACGGCCTTCGTAACGTGGAGCCAGCTCAGTGAACAGTTTTCCAACAGCAGCCTTATCTTGCAGACGACTGAACGCAAGGCGACGATTAGCAACATTGTCCTGTTTTGCCAATGTTATCAATGGCTCTGCAAAGCGACGTAGCTCTTTTGCTTTAGGTAATGTAGTTTTAATAAGCTCATGTTCGACCAAAGACGTCGTCATGTTTCGGAACATGGCACGACGGTGGGCACCCGTACGGCTTAACTTTCGGCCACTATAGCGATGACGCATGATTCAACTTCCTCAAAAAATGTTGCTTTCGCAGCAATAAACTCTGTACAACTAACCTACCGAATTAGTGGAGGTCAATATAATTAAACTAACTCACCTTCTACGCGCAGGCTAGCAGGCGGCCAGTTCTCTAAACGCATTCCCAGTGATAAGCCCCGAGAAGCAAGTACGTCCTTAATTTCAGTCAGTGACTTCTTGCCTAGATTTGGCGTCTTCAATAATTCAACTTCTGTACGCTGAATGAGATCACCTATGTAGTTGATGCTCTCTGCTTTTAGGCAGTTAGCGGATCGTACGGTCAGCTCAAGATCATCTACTGGACGAAGAAGAATTGGATCAACCTCTTCTTCTTTTTCAGCAGGTTCGGCTAAATTTTCACTTTCTAAATCGACGAAGACAGCCAATTGTTGCTGTAAAATTGTAGCAGCACGGCGTATGGACTCTTCCGGGTCAATCGTTCCGTCAGTTTCCAGATCCAGTACTAGTTTATCCAAATCTGTACGCTGCTCAACCCGTGCACTTTCAACCACGTAGGATACGCGGCGTACTGGGCTGAATGTGGCATCCAGATGAAGACGGCCGATAGCGCTTGTTTCTTCCTCATCATTGGTACGACTATCAGCAGGCTGATAGCCACGACCACTAGCAACATGCAGCTGCATGTTGAGCGATGTATTACCTGTAATATGGGCGATGACATGCTCTGGGTTTTTGATCTCGGTAGAATTGTCTACCTGAATATCACCAGCAGTAACTACGCCTTTCCCTTTCTTATTCAGGGTCAGAATCACTTCGTCCTTATCGTGTAAAACGATAGCAACATCTTTTAGGTTTAAAAGGATTTCAATCACATCCTCTTGAACACCTTCGATATTACTGTACTCATGTAAAACCCCATCAATCTCAACTTCCACTATCGCAGAGCCTGACATAGAGGAGAGCAGAATACGACGCAAAGCATTGCCTAGCGTATGCCCAAAACCACGCTCAAGTGGCTCAAGAACCACTTTCGCATGTGTAGGACTATATTCGGTGACGTCGATGTTGCGCGGTGTCAAAAACTCGTTTACTGATGTTTGCATGTCGTTACCTGTATGGTGTCGCTTAACTGGTCTTCAGCCTAACGGTGCCTTACTTGGAGTAAAGCTCCACAATGAGATTCTCATTGATTTCGGCGGGAAGATCGCTGCGATCGGGAGCACGTTTATAGGTGCCTTCCATTTTGCTCGCATCGACTTCGATCCACTCAATATCGCTACGCTGTGCAGCAATTTGTATGGCTGACTGAATACGCAATTGATTCTTTGATTTCTCGCGAATACTAACAACATCACCTTCGCTGACATGGAAAGAAGCAATATTCACCTTCTGACCATTCACAAGAATAGCGTTATGTGCAACCAGCTGACGAGATTCCGCACGGGTAGAACCAAACCCCATACGATACACAACGTTGTCCAAACGGCATTCCAAAAGTCTCAGCAGGTTTTCGCCTGTTGCACCTTTTAGGCGAGCAGCTTCTTTGTAGTAGTTACGAAACTGCTTCTCAAGCACACCGTACATACGACGTACTTTTTGTTTTTCACGTAATTGCACGCCATAATCAGAAAGGCGGCTACGACGCTGTCCATGCTGACCAGGTACACTATCAGCGTGACACTTGGATTCCAGTGGGCGAATTCCGCTCTTTAAGAAAAGGTCGGTACCCTCACGGCGTGAAAGCTTACAAGTCGGTCCGAGATATCTTGCCATTAGTCAACTATCCTCGTTATACGCGACGTTTTTTCGGCGGACGGCATCCATTGTGCGGGATAGGCGTCACGTCGGTAATGTTGGTAATTTTATAACCTGCATTGTTGAGTGCACGAACGGCAGATTCACGTCCTGGGCCAGGGCCCTTCACTTCAACATCCAGATTCTTCAATCCATATTCCTGCGCAGCAAGACCAGCACGTTCAGCGGCCACCTGGGCTGCAAACGGGGTACTTTTACGAGAACCACGGAAACCGGAGCCACCTGCTGTAGCCCAGCTTAGGGTGTTACCCTGACGGTCAGTAATATTAACAATCGTGTTGTTAAAGGACGCATGAATGTGTGCGACACCATCAACAACAGTCTTCTTGACCTTTTTACGTGTACTTTTTTGTCCAGGCTTAGCCATATCTATGGTTTCCTATCGCTTGATGGGCTTGCGAGGGCCTTTACGGGTACGCGCATTAGTTTTAGTACGCTGACCACGAAGTGGCAGGCCACGACGGTGACGGAGACCTCGATAGCAACCCAGATCCATCAACCGTTTAATGTTCATGTTAACTTCGCGACGCAGATCACCTTCCACAGCACGTTCACCGACAGCGGTACGCACAGAATCCATCTGCACTTCTGACAAATCGGAAATTTTAACGTCTTCAGCAATACCCACCTCAGCGCAAATCGCTTTAGCAGTAGTACGGCCAATCCCGAAAACATAGGTGAGAGATATCACTGCATGTTTGTTATCGGGGATGTTGACACCGGAAATACGGGCCATCACTTCACTCCACTTTAATGTTTAACTGCTGCCTTACTCACCCTTTGCATCTTCCAATAGAGGAACGAGCAAAAAAGGCGCAAAAGGATAGCTTCAGCAGCAATAAAAATCAATAACTCCGTGCAATTAACCCTGACGCTGTTTATGACGGGGTTCAACACTGCAGATCACACGAACGACACTTTTACGTTTAACAATCTTGCAGTTGCGGCACATTTTTTTAACAGAAGCACGTACTTTCATATGGACACCTCAACTTCAATTAGCGGTTTCCGCCGCCATAGCCTTTTAAATTTGATTTTTTCATCAGTGATTCGTACTGATGCGACATCAAGTGAGACTGCACCTGAGCCATAAAATCCATCGTTACCACCACTGCAATCAACAGCGATGTACCGCCGAGATAAAATGGCACATTAAAATAAATATTTAAAAACTGTGGCAATAAACACACTGCCGTCATATACAGACCGCCGACCAAAGTTAGGCGTGTCATAACACCGTCAATGTACTTAGCTGTTTGCTCGCCTGGGCGAATACCTGGTAGAAAAGCACCACCACGTTTCAAATTGTCTGCCATTTCTTTCGGGTTAAACATCAACGCGGAATAGAAATAGCAGAAGAAAATAATTAATCCGGCAAACAGAATTACATGCAGCGGTTGTCCTGGGCCAATGAACAGGGCAACGTCCTGCAACCAATCGGGACTATCCGCGCCCTGTCCAAACCACTGAGCAATCGATGCAGGGAATAGCAAAAGACTGCTGGCAAAAATCGCCGGTATGACACCTGCCATATTTACTTTTAGCGGTAGATGGCTAGCTTGTGCTGGCCCACGTCCTGGTTGACGCTGGGCATAATTAACGGTGATACGACGCTGTCCGCGCTCAATAAACACAACGAAATACACTACAGCTACAGCTAAAATAGCGACTAGCAATAGGGCTAAGATATGCAACTCACCTTGGCGGGACGATTCAAATGCCTGACCAATGGCGGCTGGAATTCCTGCAACAATACCGGCAAATATCAGCATAGAGATGCCGTTACCAACACCGCGTTCTGTAATCTGCTCACCCAGCCACATCAGGAAGACAGCACCCGTCACCAGTGATGTAACTGCTATAAAGTAAAAGCTAAAGTCAGCAGCATAAGCCAAACCTTGGCCAGCCAGGCCTACCGACATGCCGATTGCCTGAACAGTGGCAAGGAATACCGTGCCATAGCGGGTGTACTGATTAATTTTGCGACGACCAGCATCACCCTCTTTCTTAAGCTGCTCGAGAGAAGGGGTCACAGCCGTCATCAGCTGCATGATAATAGACGCAGAAATGTAAGGCATGATGCCCAGCGCTAGAATACTCATACGCTCAAGCGCACCACCGGAGAACATATTAAACATTCCAACGATAGTGCCTTGGTTCTGACTGAACAAGTCAGACAACCGATCCGGATCAATCCCGGGTACCGGAATATGAGTTCCGATACGATAGATCACAAGTGCAATGAACAAAAAGCGAAGGCGAGCCCACAGCTCGCCTAAACCTTTCATGTTGCCTTGTGGAGTGTTACCGGGTTTTGCCATCAGGTCTTACTCTTCAACCTTTCCACCAGCTGCTTCGATCGCAGCCAGAGCACCTTTAGTAACACGCAGACCTTTCACTGTGACAGCTTTGTTTAGCTCGCCTGATAAAAAAACCTTTGCACGGGTAATGTTATTGTTGATCAAGCCAGCATTACGCAGTGATTCAATATTCACCACATCGCCCTCGATCTTATTCATTTCGCTCAAACGGATCTCAGCACTCACACGAGAAATACGTGACGTGAAACCATATTTCGGCAGGCGTTTTTGAAGCGGCATTTGACCGCCTTCAAACCCTGGACGAACACTACCGCCAGAACGAGACTTTTGACCTTTGTGGCCACGGCCAGCAGTTTTACCAAGGCCACTACCGATACCACGACCGACACGCTTGCCTTCTTTAATTCTGCCGGGTGCGGGACTTAGCGTATTAAGACGCATGTTACTCTCCCTCAACCTTAACCATATAGTGAACTTTATTGATCATGCCACGCACGGATGGAGTATCTTCTACTTCAACTGTGTGGTTGATACGACGCAGGCCTAAACCCGCAACACATGCTTTGTGTGCTGCCAGACGGCCAGCAGTACTGCGCACCTGTGTAACCTTTATTTTATTAGCCTTCGCCATGGTAAAGCTTCCGTTGTACGTCGCGCGGCAATCGCCGTGCTTAATTCAGAATCTCTTCTACAGTTTTACCGCGCTTGGCGGCTACCGAATCCGGAGATGACATTGTTTGAAGCGCCTTAAAGGTGGCACGAACAACATTGACCGGGTTCGTAGAACCGTAACATTTGGCCAGTACGTTTTGTACGCCAGCAATCTCTAATACAGCCCGCATGGCACCACCAGCAATAACACCGGTACCTTCAGATGCAGGTTGCATATAAACCTTAGAAGCACCGTGATTAGCCTTGGTTGCATACTGGATAGTTGTTCCATTCAAATCAACATGGATCATGTTGCGACGGGCGGCTTCCATCGCTTTCTGGATAGCCTGAGGTACTTCGCGAGCCTTACCGCGACCAAACCCAACCTTACCATTACCATCACCAACCACTGTTAAAGCAGTGAAGCCGAAGATACGACCACCCTTAACGGTTTTAGCTACGCGGTTAACCTGAACCAGTTTTTCCTGGAGGCCTTCATCCGCTGCTGATGTATCTCTTTGATCTCTAGCCATATCAGTAAACCTTTAGAATTCCAGACCAGCTTCACGCGCAGCGTCAGCCAACGCCTTGACGCGACCGTGGTATTTAAAACCGCTACGGTCAAATGCAACCTTAGTGACACCCGCCTCTTTTGCGCGCTCCGCTAATAGCGAACCAACACTCTTGGCAGCATCAACATTACCGGTTTGGCCTGCACGCAACGTCTTGTCGAGCGTTGAGGCACTGGCCAATATATGACCACCATCCGGTGAAATAACTTGTGCATAGATGTGACGTGGGGTGCGATTGACGCACAACCGGTTGGCACCTAGCTCTTGAATTTTGCTGCGTGCACGACGTGCACGACGCAAACGGGATTGTTTCTTGCCGCTCATAATCCTGACCTACTTCTTCTTCGCTTCTTTACGACGTACTTGCTCATCCGCATAGCGAACACCCTTACCTTTATAAGGCTCTGGTGGACGGTAGGCGCGAATTTCCGCGGCCACCTGTCCGAGCAACTGTTTATCGGCCGTCTTCAGCACAATTTCAGTTTGAGTTGGCGTTTCGGCCGTCACACCTTCTGGCAGTTCATGCACAACAGGGTGTGAAAAACCTAATGTCAAATTCAACTTATTACCCTGAGCCTGCGCACGATAGCCTACGCCGATCAGCTGTAGCTTCTTCTCAAAGCCCTGAGTCACACCAACAACCATGTTGTGGACTAGAGAACGTATTGTTCCTGACATTGCGTTGGCCTGCTTGCTGTCATCTTTTGGCAGAAAGCTCAACACATTATCATCTTGCTTGATTTCCACTTTGTCATTGAGAGGCATAGACAACGTCGTCTTGCTACCTTTGACAGAAATCTCACTGTCATTGAGAGTAACCTCAACACCAGCCGGAATATTCACCGGATTTTTTGCAACTCTAGACATCTCGACAATCCCGTTAGAATACTGTGCAAAGAACCTCGCCACCGATACCGGCAGCGCGGGCAGCACGGTCGGTCATCACGCCCTTGCTTGTGGATACGATAGCAACACCAAGCCCACTACGAATAGTTGGCAGCTCAGTAGAACCTGAATACTGACGTAGCCCGGGGCGGCTGAAGCGATTAATTTCTTCAATAACCGACTTACCTTCAAAATATTTTAGGTCTACCGTTAGCTCAGGCTTAGCGCCCTCTACAACATTGAAACCATTGATGTAACCTTCATCCTGCAGCACTTGAGCTACCGCTACTTTCAGCTTAGCGGAAGGCATAGAAACAGTTTTCTTAGCTGCCATCTGCGCATTGCGGATACGGGTCAACATATCTGATAGTGGGTCTTGCATACTCATCAGTTCAATTCCTCAATTGGCTACGCTGTTTACCAGCTTGCCTTAACCAGACCGGGCACATCGCCGCGCATGGCTGCTTCACGTAACTTTATACGACACAACCCAAACTTGCGGTAAACGCCATGTGGACGGCCGGTTTGACGACAACGGTTACGTTGACGAGAAGGGCTGGCATCACGCGGCAGTTTTTGCAGCTTAACCTGGGCTTCCCAACGCTCCTCATCAGAACTAGCAGGGTTATTGATAACAGCCTTCAGCGCAGTACGCTTTTGTGCATACTTGGCAACGGTCTGTGTGCGTTTTTTTTCACGCTCTATCATGGATACTTTTGCCATTTATCTAACCTCAAGCCTTCAGTGGGAAGCTAAAGGCACGCAGTAAGGCGCGACCTTCGTCATTATCACGGGCACTAGTGGTTATGGTTATATCCATGCCACGTAACGTGTCCACTTTATCGTAATCAATTTCTGGGAAAATAATTTGCTCGCTGATACCCATAGAAAAGTTTCCATGGCCATCAAAAGATTTAGGGCTAATACCACGGAAATCGCGAATACGTGGAATAGCAATCGCAATCAGGCGTTCTAGGAATTCGTACATGCGCTCGCCTCGCAGGGTAACCTTACAGCCTATAGGCCAACCCTCACGCACTTTAAAACCAGCAATAGATTTCCGGGCATTGTTAATAATGGGTTTTTGACCAGCAATTAGCGCCATGTCAGCAACCGCATTTTCAAGTGCCTTTTTATCCCCAAGCGCTTCACCAACACCCATATTAAGGGTGATCTTAGTGATCTTGGGCACTTCCATCACATTCGCCAGGCCAAGCTCTTCTTTCAGCTTGGGCGCGATTTCTTTTTTGTATACTTCGTTCAGCCTTGCCATGTCAATTTCCGATCAAATTAAGCGTCAACGGCTTCGCCGTTGGATTTGAAGACGCGAATTTTCTTACCGTCTTCTAACACTTTAAAACCAACGCGATCAGCCTTACTGGCAGCCCCGTTGAAGATAGCCACATTGGAAACTTGTATAGCAGCTTCCTTCTCAATAATTCCGCCCTGCACATTCATTTGCGGGTTCGGTTTCTGGTGCTTCTTAATCATGTTCACGCCGGAAACAATCAGTCGACCATCGGCTTGGACTTTCAATACCTTGCCGCGTTTTCCCTTGTCTCTTCCGGCGATAACGATGATTTCGTCATCACGTTTGATCTTGCGCATAACCCTTTCCTCGCCTCTGGCTTAAAGAACTTCAGGTGCCAGAGAGATAATTTTCATGAAACGTTCGCTACGCAGTTCGCGAGTTACCGGTCCGAAAATACGAGTACCGATTGGAGCTAACTGCTGATTCAAAAGAACCGCGGCGTTATCGTCAAACTTGATCAGGCTGCCATCTGGGCGACGCACACCCTTCTTGGTACGAACCACTACAGCGTTCATCACCTGACCTTTTTTTACCTTACCGCGGGGAATCGCTTCCTTAACAGTAACTTTAATAATGTCGCCTACTCTGGCATAACGACGGTGAGAACCACCCAACACTTTGATACACATAACGCGACGCGCACCACTGTTGTCTGCCACTTCCAGGTAACTTTCTGTTTGAATCATCGTATATCTCCGAACCCGTTACTGCTGCCAACCGATCAACTCTCGGCGGCACGCTCGTCGATGTTTACCAGCGCCCAAGACTTTGTCTTCGACAGAGGGCGCGTTTCCGCAATCGTCACCAAATCACCAGCACGACAGGTATTCTCTTCATCGTGGGCTTTAATCTTGGTGGACTTATTCACAATCTTGCCATACATAGGGTGCTTAACTCGGCGCTCTATGAGGACAGTAATACTTTTGTCCATTTTGTTGCTGACAACTCGACCTGACAGCGTGCGAGCTTTTTTCTCTGCTTCAGTCATCTCAGTTACCCGCTTTCTCATTCAACACTGTTTTAATACGAGCAATATTATTGCGCGCTTCTTTAATCTTGTGGCTCTGGCCCAACTGACCAGTGGACGCCTGCATTCGCAGCTTGAACTGTTGTTCCAGCTGGCTATTCAGCTCCTGATTTAGCTCATCGACTGACTTTTCACGATATTCACTGGCTTTCATCACATCACCGACCGTCTAACAAAGCTGGTTTCTACAGGCAGTTTGGCTGCACCAAGAGCGAACGCTTCTCGAGCCAATTCCTCGGAGACCCCATCCATTTCATAGAGCACTCTGCCGGGTTGAATTAGAGCAACCCAGTATTCAACGTTACCCTTACCTTTACCCATCCGCACTTCCAGAGGCTTGTTGGTGATCGGCTTGTCGGGGAATACCCGTATCCAGATCTTTCCACCACGCTTGATGTGACGTGTCATAGCCCGACGAGCAGCCTCAATCTGACGCGCGGTAAGACGACCGCGCCCAATTGCCTTTAGCCCAAACTCGCCAAAGCTTACCTTACTACCGCGCAATGCCAGACCGCGATTACGGCCCTTGTGTTGCTTACGGAATTTTGTACGTTTCGGTTGCAGCATTTCGCTTGACCCTTAACTCGCAAACTTACTTCTTTTTACCCGGTGTTTTGTTGGCTGGCACTTGCGCCGCCTCTTCACCGCCGATAACTTCACCCTTAAAGATCCAAACCTTGACACCAATAATGCCGTAGGTTGTGGAAGCTTCTGCCGTGCCATAATCAATATCAGCACGCAATGTATGAAGTGGCACACGGCCTTCGCGGTACCACTCAGAACGCGCAATTTCTGCACCTCCAAGACGGCCGCCGACCTGAATTTTGATACCCTTGGCACCCTGTCGCATTGCATTTTGTACCGCGCGCTTCATAGCACGGCGGAACATAACACGACGCTCTAACTGTGAAGAAACACTTTCAGCAACAAGAGCCGCCTCGAGATCCGGCTTGCGAATCTCTTCAATGTTAATGTGTACAGGGACGCCCATCTGCGCAGACACTTCATTACGCAGTTTTTCTACGTCTTCACCTTTCTTACCAATCACGATACCGGGACGGGCAGTGTGAATAGTGATCCGGGCTGTCTGTGCTGGACGCTCAATTTGAATTCTGCTTACAGACGCGTGGGACAGCTTTTTGCTGATAAAGTCACGCACCTCAAGATCATTATTGAGTTTGTCTGCATAATCCTTCTGTCCGGCGTACCACACTGAGGTATGTTTTTTAACAATACCCAGACGAATACCGGTTGGATGTACTTTCTGACCCATTAAGCGGTCTCCTCATCGGCAACTTTCACAGTAATGTGACAGCTACGCTTGAATATCCGGTCAGCGCGACCCTTTGCACGGGGCTTAATACGCTTCATGGTCGTACCCTCATCGACAAAAATAGTCGATACCCGAAGTTCGTCTACGTCCGCGCCTTCATTGTGCTCCGCGTTTGCAATGGCCGACTCCAACACTTTCTTAATAAGACCTGCACCCTTTTTTAGGCTGAAGGACAAAATATTCAGTGCGTCGTCAACTTGCTTGCCGCGAATCTGGTCGGCTACAAGACGAGCTTTCTGAGCGGACAACTTAGCTCCGCACAATTTAGCTGCTACTTCCACAGTCATCTACCTCTCAAGCCGCGACTTAACGCTTGGCTTTTTTATCCGCCACGTGACCACGATAGGTCCGCGTCGGGGCGAATTCGCCGAGTTTATGTCCAACCATCTCTTCGTTGACCATAACGGGTACGTGTTGACGACCGTTATGAACAGCGATTGTCAAACCAACCATATCGGGGCTGACCATGGAACGACGTGACCAAGTTTTGATCGGACGTCTATCATTTTTTTCTAGGGCTTCATCGACCTTTTTCACAAGGTGAAGATCGATAAATGGGCCTTTTTTGAGAGAACGTGGCACTGTTGTTTCCTCTTCTCTACCAATTACTTATCGCGACGGCGAACAATCATATTGTTCGTGCGCTTGTTTTTACGTGTTTTGTAACCTTTAGCAGGCGTACCCCAAGGCGATACCGGGTGACGACCACCAGAAGTACGACCTTCACCACCACCATGCGGGTGATCAACTGGGTTCATCGCTACACCGCGAACCGTTGGGCGAACACCGCGCCAGCGTGATGCACCAGCTTTACCCAATGATCTCAGGTTGTGCTCACTATTTGACACTTCACCAAGTGTTGCTCGGCAATCCACGGGCACTTTGCGCATTTCACCACTGCGTAAACGCAGGGTTGCATACTGACCCTCACGAGCCACCAACTGAACTGACGTGCCGGCACTACGTGCAATTTGAGCACCTTTACCAGGCTTCATTTCGAGACAGTGAACAGTACTACCTACTGGAATATTACGCAGTGGCAAGGTATTACCCACTTTTATAGGGGCATCAACACCCGACTGTATCTTATCTCCAGCCTTCAAACTTTTAGGCGCAATAATATAGCGACGTTCACCATCGGCATAACACACCAACGCAATATACGGCGTTCGGTTAGGATCGTACTCTAGGCGCTCTACTGTGGCCGGAATACCATCTTTGTTACGCTTAAAATCTATAAGGCGATAATGCTGCTTATGACCACCACCAATATGGCGAGTCGTAATACGTCCATTATTATTACGGCCACCGGACTTGGACTTCTTCTCCAGCAATGGCGCGTAAGGATCACCTTTATGTAAGTCAGGATTGACAATACTGACAACAAAGCGGCGACCGGGAGACGTTGGCTTTCTCTTTAAAACTGGCATCTCAACAACCCCTTATTCAACAGCCGCAAAGTCGATGTCTTGACCCTGCTCCAGACGGACATACGCTTTTTTCCAATCAGAGCGCTTGCCCATACTATGTTTGGCCTGCTTGGTTTTGCCCTTTACTTTGACAATGCGCACATCAACCACGTTAACGCTGAACAGCTTCTCAATAGCAGCCTTCACTTCAGGCTTAGCCGCATCGATAGCAACCTTAAACACCACTTGACTACCGGTTTCGCCAGCCATCGCCGTTTTTTCTGTAATGTGCGGACCTAACAGCACCTTGAAGATACGCTCCTGATTCATGCCAGCATCTCCTCAATTTTCTTAAGCGCTGGAACAGTAACCAACACTTTTTCAAAACGAATCAAGCTAACAGGATCAACGCCAACCACATCACGCACATCAACTTTGTGCAAATTGCGAGATGAAAGGTAGAGGTTTTCGCTGACCTCTTCCGTCACAATCAGCACATCCTTCAAATTATACTCACTCAACTTCTGCACCAGATCTTTGGTTTTTGGTGCTTCGAGATCAAAAGCCTCAACGACAACCAAGCGATCCTGACGGGCAAGCTCTGAAACAATAGAGCGCAGCGCGGCGCGGTACATTTTGCGGTTCAGCTTCTGAGAGTGATCCTGAGGCCGAGCTGCAAAAGTAACACCACCCGAACGCCATATAGGGCTTCGGATAGTACCCGCACGAGCACGACCAGAACCTTTCTGAGCCCAAGGCTTACGACCGCCACCAGATACATCAGAGCGACTCTTCTGAGCTCGAGTACCCTGACGACCACCCGCCAAATAAGCAGTTACCGCCTGGTGAACCAGATCCTGGTTATATTCTTTACCAAAGGCTACATCGGAAACTTCAACAGTTCCTGCGCTACCCTTTGTTGTTGCTATATTTAATTCCATCGACGATCCCCTCAGCTCTTAACAGCTGCACGAACGATCACATCGCCACCCGGCGCACCCGGTACTGCACCTTTAATAAGGAGTAGGTTGCGCTCGGTGTCAACACGTACAATTTCAAGATTCTGAGTCGTTACACGCTCGGATCCCATATGGCCGGCCATTTTCTTACCCTTCCAGACACGGCCAGGGGTTTGGCATTGGCCAATAGAACCAGGAGCACGGTGAGACAATGAATTACCGTGAGTAGCATCCTGCATGGCAAAGTTATAGCGCTTAATTACGCCCTGAAACCCTTTACCCTTTGAGGTGCCGGTAACATCAACTTTCTGACCAATTTCAAACTGATCAACTGTAATGCTGCCACCCACTTCCAGACCCTCTTGCTCGCCATCCAGGCGCAGCTCCCAAACCCCACGACCAGCTTCTACTCCCGCTTTCGCGAAATGACCAGCTTCAGATTTACGAACACGAGAGGCGCGACGAGCACCAACAGTTACCTGCACCGCAGCATAACCATCTGCTTCATCAGTCTTTATTTGAGCGATACGATTTGGCTCCACCTCAATCACTGTGACCGGGATAGACGAACCTTCCTCGCTGAATATACGTGTCATGCCGCATTTGCGACCGACAATACCAATTGTCATCTCTGTAACCTCATAGTGTACGGGGCTGTTACCCGCTATGGCCGCCCATTTCAGAGCGTTACACCCGCCTGGCGTTGGCCCGGCCTGGGTTTTTTCTATTTACGTACTGCTTATGCCAAACTGATTTGAACTTCAACACCAGCGGCTAAATCTAACTTCATCAAAGCATCAACAGTCTTCTCTGTTGGATCGACGATATCCAGTAACCGTTTATGGGTACGGATTTCATACTGGTCTCGCGCATCTTTGTTAACGTGCGGCGAGATCAGAACAGTAAAACGCTCTATCCGAGTCGGCAGCGGAATCGGACCACGAATCTGGGCACCGGTACGCTTAGCCGTCTCAACGATTTCTTGCGTCGAAGCATCAATCAGCTTGTGATCAAATGCCTTGAGGCGAATTCGAATACGTTGATCCTGCATGGAATCAAACTCCAACTATCTAAAGAACCTACAGGCCTCAATTATTTGAGACCCTGAAAAAGGAGGCGAATCTTAAGCTCGACCCTCTCCTCTGTCAAGAAGAAATCCTTGTGTTTTAGTATGATTCTTTAGGTTTCGAAAAACCAGCGACAACAACAGCCGCCAATGACGATAAAAAGAGGGGTGCTAACCCCTCCCAACACGCAATATCGCTGCTGTTTTATCAATTACTCAATAATTTTAGCCACAACGCCAGCACCAACCGTACGACCACCTTCACGAATGGCAAAACGTAATCCTTCTTCCATCGCAATCGGGTTAATCAACGTCACGACCATTTGAATGTTGTCGCCAGGCATAACCATCTCAACGCCTTCAGGTAACTCACAAGCGCCTGTCACGTCTGTAGTACGGAAGTAAAACTGGGGACGATAGCCTTGGAAAAAGGGTGTGTGACGCCCACCTTCATCTTTCGACAGCACGTAGATCTCTGCCTCAAATTTGGTGTGCGGGTTAATAGAACCAGGCTTAGCCAGTACTTGACCACGCTCTACGTCTTCACGCTTGGTACCACGCAACAGAACACCAACGTTCTCACCAGCACGACCTTCGTCAAGCAACTTGCGGAACATCTCAACACCAGTACAAGTGGTCTTAACCGTATCCTTGATACCAATGATTTCAATCTCTTCACCTACCTTGACGATACCGCGCTCTATACGTCCAGTCACAACCGTGCCGCGACCAGCAATGGAAAACACATCTTCAATAGGCATCAGGAACGGCAGGTCAATCGCACGCTCTGGCTGAGGAATGTAGCTATCCAGCGCTTCAACCAACTTACGAACGGCTGTCGTACCCAGCTCGTTATCATCTTCACCGTTAAGGGCCATCAGCGCTGAACCGGCAATGATCGGTGTATCGTCACCAGGGAACTCGTAAGTATCGAGCAGCTCGCGCAGCTCCATCTCCACCAACTCAATCATTTCGTCGTATTCTTCTGAACCAACACCGCCGCAATCTGCTGCCAACAGGTCAGCCTTGTTGAGGAAAACCACAACGTAAGGCACACCAACCTGACGAGACAACAGGATGTGCTCGCGGGTTTGAGGCATGGGGCCATCAGTGGCACCACACACCAAGATAGCACCGTCCATTTGGGCAGCACCGGTAATCATGTTTTTCACATAATCGGCGTGACCAGGGCAATCTACGTGGGCGTAGTGACGCTCCGAAGAGTCGTACTCAACGTGAGAAGTGGCGATCGTAATACCGCGCTCACGTTCTTCGGGGGCATTATCAATACCAGCAAAGTCAACCATTGCTCCGCCCCACGTTTCGGCACAAACGCGTGTCAGCGCTGCCGTCAGTGTGGTTTTACCGTGGTCAACGTGACCAATTGTGCCCACGTTTAGGTGGGGCTTATTACGTTCAAACTTCTCTTTAGCCATTGTTCTATCCTCTCAAAGACAATCTTTAAAATTTTGATTATTAACGCTGATTTTTCGCCATCACTTCATCAGCAATATTGCGTGGAGCTTCAGCATATTTATGAAACTCCATCGTAAATGTTGCACGCCCCTGAGTGGCTGAGCGTAAGTCAGTGGCATAACCGAACATTTCTGCCAGTGGCACCTCGGACTCTACAATCTTACCCATGGCGCTATCAGCCATACCCAAGATCACGCCGCGGCGACGGTTCAAGTCACCAACCACATCACCCATATTTGCTTCGGGTGTCACTACCTCAACCTTCATCATCGGTTCAAGTAGTACTGCGCCACCTTCTACGGCAAGCCTTTTCGTCGCAAGTGATCCGGCAATTTTAAATGCCACTTCATTGGAGTCTACGTCGTGAAAAGAACCATCGAATAGTGTTGCCTTCAGACCTAGCAGCGGGTAGCCGGCCAGCACGCCGTTCTGCATCTGCTCGGAGATACCTTTCTCCACTGCCGGGATATATTCCCTTGGCACTGTACCGCCAACGATTTCGTTGACAAATTCCAGACCCTGAGCGTTCGCATCTTCCGCTGGCTCAAATTTGATCCAGACGTGGCCGTACTGACCACGACCGCCGGACTGACGCACAAACTTTCCTTCGACGTTGCAGGTATTTTTGATCGCCTCGCGGTAAGCAACTTGCGGCTTACCAATATTAGCTTCAACACTAAATTCGCGACGCATCCGTTCAACAAGGATATCCAAATGTAATTCGCCCATACCGGAAATAATGGTCTGGCCGGTCTCTTCATCTGTACGGACGCGGAAAGACGGATCCTCCTGGGCCAACTTACCCAGAGCAACACCCATTTTTTCTTGATCAGCCTGAGACCTAGGCTCCACGGCCACAGAAATAACGGGTTCCGGAAACTCCATGCGCTCGAGAATAATTTTGCTGTTTTCGGCACAGAGCGTATCACCAGTCGTCACATCCTTCAGGCCGATGGCTGCCGCAATGTCGCCCGCCAGCACTTCTTTAATGTCTTCGCGACTGTTGGCGTGCATCTGCACCATCCGTCCAACACGCTCTTTCTTCATTTTTACAGAGTTATAAACGGCGGTACCACTTGCCAACGTACCAGAGTAGACCCTGAAAAAAGTCAACGTACCGACAAAAGGATCAGTGGCAATTTTAAATGCCAGCGCAGAAAACGGTGCGCTATCATTTGCTTCACGAACGGCTATCGTTTCGCCATCCTCAAGGGTACCTTCAATCGCCTTAACTTCCGTCGGCGATGGCAAATATTGAATGACCGCATCCAGCATGGCCTGTACGCCCTTGTTCTTAAACGCAGAGCCTCCGAGAACAGGCACAATTTCGTTAGCTAGCGTACGCTGACGGATGCCCGAGATGATCTCTTCCTCGGAAAGCTCTCCGCCATCGACATACTTCTCCATCAACTCATCAGTCGCTTCAGCGGCAGATTCAATCAAGTACTCACGCATCTCCTCACATTGAACAAGTAGCTCTTCGGGGATGTCTGCGTAGTCGAACGTCATACCTTGGTCAGACTCATTCCAATAAATGGCTTTCATCTTGACTAAATCAACAACGCCTTTAAATTCTTCTTCAGCACCAATGGTCATCTGCAGAGGTACAGCCTTGGCACCTAGGCGCTCCCTTAGCTGATCAACTACCATCATGAAATCAGCGCCGGCACGATCCATCTTATTAACGAAGACCATGCGAGGAACTTCATATTTATTGGCCTGACGCCAAACAGTTTCTGTTTGTGGCTGAACGCCAGAAGAGCCACAGAGCACCACAACGGCGCCATCTAACACACGAAGTGAGCGCTCCACCTCAATGGTAAAATCAACGTGTCCAGGGGTATCAATGATATTGACGCGGTGCTGCGGAAACTGCTTCTGCATACCAGACCAGAAACAGGTGGTCGCCGCGGAGGTTATCGTGATACCGCGCTCCTGCTCTTGCTCCATCCAATCCATGGTAGCCGCACCATCGTGTACTTCACCGATTTTATGAGACAGCCCGGTGTAAAACAGCACTCTCTCTGTGGTGGTGGTCTTACCAGCATCCACGTGAGCGCAGATGCCGATATTACGATAGTGGGCTATGGGAGTCTTGCGAGCCACGATTTTCCCCGAAACAATTAATTTAAAAAACTGGCCTAAAGCAATAAATTTTATACACGATAAAAAGCGATTCTTATAAACCACAAAAGGTAGCTGAAAACAGCTACCTTTTGGTGAAATCTCAACCTACCGATATAACAATCAGAATCGGAAGTGAGAGAACGCCTTGTTGGCTTCTGCCATGCGGTGAACGTCTTCACGCTTCTTAACAGCACCACCTTTATTCTGATGGGCATCAATAATCTCACCAGCCAAACGCTGAGACATGGACTTCTCACCACGAGCACGAGCGTAGTCCACCATCCAGCGCATTGCCAACGCTATGCGGCGAGATGGGCGAACCTCAATAGGTACTTGATAGGTAGCACCACCGACACGGCGAGACTTAACTTCTACAACAGGAGAGATATTCTCCAGAGCAGATTCAAAAACAGCAACAGGATCTTCTTTAAGGCGGGTTTCCACCATATCCAGTGCACCGTATATGATCCGCTCGGCCACAGCTTTTTTGCCGCTGACCATAACGTGGTTCATAAACTTGGCCAATGTGATATTGCCGAATTTTGGATCCGGCAGAATTTCACGCTTAGCGACTACTCTTCTTCTAGGCATAATCTAGCTCTTCTCTTCAGGGTTTTCCGGGATCAATTTTTGCACTCTCGTGCACCCGGCCTTACTCGGTTCTTACCGACGCAAAGTGACGTCCTTACTTAGGACGCTTGGTACCGTACTTGGAACGACGCTGCTTACGATTGCTCACACCAGCGGTATCAAGGCTGCCACGAACGGTGTGATAACGCACACCAGGCAAATCCTTAACACGACCACCACGAATCAATACTACACTGTGTTCCTGTAGGTTGTGCCCTTCACCACCAATGTACGAAGAAACTTCGTAGCCATTGGTCAGACGAACACGACATACTTTACGTAAGGCAGAGTTCGGCTTTTTTGGTGTAGTCGTGTATACACGGGTACACACTCCACGGCGCTGCGGGCAAGCCTGCAGAGCTGGCACATCGCTTTTGGCGACCTTGCGTTTTCTCGGCTTACGAACCAACTGGTTGATCGTTGCCATTCAATAACTCCAAACAAAACGCCTTCTCAATGAAGGCTTTAATAAATCGACCCGCAAAAACGGACCCCTATTCAGGGAGGCGGCATTCTAAAGACACCGCACCCTTGAGTCAAGCGACCACCTAATCGGGGCCGCCCTGCTCATTTTCTTACTCTTCGCCAGAGCTCAGAGCTTCACTCAGTGCCGCTTCAATATCGACTAGACTGACCGTAGTTTCACGGGCAGCTTCACGATCTTTACGACGCTGGGCATGGTAGGTCAAACCGGTTCCCGCTGGAATCAATCGACCAACCACCACATTTTCTTTCAAGCCCCGCAAAGGATCTGACTTGCCGGTAACAGAAGCTTCAGTAAGCACCCGTGTAGTCTCTTGGAAAGAGGCTGCAGAGATAAAGCTTTCTGTAGCCAAAGAGGCTTTGGTAATACCCAAGAGCACACGCTCGTACTTGGCAGGAAACTTATCTTCCCCTGCCAACTTCTCGTTCTCTTCCAGTACCCGGTTGTATTCAACCTGCTCGCCTTTTACAAAGGAAGAATCACCCATTTCAGTAATTTCTACCTTACGCAGCATTTGCCGCACGATAACCTCAATATGCTTATCGTTAATTTTTACACCTTGCAGACGATACACATCCTGGATTTCTGTGCCAATGAATTTGGCCAGTGAATCTACACCCTGTAAACGCAGGATATCATGAGGGTTTTCAGGACCATCGGCGATAATTTCTCCCTTCGCAACATGCTCACCTTCGTAAACTCCCAGCTGACGCCATTTTGGGATTAACGCTTCATAGTGAGTACTGCCATCCGGGAGCAGCTGGCCACCGGTTGGGGTAATGACCAAGCGGCGCTTGCCCTTGGTTTCCTTACCATAGCTGACGGTACCGGTAATCTCAGCAAGAATAGCCGGATCTTTCGGCTTCCGCGCTTCAAACAAATCGGCAACACGAGGCAAACCACCCGTGATATCACGCGTCTTAGAGCCTGCCTGAGGAATACGAGCTATTACGTCCCCTGCACCTACATGACTGTCGTTGCTGATGCTAAGAATAGCGTTACTCGGCAACATATAATGAGCCGGCACAGTTGAGTTGGCGAAAGTCAGCTCCTCACCATTATCACCCAACAGTGTAACCATCGGCTTCAGCTCTTTACCTGCAGAGGGGCGCTCATTGGGATCAAGTATCGATATACTGGATAGCCCGGTCATCTCATCAGTCTGACTAAGGGTAGTGAGCCCCTCTTCCATTCCAGAGAATGCGATAGTACCCGCCACTTCAGTAATAATTGAGTGAGTGTGTGGGTCCCAGTTAGCGACTATGTCGCCCGCATTCACCTTAGCGCCTTCCTTCACCTTAATTATTGCACCATATGGCAGTTTGTATCTTTCACGTTCGCGACCATTTACATCGGCCAGTGCCAGCTCACCTGAACGGGACACCGCTACCAGCTCACCGTTTTCACGCTCTACTACCTTAATGTTAATCAGGCGTACGGTACCGCTCATTTTCACCTGGACATTATCGACGGCAGAGGCACGTGAAGCAGCACCACCAATGTGGAATGTCCGCATCGTTAACTGGGTACCCGGCTCACCAATAGACTGAGCCGCGATCACACCAACCGCTTCACCAGAGTTCACCTTGTGACCACGAGCCAAGTCGCGACCATAACATTCTGAACAGATACCGTAGCGAGTTTCACAGGTAATCGGCGAGCGAACTTTCACCTCATCGATACCCATCATCTCAATGGCCTCCACCCACTTCTCATCGATCATCGTGCCAGCTTCTACGGCAATTTTTTTGGTGCCTGGTATGAGTACATCTTCCGCAACCACTCGACCCAAAATACGATCGCCTAGTGATTCGATAATATCACCACCTTCGATCACCGGAGCCATCAACAAGCCTTCTCTAGAACCACAATCATCTTCAACTACGACAAGATCCTGCGATACGTCCACCAGGCGACGTGTCAGATAACCGGAGTTTGCCGTTTTCAATGCAGTATCAGCCAAACCCTTACGAGCACCGTGAGTGGAGATAAAGTACTGTAGTACGTTCAGCCCTTCACGGAAGTTCGCAGTAATAGGCGATTCAATAATAGAACCATCAGGACGAGCCATCAGGCCACGCATTCCAGCTAGCTGACGAATCTGTGCGGGGGAACCCCGAGCACCTGAGTCGGCCATAATAAAGACCGAGTTAAAAGAAGGTTGATCCTCAATCTCTCCATCTCGGTTCGTTACCGGCTCAGTACTAATGACATCCATCATGGCTTTCGCCACCAGGTCATTGGCCCGAGACCAGATATCGATCACTTTGTTGTACTTTTCACCCTGAGTCACCAAACCGGAAGAAAACTGGCTTTCAATTTCCTTCACTTCATCTTCGGCGCGGCCAATGATTTCACTCTTGGCGTCTGGAATCGTAAAGTCATTAACACCGATAGACGCACCAGACTTGGTAGAAAAGTCGAATCCGGTGTACATCAGTTGATCCGCAAAAATTACCGTTGCTTTCAAGCCAACATCGCGATAACAGCGGTTCAAAATCCGGGAAATGGCTTTTTTAGTCATCGGCTGGTTGACCATGTCATAGCCAAGACCTTCTGGAACGATATCCCACAACAGCGCACGGCCAATAGTGGTATCGATCAGACTGGTTTTTTCTTCACGCTCGCCATCTTCATTGAACAGGACTTCAGTAATGCGAACCTTAACGCGAGCCTGTAGATGAGCGTGCTTGCTGTAGTAGGCACGAGACACTTCTTGCAAGTTGGCAAATACTCGACCTTCACCCTGCGCATTGACGCGGTCACGGGTCATCCAGTACAAGCCCAACACCACATCCTGTGAAGGCACAATAATGGGCTCACCACTAGCAGGCGACAGAATATTGTTGGTGGACATCATCAGTCCACGCGCCTCCAACTGAGCTTCCAGCGTCAGCGGTACGTGTACCGCCATCTGATCACCATCGAAATCGGCGTTATACGCGGCACAGACCAGCGGGTGAAGCTGTATGGCTTTACCCTCAATCAATACAGGCTCGAATGCCTGAATACCGAGACGGTGAAGCGTTGGCGCACGGTTCAACATAACTGGGTGCTCACGAATCACGTCATCGAGAATATCCCATACAACAGGCTCTTCACGCTCAACCATCTTCTTGGCCGCTTTAATCGTCGTCGCTAAACCACGTAATTCCAGCTTGGAGAAGATAAACGGTTTGAACAGCTCCAATGCCATGCGCTTGGGCAAACCACACTGATGTAGGCGGAGCGTAGGACCAACCACGATCACCGAACGACCGGAGTAATCCACGCGTTTACCCAGCAGGTTCTGACGGAAGCGACCCTGCTTACCTTTAATCATGTCAGCAAGGGACTTCAATGGACGCTTATTGGAGCCAGTAATAGCTCGACCGCGGCGACCATTGTCCAGCAGTGCATCAACCGATTCCTGAAGCATGCGCTTTTCATTGCGAACAATGATATCTGGTGCATTCAGCTCCAACAGTCGCTTTAAGCGATTGTTACGGTTGATCACTCGGCGATAGAGGTCATTGAGGTCGGAGGTAGCAAAACGACCACCATCCAGTGGTACCAGAGGACGTAAATCTGGCGGAAGTACTGGCAACGCTTCCAACACCATCCACTCGGGCTTATTACCGGAGCCAAGGAAAGCTTCCAATAGTTTTAGACGCTTCGAGAACTTCTTGATTTTGGTCTCGGAACGCGTGTTTGGTATCTCTTCCCGAATCGTGGCAATTTCTTGCTCCAGATCGAGATCCTTCATAAGCTGCTGGATGCCCTCGGCACCCATCGTCGCCACAAAGTCATCGCCAAACTCTTCCATTGCCTGGAAATATTCGTCATCGGTGAGAAGCTGACCACGCTCAAGTGTCGTCATTCCGGGGTCAGTGACAACAAAAGATTCAAAATATAACACTCTCTCAATCTCACGTAGTGTCATATCCAGCATCAAGCCAATGCGAGACGGCAGTGATTTGAGAAACCAAATGTGTGCAACCGGACAAGCCAGTTCAATATGGCCCATGCGCTCACGGCGAACTTTTGCCAGTGTCACTTCAACACCGCACTTCTCACACACGATGCCGCGGTGCTTCATGCGCTTATATTTACCGCAGAGACACTCATAATCTTTGACTGGGCCAAAGAGTTTGGCGCAGAACAAGCCTTCACGCTCTGGCTTGAAGGTACGATAATTAATTGTTTCCGGCTTTTTAACTTCGCCGAAAGACCACGACCGGATCATATCCGGTGAAGCCAGACTAATACGGATGGCATCAAACTCGCCAGTTTGATCCTGTGACTTGAGCAGATTCAGTAAGTCTTTCAATGCCTTTCTCCAGAGTGGGTGCTATCTTTGCGCAGCGGGCCGCATGGCCCGCTCCCAACTTAACTTTTGCTATTGATCAGTTTCCAGCTCGATGTTGATCGCCAACGAGCGGATTTCTTTCACCAACACGTTGAAGGATTCCGGCATACCGGGCTCCATGCGATGGTCTCCATCCACGATGTTTTTATACATCTTGGTTCGACCGTTTACATCATCGGATTTAACGGTCAGCATTTCTTGCAAGGTGTAAGCGGCACCATAAGCTTCCAGTGCCCAGACCTCCATCTCACCAAAGCGCTGACCACCAAACTGAGCTTTACCACCCAAGGGTTGCTGCGTAACCAAGCTGTAAGAACCGGTAGAACGAGCGTGCATCTTGTCGTCTACCAAGTGATTCAATTTCAGCATGTACATATAGCCAACGGTAACGGGTCGCTCGAACTGATCACCTGTGCGGCCATCATAAAGCGTCATCTGACCACTTTCCGGTAAATCGGCCAATGCCAGAAGCTTCTTGATCTCTGCTTCTTCAGCACCATCAAATACGGGTGTAGCCATCGGCACACCCCGACGAAGATTACCAGCAAGCTCGTCGATTTCAGCGGCAGAAAACTTATCGAGACCAACTGGCTTCGTACCAATGCCAACATCGTAAATTTCTTGAAGAAACTTACGAATCTCAGCCGTTTTCTTCTGCTCGACAATCATCTTATTGATTTTCTCACCAAGCGTTTTTGCAGCAAGGCCCATATGAGTTTCAAGAACCTGACCAACGTTCATCCGCGAGGGAACACCCAATGGATTCAGTACCACATCGACGGGAACACCATTCTCATCGTGGGGCATATCCTCTACAGGCATGATGACTGAGATGACACCCTTGTTACCGTGACGACCAGCCATTTTGTCGCCAGGTTGAATACGGCGCTTGATCGCCAGATAAACCTTGACGGTTTTCAGCACACCAGGGGCTAGGTCATCGCCGCTTTGAAGTTTTCCTTTTTTATCTTCGAAACGCTCATCGAGAATCTTGCGGCGCTCGGCGAGTAATTCTTCAGCTCTCGCAATCTGCTCATTGAGCGCATCATCACTCATCCGCACGCCGAACCAGTCATCTCCGGTATATTCCGCAACAGCATCAGTAGTCAGGTCATCGCCTTTCTTAATACCAGGCGCCTTAACCACTTTGCTGCCCGCCAATGCCGCCGTGAGACGCTCAAAGGTAGCATTTTGCATAATGCGGAATTCGTCATTCAGATCCTGACGAAATTGATCCAGCGCAGCAGTCTCAATTTGTAGCGAACGCTGGTCTTTTTCCAAGCCTTCACGGGTGAAGACTTGCACATCAATGACCGTACCTTTGGTCCCTGAAGGAACACGTAAGGAGGTGTCTTTTACATCCGACGCTTTCTCACCGAAGATGGCGCGCAGCAGCTTTTCTTCCGGTGTGAGCTGAGTTTCACCTTTAGGTGTTACCTTGCCTACCAAAATATCGCCTGCCGTCACTTCTGCACCGATATAAACGATACCGGACTCATCCAGACGCGATAATGCTGCCTCACCAACGTTGGGGATATCTGCAGTGATTTCCTCAGAACCCAGCTTGGTATCACGAGAGGTGCAAGTCAGCTCTTGAATATGAATAGTGGTAAAACGATCTTCCTGAACGACACGCTCAGAGATCAGGATTGAATCCTCAAAGTTATAACCATTCCAAGGCATAAATGCGATGCGCATATTCTGACCAAGTGCCAACTCACCCATATCAACGGACGGCCCATCAGCAAGAACATCACCACGGGCAATGGAATCACCCTGCCTGACGATCGGACGCTGGTTAATACAGGTATTCTGGTTTGAACGGGTATATTTAGTCAGGTTGTAAATATCTACACCGGCATCACCCGTTTCAACTTCTTGGTCATTGGCGCGAACCACGATACGACTCGCATCGACGCTCTCGATCACACCGCCCCGACGAGCAACCACACAGACACCCGAGTCAGTAGCAACATAGCGCTCAAAACCGGTGCCCACTAATGGCTTCTCGGCTTTTAACGTTGGCACCGCCTGACGCTGCATGTTTGAGCCCATCAAGGCACGGTTAGCATCATCGTGCTCCAGAAATGGAATCAATGCTGCCGCCACAGAAACGATCTGCTGCGGCGACACGTCCATATACTGAACTTCTGCTGGAGCCTTGAAAGTAAACTCGCTCTGATAACGTACGTTGACTAACTCTTCGGAAAGCTTGCCATTTTTATTCACTGCAGCCGAGGCCTGAGCGATTACATAGCTAGACTCATTAATGGCAGACAAATATTCAATCTCATCTGTCACTTTGCCACCCTCTACTTTGCGATAGGGTGTTTCCAGAAATCCATAATCATTGGTACGAGCATACGCTGCCAATGAGTTAATAAGACCAATATTTGGACCTTCTGGCGTCTCAATTGGACAAACTCGTCCGTAATGCGTTGGATGGACATCACGCACTTCAAAACCAGCACGCTCGCGAGTCAGGCCGCCTGGCCCGAGCGCAGAAACACGACGCTTATGCGTTACTTCTGAAAGAGGGTTGTTCTGATCCATGAACTGAGACAGCTGACTGGAACCAAAGAATTCTTTCATGGCAGCAGCAACCGGCTTGGCATTGACCAAATCCTGAGGCATCAATCCATCGGATTCTGCCACCGACAAACGCTCTTTAACTGCACGCTCAACGCGAACCAAACCAATACGGAATTGGTTTTCTGCCATCTCGCCTACAGACCGAATCCGACGGTTACCTAGGTGGTCAATATCATCAACCGTACCCTTACCATCGCGGATACCAATCATCACCTTCATCACGTCAACAATATCTTCACGAGAAAGGGTACCTTCACCCACGTCCTCTTCGCGCCCAAGTCGACGATTGAATTTCATCCGACCAACGGAGGATAAATCGTAGCGATCCATACTGAAGAACAAATTGTTAAACAGGTTTTCAGCAGATTCTTTGGTAGGCGGCTCACCCGGACGCATCATCCGGTAGACTTCCACGAGAGCTTCCAGCTGGGTGCGAGTACTATCAGCACGCAAGGTCTGGGAAATAAATGGGCCGTGATCCAAATCATTGGTATAGATAGTTTCGACAGACTTCAGACCAGCCGCACGTAATTGCTCAACCACCTCTACAGTGATTTCAGTATTACATTCCAGAAGCAGTTCACCCGTTGCCGGATCAACCAAATCTTTTGCCAGTGCGCGGCCATGCAGATATTCAGCAGGCACCACCAACTTGGTAATTTTTTCTTTTTCTAACTGGCTAATATGGCGTGCCGTAATACGACGCCCATCTTCTACGATAACTTTGCCGCCTTTGCCCTTGATATCAAAAGCCGCGATATCACCACGCAATCGAGAGGGGACTAGGTCCAGCGTATAGCTATCTTCCTTGCCCAGATTGTAGGTGCTGGTTTCAAAGAAAGTGGCCAGCATCTCTTCCGAACTGTATCCCAGCGCACGCAATAAAATAGAGGCCGGCAATTTACGACGACGGTCAATTCGCACATAAAGCAAGTCTTTCGGATCAAATTCAAAATCGAGCCATGAACCGCGGTAAGGAATAATTCGTGCGGAGTAAAGCAGCTTACCAGATGAGTGAGTCTTACCCTTATCATGATCAAAAAACACACCGGGCGAACGGTGGAGCTGGGAAACGATAACCCGCTCAGTACCATTAATAATGAAGGTACCATTATTTGTCATGAGGGGAATTTCCCCCATGTAAACTTCTTGCTCTTTAATATCCTTGATGGCCTTATTACCTGACTCTTTATCGTAGATCATCAGGCGAACGCGCACTCTTAACGGCACGGCATAGGTCACGCTGCGAAGCTTACACTCTTCTTCGTCAAACTTAGGCTTGCCGAGTTTGTAGTCCACATATTCAAGACCCGCGTTGCCAGAATAGCTGACAATCGGGAATACAGATTTAAATGCGGCATGCAGACCGGTGTTCATCCGATCTTCGACGGACACTCCCGTCTGTGTAAAATTTCTATAGGAGTCGAGCTGAATCGCAAGAAGGTAGGGTAAGTCCATTACCTGCGGCAGCTTGCCAAAGTCCTTGCGAATACGTTTTTTCTCAGTATATGAGTATGCCATCACATTCCCCGCTCGTTCACTTATGTCAGCCCTCTGGCTGCTCGCCTTTATTACAATAAATAAAGGCCTTTCACCCAACTTAAAGCCTATCGGCTATAAGCAGGAAAAGGCCGACGAGCAATATGCCCGTCAGCCCACGCCTGATGTGTTATCAGACAACCAACGCGTCAAGCAAGAGCTTACTTAAGCTCTGCAGTGGCGCCAGCTTCTTCCAGTTGCTTCTTAGCTTCTTCAGCTTCATCTTTGGAAACACCTTCTTTAACTGCAGAAGGAGCACCATCAACTAGCGCTTTAGCTTCTTTCAGGCCCAGACCAGTGATAGCGCGAACAGCTTTAATCGCGTTTACTTTCTTTTCACCGGCCGAGGTCAGCATTACATCAAATTCGGTTTGCTCTTCAGCAGCAGCGGCTTCACCACCACCAGCTGGAGCGGCAGCTACTGCAACAGCAGCTTGCGCAGAAACACCAAATTTTTCTTCCATTGCTTCAACGAGTTCAACAACTTCCATAACACTCATTTCAGCAATTGCATTCAAAACGTCATCTTTGGACAGAGCCATGACTCAATCTCCTGATAAAAAATAAATTTAAACAAACGATGCGACAGATTAAGCAGCTTCCTGCTTCTGTTCGCCAACGGCTGCTACAACACGTGTTACCTTGGTAGGCACTTCGTTGAAGGTACGAACCAATTTGACAACTGGAGCCAATATCAAGCCTGCCAATTGACCCAGAGCTTGCTCAAGGGTCGGTAGAGTGGCGAGCTTATCAATTTGCCCTTTGTCTAACAGTTGTCCACTGACGGAAAGCGCTTTAACTTCAAACTTGTCATTTGCTTTCGCAAAATCCTTGAATAAGCGCGCCGCAGCACCCGGATCCTCCATAGAGAAGCCGAACAGTGACGGACCAGTCAACACTTTAGTCACACACTCGAACGAGGTACCCTCAAACGCACGTTTCGCAAGAGTATTGCGAACCACACGCAAGTCGACATTCTGTTCGCGAGCCAGAGCACGAAGTGCTGTCATATCGGTCACGTTGACGCCACGAGCGTCAGCGATTACCAGTGACAACGCATTGCCAGCAGTCTCGTTAACTTCAGCAACAATTGCCTTTTTGTCTTCGAGATTCAATGCCACGAGATTATCTCCTGGATTTAATTGTCCACTCCACTAAGGAGCATCCAATCGGTTAAACACCGACAAAAAAATCGATGCCATTTCGGTGGTCAAATCCAGTTGAATAAATACTGAATTGGGTCACACCGTCTGCGTAGGCGTTCTTTTCAACTGCGGCCTGCAAAATCGACCTGAACATCACATTAAACCCCAAGGGGCACCTACGGTCTTTGACGGTCCGGGCGCGTACTACAATCTCGCCACCCAGACCCCAAAGTTTGGTTTTGAGCCTCCATTAGGAGGCCCTGGCTTGCTAGATTTCTAGCGAAGCCTGATCAATTATCAAACCAGGACCCATAGTGGTACTGAGGGTCACTTTCTGAAGGTAAATACCTTTTGCTGAAGCAGGCTTGGCCTTTTTCAAATCCACAATAAGGGCTTCTAGGTTTGCTTTCAGTGCACCGGCTTCAAACACAAGACTGCCGATACCACCGTGGATGATGCCGTTTTTATCAGCGCGATAACGCACCTGGCCAGCCTTGGCATTCTTAACAGCTGTAACAACATCCGTGGTAACGGTACCTGTTTTTGGATTTGGCATCAGACCGCGAGGCCCAAGAACCTGTCCCAGCTGACCCACAACACGCATCGCGGCGGGGTCGGCAATGACAACATCAAAATCCATATTGCCCGCTTTGATCTGCTCAGCCAGGTCTTCCATGCCAACCAAATCAGCGCCTGCTGCTTTAGCAGCTTCGGCAGCCTCACCCTGAGTGAACACAGCAACGCGCACATCTTTACCCGTGCCGTTAGGCAACGTGGTAGCACCGCGCACCGATTGCTCAGACTTACGTGGATCAATACCCAAATTCACCGCCACATCAACAGCTTCGGTAAATTTGACAGTAGATAATTCTTTTAACAGCGCAACAGCTTCATCAATTGAATACTGCTTGCCGATTTCAACTTTTTCGCGAATGGCGCGAAGTCGCTTAGATAGCTTAGCCATTTACACACCCTCCACTTCAATGCCCATGGAACGAGCAGAACCAGCGATAGTACGAACCGCCGCATCCATATCAGCTGCCGTAAGATCGGCCGCCTTAGTCGTCGCAATCTCTTCAAGTTGCGCACGAGTCACCTTGCCTACTTTCTCAGTGTTGGGGCGACCACTACCACTCTTAATACCCGCAGCCTTCTTCAGAAGGAAAGAAGCGGGAGGCGTTTTCATGGTAAAGGTGAAGCTGCGATCACTGTAAACGCTAATCACAACAGGAACCGGGGAACCTGCTTCCATACCTTGGGTCTGCGCATTAAATGCCTTACAGAACTCCATGATGTTAACGCCGTGCTGACCCAACGCTGGACCGACGGGTGGACTTGGATTAGCCTGACCTGCTGCTACCTGCAGCTTGATATAAGCATCTACTTTCTTAGCCATTTTAGTTTCTCCTAAATGGGTGTTAACGCCTCGAGGCTTTTTGGCTAGTAGCTACTAGCACAACCCGTCGCTGGCTCCCCGCTATCACCCAACATGGGCAACAACATAAAAATCATTACCTCAGGCCTTTTCGACCTGAGTAAATTCAAGCTCAACCGGCGTTGACCGGCCAAAAATGGAAACCGACACTCGAACACGGCTTTTTTCGTAGTTAACTTCTTCAACTACGCCATTGAAATCGTTGAACGGTCCATCAATAACCCGAACAACTTCACCCGGCTCAAAGAGCGTTTTTGGTCGCGGCTTATCTTCAGAGTCCAGCACACGCTGCAGAATCGCATCCGCCTCTTTATCTGTAATTGGTGCCGGCTTATCTGCCTTGCCACCAATAAAGCCCATCACGCGAGGCGTCTCTTTAACTAGGTGCCAAGTATCATCACCCAGCTCCATCTGAACCAATACATAACCGGGGAAAAACTTGCGCTCACTTTTGCGCTTCTGACCACCCCTGATTTCCACCACTTCTTCCGTGGGAACCAGAATATCGCCAAACTTGTCTTCCATACCATGAAGCACCACACGATCTTGTAGTGCTGCGGCAACTTTCTTTTCATAGCCTGAATAGGCGTGTACTACGTACCAGCGCATCTGCACCTCTTAGCTGATAACCATTGATGCCAACCAACCGAACAGCGTATCGAGGCCCCAAAGGATCAACGACATCACCAGCACCACGACCACCACCATTAACGTGGTTTGATTCCGATCCTGACGGGTCGGCCACACTACCCGACGCCCTTCCGTATAGGCTCCGCGCAGCAAGGACACAAAAGCGCCACCCTTGCTAGTATTAATGGCGACAAAGGCCACCACTAAACCAACAACAACCATTGCCACGACACGATAGAGTAATGACTCTACAGAGAAGTAGTAGTTGCCATACACCGCACCGGCAATTAACAGCACAACAACTGCCCATTTTAGGCCATCTAGTCGATACTGATTTTCTTCAGTTGTCGCACTCATTTCTGAACTACGCCCTTCTTTCTAAACCCAACCACAATGGCCAAGTATTCAGGTATAAGACTGGCAGGCCAGGAGGGACTCGAACCCCCAACACCCGGTTTTGGAGACCGGTGCTCTACCAATTGAACTACTGGCCTGTCGCGTAAACCTTAAAAATAAATCAACTTGAACAACTAAGCCGAGACACCCTAAAGCATCTCGGCCTGAAATCAAGATAATACGTAGTTGCTACTCAATAATTTTAGCCACAACGCCAGCACCAACCGTACGACCACCTTCACGAATGGCAAAACGTAATCCTTCTTCCATCGCAATCGGGTTAATCAACGTCACGACCATTTGAATGTTGTCGCCAGGCATAACCATCTCAACGCCTTCAGGTAACTCACAAGCGCCTGTCACGTCTGTAGTACGGAAGTAAAACTGGGGACGATAGCCTTGGAAAAAGGGTGTGTGACGCCCACCTTCATCTTTCGACAGCACGTAGATCTCTGCCTCAAATTTGGTGTGCGGGTTAATAGAACCAGGCTTAGCCAGTACTTGACCACGCTCTACGTCTTCACGCTTGGTACCACGCAACAGAACACCAACGTTCTCACCAGCACGACCTTCGTCAAGCAACTTGCGGAACATCTCAACACCAGTACAAGTGGTCTTAACCGTATCCTTGATACCAATGATTTCAATCTCTTCACCTACCTTGACGATACCGCGCTCTATACGTCCAGTCACAACCGTGCCGCGACCAGCAATGGAAAACACATCTTCAATAGGCATCAGGAACGGCAGGTCAATCGCACGCTCTGGCTGAGGAATGTAGCTATCCAGCGCTTCAACCAACTTACGAACGGCTGTCGTACCCAGCTCGTTATCATCTTCACCGTTAAGGGCCATCAGCGCTGAACCGGCAATGATCGGTGTATCGTCACCAGGGAACTCGTAAGTATCGAGCAGCTCGCGCAGCTCCATCTCCACCAACTCAATCATTTCGTCGTATTCTTCTGAACCAACACCGCCGCAATCTGCTGCCAACAGGTCAGCCTTGTTGAGGAAAACCACAACGTAAGGCACACCAACCTGACGAGACAACAGGATGTGCTCGCGGGTTTGAGGCATGGGGCCATCAGTGGCACCACACACCAAGATAGCACCGTCCATTTGGGCAGCACCGGTAATCATGTTTTTCACATAATCGGCGTGACCAGGGCAATCTACGTGGGCGTAGTGACGCTCCGAAGAGTCGTACTCAACGTGAGAAGTGGCGATCGTAATACCGCGCTCACGTTCTTCGGGGGCATTATCAATACCAGCAAAGTCAACCATTGCTCCGCCCCACGTTTCGGCACAAACGCGTGTCAGCGCTGCCGTCAGTGTGGTTTTACCGTGGTCAACGTGACCAATTGTGCCCACGTTTAGGTGGGGCTTATTACGTTCAAACTTCTCTTTAGCCACAACATCAGCCCTCAAAAATAATTGATCACTAAAATTCAACGCATTAAGCCATTCATACTATGTCGCGTATTCAGCGCGCCATAATGACTTAGTGCCTCACTAGGAGGCGCAATTTTATACTGCATTTCTGTGGTGTCAACGTTCTTACCACTCCGTACAATTCAAGCTCTCTCGCGACCTAATGATAGACATGTAAGCCTCAGATACTCCCCCCTCAGTAGACTCAAAGGCTCTGCCTTAACACCCCTAGACCCCTTTTTTCCTCTTAATAGCCTTTTGACGACAAATATTGCTCAATACTTTTGCTAGATTCCTGTACAATTCTGCGCATTTTTTGGCCCTTGTAAAAATCGAGCATCGCAATGACAGACTTATCTCATTACAGAAACATTGGTATTTTCGCGCACGTTGATGCGGGCAAAACTACCACCACAGAACGTATTCTTAAGCTTACCGGTAAGATCCATAAAACAGGTGAGGTGCACGATGGCGCCGCGACTACCGATTTTATGGAACAGGAACAAGAGCGCGGCATCACTATTCAGTCGGCTGCTACCACCTGCTTCTGGAAAGATCACCGCTTCAATATCATTGACACACCAGGACACGTTGACTTCACCGTTGAAGTTTACCGCTCTCTGAAGGTGCTAGATGGCGGTGTTGGTGTTTTCTGTGGCTCTGGCGGTGTTGAGCCCCAATCAGAAACCAACTGGCGCTACGCCAACGATTCAGAAGTTGCACGGATCATCTTCGTCAACAAACTGGATCGTATGGGCGCTGACTTCCTCCGAGTTGTTGGCCAAGTAAAGAAAGTACTGGGTGCCAACCCAATAGTTATGGTTCTTCCCATTGGTATCGAAGAAGATTTCAGGGGTGTTGTTGATCTACTAACTCGCAAAGCCTACATCTGGGATGACTCTGGCCAGCCAGAAAATTTCGAAGTGACTGATGTCCCCGCCGATATGGTGGACCAAGTAGAAGAGTACCGCGAACAACTCATCGAAATGGCTGTCGAGCAAGACGACGATATCATGATGGCTTATATGGAAGGCGAAGAACCGGCCGTGGAAGACATTAAACGCTGCATCCGCAAAGGAACTATCGCACTGGACTTTTTCCCAACGTACTGCGGCTCCGCCTTTAAGAACAAAGGTATTCAACTGATTCTGGATGCCGTTGTTGATTACCTGCCCTGCCCAACCGATGTTAAGCCTCAACCTTTGATGGACGAGGAAGGCAACGAAACAGGTGAAGTGGCTACGGTATCTACCGAAGAGCCATTAAAAGCCCTCGCATTCAAAATTATGGAAGACCGCTTTGGCGCATTAACATTCGTACGCATCTACTCAGGCGTGCTGGAGAAAGGTGACTCTATCCTGAACTCTTTCACGGGGAAAACAGAGCGTATCGGCCGCATGGTTGAAATGCATGCTGATGACCGAAACGAAATTAGTCGCGCCCAAGCTGGCGACATTATCGCCATTGTCGGCATGAAAAATGTTCAAACGGGGCACACGCTATGTAATCCAAAGTTCCCCGTAACACTTGAGCCAATGATCTTCCCTGAGCCTGTTATCTCTATTGCAGTAAAGCCTAAGGATAAAGGCGGTTCTGAAAAAATGGGTATTGCTATCGGCAAAATGATTGCGGAAGACCCCTCTTTCCGGGTTGAAACAGACGAAGATTCTGGCGAAACCATCCTTAAAGGTATGGGCGAGCTCCACTTGGATATCAAGGTCGATATTCTTAGACGTACCTACGATGTAGATCTCATCGTTGGTGCGCCTCAGGTGGCTTACCGCGAAACCATCACTCAAGCTATAGAAGATACCTACACCCACAAGAAGCAGTCTGGTGGTTCTGGCCAGTTTGGTAAAATTGACTACCGCATCAAACCGGGCGAGCCTGGTTCTGGCTATGTTTTCGCATCCACAGTTGTGGGTGGCAACGTGCCTAAGGAGTTCTTCCCCGCTATTGAGAAGGGCTTCAAGGGAATGATGGATGAAGGCCCACTGGCTGGATTCCCTGTATTGGATGTTGAAATTGAGCTTTACGATGGTGGTTTCCACGCAGTGGATTCCTCGGCAGTTGCCTTTGAAATCGCCGCTAAAGGCGCATTCCGCCAATCCATGCCAAAGGCCGGACCTCAACTGATTGAACCCATCATGAAAGTAGATGTGTTCACCCCTGACGACCACGTGGGTGACGTCATTGGTGATTTGAATCGTCGTCGCGGCATGATTAAAGATCAGGAAAAAGGTGTGACTGGTGTTCGCGTTAAAGCAGATGTTCCCTTGGCCGAAATGTTCGGTTACATCGGCAGCCTGCGGACGATGACATCTGGCCGCGGTCAATTTTCCATGGAGTTCTCTCACTACCTGCCATGCCCAAACAGTGTTTCTGAAACGGTCATTGCCGAAGTGAAAGAAAGAAAAGAACAAGAAAAGAAAGCCAAGAATTAATTATTACACTACTAATTAGTAGCTAGGCTCTAAAAAAACCCCGATGGCACAAACCATCGGGGTTTTTCTTTGTCTGCTTTTTTATTTCCCAATCTCTAGATCAGACCCTTATTTCCTATTATTTGTAACTGAGTCAGCACAAATACTTTACGTACTACGCCATCCGCATAAATTCTTTTTAGAGAACAAATTCAATAGTCCAATCAGACACCAGGTGGAACGGTAAGTACCACCCATTTTCAGGGTGACCCTAATCGGAGCCACTGATCACCCTTTCATTACTTAAATGGCTTAAAGACCAGAATCAACTTAGGCAGTAATGTCATGGAAGCCAATAATGCCGAAAGCATGGCCAGGGCCGTGAGCAAACCAAAATAGACTGATGGAATAAAGTTGGACAGCGTCAGAATCGAGAAGCCTACAATAATCGTCACCGCGGTATAGAGCAGTGCTCGCCCAATGCTGGCATGAGCCCGGTGCATACTCGCAATATAATCGTGATCAATGGCAAACTCTTTCTTGAAACGGGTGATGTAATGAATATCGTGATCCACCCCAATCCCTACCGTAATAGCTGCAATGGTAATGGTCATCATATCAAGGGGAATACCGGCAATACCCATAAACCCAAGGACCACACCTGCCGCCAAGAGGTTTGGGAGAATGGCGATGACGGAAACGGACAGGGACCGGAATAGCACTAAAAACATGCCCATAATGCAGAGAAATACTATACCCATGGTTAGGATTTGTGAGCGAAACAGGCTCTGCAGCATGTTGTTATAGAGCACCATCAAGCCGGTAAAGTGAACTTGTTCTTCCTCGAAGCCCGCCTCATCAATGGCAAAGCGATGAATTTTTTCCAGCAATTCACTGCGATCCAAATCATCCATACTATCTTTGATTCGCATGGTGATTCGCGATTGGTTTTTGCGCTCATCAACATACGGCCAGAGTAGGAAATCCGCATTTTCAGGTGACATCAATAGCGACATTAACCCCAGCTCAAGATCACTGATCTTATGGCCGACCAGCTCAGAGTAAACATCGGCAACCGTCACCAACGAGCTAACTTTACCTACTTCGGGCAACGTCTCAAGATAGGCATGGAGTTTTTCCAGATCCTCAATACCAGCTCGAGTTAACCAGTAGCTGTCTTCAATAACGTCGAAATCGCCTGACTCTTCTTCAAAAAAGGCTTCATCGTCAGCGGCAGACTCAGCGACTACGTCGCCTTCCGGTTCATCACTATCTTCGTACATACCGGCAAAGGGGTCACCATAGGGGTCAGCTGCTACATCCTCTTCTTCTGCCCCGGCATCGACGACTTCACCTTCATCGCTATCCTCATACATTCCGGCAAAGGGATCGCCATAAGGGTCAGCTGCTGCGCCCTCTTCTTTTGCGCCCTCCGCTAACTCAGCACCGGCGGCTTCACCTTCATCGCTATCGGCATACATACCAGCGAAGGGGTCGCCATAGGGGTCCATATCTTCTGGAACCTCTTCTTCGGCATCATCTTCTTCACCCATTATGTCCTCAAAGCTAAGGGATTCATCATCAACCTGAGGAGGAGCATCAATAATGATGTCCAGGGGTATGGTTCCACCCAATTCGTTATCAATGAGCAAAAGCCCTTGGTAGATTTCAGTGTCTGAATGGAAGTACTCAATAAAGTGGTTTTCCACCTGAAGTCGGGATATTCCCCAGGCGCTGACGATTGCTACCGTCAATGATAGTCCCAGCACCAGCCCACCATGGTTTTCTGTAAAGCGTGAAAAGCCGTGTGTCACGCCGGAAACATCGTGATGCCCATGCCTGCCCTCACCATCATTACTTACACTATCACTGCTCACACCACCATTTTTCTTCCCTTTGCCACAGACCATCATCCCGGCTGGAATGATGATAAAAGAGACCACCAACGACAGCACCAGTCCAATAGTCATCATCCAGCCAAAGTCGATGACAGGGCGGATATCACTGAGTACCAATGACGAGAACGCAACCACGGTTGTCAGCATCGTATAGAAGCAAGGACGAGCCATACTTTTCACGGTGTCGCGCACCAGTTCAAGCTGCTCATTGTTGGGAAACTGGCGATACAGCTCACGGTATCGAACAATCAGGTGTATCGTTAGTGCCAGCGTGATAATCAATAACAGTGACACAAAGTTGGAGGAAACAACCGTCATACGCCAGTCGATCCAACCAAGGTACCCAAGAATAAGCTCCACACACAGAACACAGGTCGCCAGCGGCAACATAACCCAGCGCAATTCCCGAAAAATAATCGCTAGGGTAATAATGATAAACAGCACAATACCGGCACTGAAGACATTGAGATCACTCTTGATGAAATCAACCATATCGGCGGTAATCATGCTCAAACCACCCAGGAATATTTCTGCATCATCTTTGAACGGGGCCATTTTTTCCCGTATTTCTGCAACACGTATTTTTTCTTTAGCAGCACGAACCGTGCGGTAATCAAGAAAGTTCTGACTGACCGCCTTAAGCTCAGTGGCTTCTTTTGAAGAGAGCCCCTCCGTATCTAGCTTGATGCGCAAGGTATCTCGCTGCTTAACTAGCTCCTGGTACTTTTTATCCAAGATCATCTCAACCAGAACAATCGTCGTTTTAGCATCCGGGCTAAGAACCAAATCGCGGTAGACGGGGCTCGTGAGGAATTCCTGGCGAACTAAGTCACGGTCAACATCGGGTTGAAGTAACGTCCGGGGCGCTTCTTTTAATGCCTCAACTTTAATTTTTGGACTATAGAGAAGGGGTACATCCAATATCGACGTCACCTTCCCAATGCCTTCAATCCCCCTTAACCCATCATTAATTTCTTTGAGGGTGTTCAAATTCTCGTCGTCAAACAGATCGCCCTTGTGGGGTTTGTACGTCACCACCAAGAAGTCACTACCACCGTATCGCTGTACGGATTCCCGATATTCCGCCAGGGCGTTATCATTTTCAAGGGTGAGGGAGTCCAAAGAGGCGTCCAGCTTCAGCCCCGGCAAACCAAATGCCATAACGACAGCAATCAGAATCATCGCCAGAATGGCGGACATAGGACGGCGTAAAATTAGCTTTTCGTAGATCTCCAGTAAGCGCTCTGACATCTGACAGACCCCTATTATTTTTTATTAGAAGAGCCGCATTATGTCAGAAAAAATCGCCTGTGCTCCAATATATGGTTACCGAGCCGTATAGGTATCGACGGGGCGAAACTAAAACTACACACTGAAATGTAGGTTTTTTACTTTATACATGCCGACTGAATAGAAGAGTGGTGATGGAATCTCCCGCAAAAAAAAGGCCGCTCCTAAGAGCGGCCTTTCTATCTGACATCTAATGCCAAGTGCTAAGCGTATTCGTAACAGACGTATTATCGATACTTGTTTATCGCTGCTGTTTTATCAATTACTCAATAATTTTAGCCACAACGCCAGCACCAACCGTACGACCACCTTCACGAATGGCAAAACGTAATCCTTCTTCCATCGCAATCGGGTTAATCAACGTCACGACCATTTGAATGTTGTCGCCAG
>Ga0209308_10000116_pt1 | contig 77319 bp, 46 predicted proteins | sample COGITO_mtgs_1204_3_FD_184806 | JGI IMG/M metagenome (GOLD analysis project Ga0209308, IMG submission 184806) | Pelagic marine microbial communities from North Sea - COGITO_mtgs_120405 (SPAdes) (version 2) | ecosystem: Environmental > Aquatic > Marine > Epipelagic ... | reverse complement strand
TTGTTTGTTTCGAGACGACGAGAGGTGGAATTTTTCAAAACAAACTCGTATTTAGTATTCGAAGCAAAGTACACAAAGGCCAAAGGGAAGAAGAAGAATATTTCAGCGAAGGATAAAAGAGAGAGGGTGATGAAGATTAACATCGTTTTTGGGGCATTCCAGTTGAAAAATTCTAGTTGAATGTGAATTTGTATTCACTTGTGGGTCGTCATTTTCCTCTGGGAACTCCGCCCGAGTTCGCACGCATTCACTTTCTCTGCAAAACGCAAAGAGCAGGAAGTTTCTTCGCTCGAATCTTCCTCTGGACTGACGTTTACAAACATCAACGTCTTTCCATCGCCTCCCAAACATGGTGCTAAAAGATACGTCAATTTCGAATTTCTATACGGCACGTGTTTTGCTTTGCTGGCAAGCGCGGCAAAGACATCACCCAGGGACGACAAACTCTTGTTGATCGAACACGCTTCTTTCAATCGCTCGCCGCTGGCTCCAGATCGAGAAACTCGCTCACTTCCAGCTAAATCTACCAGGTTCAGCACACCTTCCATTCTTGTGCCACTCGAGGCATGTTCCCCGGAGACGTGCAAAATGAAAACGGCGTGCGAACGAGACGAGTGAGCGTTCATCTGAGTCGCTTCGACTTTACGAGCACCCGCAGCTTTGCGCACCAACACGTTCGCCTGTTCAACAGATTCTACAATTGCCGTCGTGACTCCAGAAATAGTCGTGGATCCATTCTCGTGAATAATTTTGTGTGTCGTATCAGAGTGACCGACTGTAGAAAGTAAATCCCGAATAGTCTCGTTGTAAATCTCCACGTACGACGCTTTCAGTGTATAAGACCAACCTTTAACTTCGTTTATTTTTGACGCTTCGACAACTTTCTCAACTGCTCGCGGAATGATGCCTCGTGAAGTAGCGTCGGATCCCCCAAGCATTGTGTGCGTCTTTCCGCTTCCGGTTTGACCGTAAGAAAACAAGCACACGTTATACCCGTCCAAAGCAGATTGAACCAAACCAGAAACTTCGCCAAAGACGTCTTCCTGGGTGGATTCCTGACTGAAAACGCGATTGAATGCATATGAAGATGACTTCTCCGGACCTAATCGTAGATGAACAGTAGCTGCATCAGGTAGAGTTTCAAGGCAAATGGACGCTGAAGCCTCCGAAGTTTCACGCGGTGACGGCGGACGAACTCGACAAAACACGCGGACGTTCCCTCGCAATTCTTGAATTTGGTTAAACATCTCTCTGCGCACCGCTTCAGCTTTTAGTAACTCGGCTTCCAGAGCCGCAATACGCAGCATAGCTTCACAACTCCCTGGCTGCTCGCCTTCTTTATCCTTTGATTTGCTTTGATGTTGTAATCGTAGTTGTTGTTGCTCTCGGTTTTGCCGCTCTTTTTGTTGAACAGTTTCCTCCAAGTGTTCTTTCTCTCTCAAAACTTGCTCGTACAAACTCTCCAGCTTTGCAAACTTTTCGCGTTCTGCATTAAACTTCTCGTCGAGAAGGACGGCGTCTTTTTTCGAAGTTTCAACCGCGCGCTCCAAGTCACCTTTCACTCGCTCAAATTCGCACATCATGGATGCTTTGTCCTCCTTACTAGCTTCGCACTGCTTCTTGAGCATTTCACACTCTGACTTTGTATAATTTACTTCAACTTTACTGCATTTGATTTCGCTGTTTGCCTCTAATAGTTGTGCTTTGAGCTCCTCTAACTTTTCCTTCTCTTTTCGAAGCGATTCAAACTCTCCAAGCAACTTCTCGCCATCGGATTTGGACGTTTCCAACTGAATTCTATAAACGTTGTTTTCTTCCAGAACGCGGGCAATATTGGCCTTCATACTTTCAGTTTCCGATTGAAAGCTATTGGCCTTTTCTTGTTTCTTTTCGCACTCGATGGTGAGACGCGCGATTTCTCTCTTCAAATCGTTCGCTTCTTCCTTGACTGTTTCACACTCTTTAGCTATCGTTTCTGCTCGGGCATTCGCGGATTGAATTTGCGTTTCAATTTGCGAACGTATTCCTTTCAATTCACCAAGTTCCATCATCATTCCAGCCTTTTCCGCGAGAAGCTTTTGAACGTTTTCTACCGATTCTGTTTTTTGCGTCAAGGCGTCCTCGAGCTTTTGCCGGGTCAAATTTTGCTCTTCTTTCATTTGCCCGATAGTGTGTCTGCTCTCGCTCAGTTTCAATTCTAATTCTTCGGTCGATGCCCTCGTGTTTTCTAAAATACGATTCGTCTCCTCAAGGGTCGCTCGAAAATCAGCGACTGCTTTCTCATTCGCGCTCTGCTTTTCCAGCAGTATACCGCATTCCTTTACTAGTGTCTCCCGTTCCAAAACTACCGCGGCGTATTTTGATTCTGTCAGCTGAAGAGCTTCCTTTGCTTTCTCAACTTGTTCGTTTGCACTCGTTGTCGCTTGCTCCGAAATGACTTTGTATTCAATCATCTCCCTCGATAAGGACTTCACCGCTGGTTTGAGCTTTGTTTCAATGAAATCTGTCATCGCCTTCATCTTGCCAATGTGGTCAAACTGCGTCTTTCCTTTCGGTTTGTATTGCAACAACTTTGCTACGAGCGCCTCCGAGATGGAATCGTTCGAGTCAATCTTTTCGCCTTCCGCGGGGAGAGTCGTCGTCGTCGTCTTCTGGCGTTTCCTCTCTCCCGTGTTGTTGTTGTTGTTGTTGTTGTTGTTGTTGTTCGTATCGGCTCGTTCTTTTTCTTCTTCTCGTTTGATCCTCTTCATCCTGTTCGTTTTGTTCATCTTCGCCGCCGGCGGCGGCAGCGGCGACCAGACGCCCGCAATTCTCTGTTGCTGCTTCTCCGATTGTAACTCTTTTCCTTCCTCCTCGTCGTCCTCGTCGTCGTCGTCGTCGTCAAAGCACTCCGCGTCGTTATTCTCCTTGTTGTCTTCTCCTCCTTCTCTTCTCCCCCCACTTTTTCTGTGACTCTCGTTCTGCTTCTGCTTCCTCGTCTTCTGCTTCATCTTCGTCCGACCACCTCGTCCGTCGTCGTTTACGTCGTCGTCGTCGTAACCGCCACTTCTCTCCGCGTTGACGATGATACCATCGCTCCTCGAGGATGATGATATCTTTTGCGTGTTTTCAGTTCGTTGCGATAAAATTTTCTTCCCCGACGAAGGAGACTTTAAAAACGTTTGATTTGTTGGAAGTTTCGGTATCCGAGTCTGGAAAGTATCGCCTCGATCCATCTTCTTCTTCTTCTTCTTCTTGAGATGAGATGAGATGATTATTGTGTTTTATAATAAAAGAGCGCGCGTTTCCGCGTTTCCTTTAACTGTGTGTTGTGAGGGAGAAAATTCCATTTTCCAAAGAGGGGAACGTACAAGGAATTTAGGGTTTTACAATGCAACCCTAAATGCTCTCCTCCAGAAGAATTTTTACGACGACGTTATAGATAGAACGCACAGTAGTAAACAGGAAGAAGAAGAAAAGAATATATTAAACGCACGAAAAGATGGTGGAGTATTCAGAAGAAACCACCAGCGACGCGGTGGTGAAAGCTTCTTCTCAAAACCAAGAAGAACAGTTTAACGACTTTGAAGATGAACGCGAAGAACAAAATTTATTTCCGTCGAGAAAAATTGCGAAACTTTTACGAGAGAAAATCTTCCTCGTCTTGCGCGTCGTTTGGAGGCAGTTTGAACTGTACGGGTGGTATTTCTTGTTCGCACTTTTGGTGTACGTAACGTTCAAACGACACATCAGAGGATTTTGTCGCACGCTCTGGTCGCGAACGGCGGGGAGACTCCTCGAGAGAACAACGAAAGGGAAGAGTTCCATAAGCGAAAAAGACCGAGAAAAGCAGCTGGAACGAGCGAGACGAAAGCAAGAAGAGGAGTGGGAGAAAGCGTCGAAGGAGAAATTGACGAGCAAAACGAACGCAGATAAACGAATAGAAGCGGTGGAGAAGAAAGCGAGCAGATTAGGAGTAGCGAAGCACAGGAAAGGGCACGTTTTAGGTAGAGAATAAAAGGTTGCGTTATTTTCATTACGCGCCGCGCATTAAAATCAAACCGCAAACTCTTGGCGCAAATCGGCTTCAATTTTCTTCTTTTCTCTAAATAGTCTCTCTACAGCGCGTTCCGCACTCGCTCGAACGTCATCGACGAGTTCGCTGCTCCATCGCTGGAGGCGCTCTAAGGTAGTCTCGTTACTCTTTCCATTCTCCTCGTCCTCGTTGTTGTCTTCTTTTTCTTCCGCCGTTTCCGTTTTCTTCGCCTTCTTCTTCTCGGAAATGATCGGGGGAGCGACTCTTTTCTTTGGCCCAACCGAAGGCAAAGGACTCTTCGCGGGCACATCTGCTAAGTTATCGTTGTCGGTTTTCTTATTCCCTTTCGCCGAAGCCGATAACGGCGACTTCTTCGTCTTCGTCACCTCTATTGCTACTACTCCTACACTTTTCTTACTCGCTCCAGTTTGCTTCGTTTTCTTTTTCTTTTTCTTTGCACTCTCTCCTTCTCTTTCATCGTCATCGCCGACTTTTTCTTCTCCTACTTCTTCTTCTCCTTCTCGCGGGCGTATCCTCGCCCTCACGGTCGTTTGGTTCCCGATCTTTATCGTGCTCCCATCTTTCAACGCTCTCGCTTCCGAGCGTTCGTCCAATTCCACGTCGTCCACGTACGTCCCGTTCGAGCTTCCCAGATCTACAATTTCCCATCGATTGGTACTCGCGTTCCAAAAAATGTGCGCGTGCTTTTGCGACACCGCGTCGTCCTTCACGTGAATCTGGTTCCCTGGTTTCACTCGGCCGATTTTCAACGAAGGAAGATTGTTTGGATTTTCGAATCGCGTGCCTTTGAATGGGCCTTTGACGAACTCGAGCGCGATCGTCTCCTTCGGTCTCTCTCGTGGATCTCCCGGAGGAACTGCGCCTTGATTTTGGAGACGACTCCTACTTTTAGTCGTGGTGATGGCTTTTGCTTTTGCTTTCGTTTGTTGTGCTTTTGGTTTTCCTTTCGTCGTCGTTAAAGTCGTCGTCGCGTTTGATTTCTTCTTCTTCTTTGTTCCCCGCGCTGCTATTTTTGCGGTTTCTTCTTCTTCTTCTTCTTCTTTTTCCGTCGTCTGAATCGTCGCGCTTGTAATTTGCGCGTCAAAATCGTACACGTCCACCGTATCATCTTCTCCTCTCAAAGTCTTAGCAGTCGTCTTCATTTTCTGCCTCTTTGGCGCCATACTTAAAGAGGAAGGAAGTGTAAAGTGCTTCGCGTCTCTCAAGAGTTTCGTTTTGGTGTGATGAGTTTTTGGTTCATTTTTTTTTGAAAAAAGTACGACGTTTTGCCTCAAGAATACACCTCTACTAAGAGCACTTAAAACTATATGCTAGGCGTGATTTCCATCGCACGGGATTCCGTCGTGAGAATGATGATGATGATGATGATGATGATGATGATGATGGTTGTGTTCCGCATGCGACGAGTCTTGAAGAGAAGGTCTCGCCGCCTTGTTATGAAACGTGCAAAAGAGAGGGTACCGTTGATGTAACCATCGGTAGGAATACTTTTTCGGCTCGGCGATTCGTTCCTCCCCGCTTTTTCTGGCTTCCATATTGAGAGCATCCCAGTCCGGTATTTGGTCCTCTTCGGTGAGAAACGCGAGACAGTTGGGAGCTAAACCGCGATCAAATGGGTTCAAGAACGCTAAATTTTCTTTACTCATTCTCAAATACTCGTATCGATGAGAATTTGACATCTCGTTTGTGGTCAAGTTGGAAACAGCGCAGAAGGTTTGTCGGATTAACAAAATGCCGGCGTAGCCGACGCCTCCGAGAACTTGAAGCGCAAAGAGGATGGTTGACATCGGATTACTGTTGAGCGTTCGGAACCACGTGTAAAGAAGTTGTTCATCCGGGTTTTCCAATCGATTCGCCACGAAAGATTCGCTTATGTAACACCAATCGAATCGAACGAACGTGCACGCCGCTATGAAACAAGTCAACAAGGCGAAAAAGAACCATTTTTGATTTTTCGCGCCGATGCACGTCAACGCAATCGGGCAATGGTGATCCATTTTGTACACGCATCTTTGACAGAACGGACAATGCTTCGACCTCAATGGTCTCGCTGCGTGACACGAGGCGCAGAACCGTCCATTTTGTGACATCGTAGACGCTTTTACGGCGATACTTCCGTTTTCAACGTCGTAAGTATTTGCAACGCGCACCATATTGCGCATCCATTCGTCTTTCTCGTTCGTGTCAGTCACTCGGGGAACGTAACCCGGTCCGACAATATACGTCAATATAAAAAATATAGGGCAGGAGACACCGATAGCTAATCCAACATTCACCGCTGAATAATCTTGGGAATATTTTGGTACCAGAAATATGCAATAGTGCACGAGCGTGATTCCCAACAAACCATGAAACCACATGGCGTGACGAGATGCCGATGCGTCCCGCGCCTCTTTTGGGCCAAATTTCTCCACCGCTTCCGCGCTGACCAACGAGAACGCGTTACTTTGCGTTCCAGCTAGACCGTCAATCTTCCCTTTTGCAAGATGTAACAGACCAAAACTAATGATTAAAACGAACAGATTCGCTCCAGGAACTAAGGAAATCGTATACCACAAGTACATGAATACAAACGGAACGTAATAATCGAAGTTTGGTATCCACGATCGGAAATACGTCATAACTAACGCTTTATTCGAGCGTTTTTGCGCAAGAGCCTTTGACGAGCGCTCTTTGGCGTATACTTCTTCTTCTGCGGCCGACGATTCTCTCGGTTGTTCGTTCGAGTTGGACGGATCGTTGTATTTAAACTCTCGAAATTGACTTTGCATGGTGGCAATTTCTTCCAGCTCGTCCGCGAGTTTTCCAACATCACCCTCGCCGATTAAATCTTGGTACGTCGCGAATAAGGCAAAATTATCCTCTCCTCGTTCGTTTCCAACCGTACTTAATTGGAGCGCTTTTAATAAATTATCAATGCCCTCTGGAGTCGAGATTACTTTCTGAAGCGAAGGCTTCGCGAGTATCATTTTACCGAGTACCGGAAAGACTCCAGTCGTCCGAGCGAGCAAGTCATGTTTCGGCATGTGACCGCATACTCCTTGGTTTGGATTCAATGCCATGTAATCTAGCGAACGCTTGCGTACCGTTTCAAAAGTAAATTCAGCATACGGAGGAGGTGCCATGTACTGTTGTTGCTGCTGATTGCGCTCGTGGATGGCAATCGCTTCATCGATTTTCGCATCTTTCGAGGCTTGCGCGAGCTTTCGTAAACTCTCCCTCGCGCGCTCGATTTCATCTTGCTCCATCTGTTGCTTTTGTTTTACGTTACTATCGTCGTCGTCCTTATCACTCTTTGCGTTATTACTAGTAATATTGCTACTACTCTTGCTCGATTTCTTCTTCGTTTTGAGTACTTTAAGATCGCCCAACCCACCTTTGATCGTGGCCATCGTCGTCTTCGAAGCTTCCTCCCCTTCCTTTTTCTCTCTTCTATTCGCGCTAAGACTGTTTAAATATTTCTCACCTAAGTTTATGGCCCCGCAGTGACAACCCGGACACTGCCCGTTCCTCGTCGCCTCTACGAGTTCTTCTATGCTCAAACCCAACATTTCTGTGCTCTCGTCAGCGCTCAAAGGCTTTTGACTTCGATACTTCTCAATGCATTCTTGCGACGTCAACTTTGTACGCGTCACAAATACGGCGCAAGCTCTTTTATTAACTTTTCGTCTCGACAACCCAAGGAACAGCAATTTCTCGCACTGCGATACCTCCACTCCCGTCTCCTCTAGCAGCTCTAGACTCGCACTGTCAAATAATTCAAACGTAACGTCTAACAACTCATCATCCTTGCGAACCTGAACGTTTTCCGGTTCAGGATGGCCACCGGCGAGTACAATCATCCCCGCAGCCTCGCCGACGTTTTGCGACCGTCTCAACGCCAACACTTTCCCGTCTTCGCACACGCAAAACACCGCCGTTCCGAGCGGATTCGCCAAACTTTTCTCAGGCAAGTCTTGCCAGTCTTCCGCTAAGTTCGTCCCCACGAACGACTTATAATCCGTCTCTCCGACGTGAATCTCTACCGTTTTATGTTCTTTTCCGTCATTACTCGAAGATTTCTGCTTCTCCTCCCAGGAACTCAACCGGAACTTTGTCCCGTTGAACAAGCTCGCGTTTGTCTTTGTCTTTTCCAGCCATATTTCGTTGATGAAATTTTCTCTCGTCTCGTCTGGAATAGATAAACGGTGCGCGAACTTATCGATCGTGTCCACTTTGTTCTTCGTGTGAAAGAGGCACGAGACGTTCGAACGCGGAAGTGGACTTTCCGCGCAGTCGATCAACAGCTCAAAATCGGAAAAACTAACTCGCCGCCGCCGCTGTTGTTGTTGTTGTTGTTGTTGTTGTTGTTGTTGTTGTGCGAAATGCGACGAACCGTCAAAGTCGTCATTTTCATCGTCCTTCTGCTTTTGCTTCTTTCCGTTTTCGTTTTCTGTCGCCGCTGGGATTGAGATCGTTTTGATTGGCGGCGACGATGGCTTGACCGTTCGTAACGCCATGTCTTTAGAGCTCTTCTCTCCCAGCGGCGCTTTAAAAAGCGACGGGGTACTAATCTGTTGTGTGGATTTAAAATCCAATAAAGATATTATTACTAATATGCGGGGGGCGAAGAAGTTGGGGAGACGACGAAAAAGCAAAAGAACACAGACGAGAATAGGATTGGTAAAAGAGAGAAGGAGAGAAGAATGTTCGGAAGTGTACGCATAAGTATATTTTAAAGCACAAAGTCTTCGGCTTTTCGCATCTCGTCGGCGAACGCCTCCAACCACTCGCTCGCGTCCGCTTCATCCATGCACCTGTTGTCGATGCTCAACGTGGCGGATATGGACAGCTGAGTCGAGAGTTGGTCCTCGCTAAAGACCGCATCCGTCGCGGGTTTGTCGACATTGCCGTCGTCGTCATTTGATGATGAATCACTTCTCGCGCTTTTTGATATGACGACTCGCTCGGTACCTCTTCCTACGGCTAATATAGCGCCTTGCGGTGGATTTTGTATGGCTTGAAACGAGTCCACCGAGAACATGCCTAAATTCGAAATCGTAAACGACCCTCCAATCATTTCGCTCGGTTTCAACTTGCCATCTTTCGCTTTACCAGCCAATCGACGAACGTCTTGACCAATTTCGGAGACACTTTTGTTGTCCGCGTTGAACACGATTGGAGTGACTAAACCCGAAGGCGCTGCTACGGCTACCGAAATATCCACCGTGTCAAACTCCATCCTCTTCCCTAATTTTTCATCGTACCTCGAATTCACCTTCCTTACTCGTCTCAGCGCTTTCGACGCGGCGTATAAAATGCAGTCGTTTACGGATACCTTCGTCTCGTGCTCTTGCATGGCTTTCTTCCTAAATCGATCCACTCCGGATGCGTCCACGTCCATAGTCACGTAACTGTGCGGCTGCGCGCGTTTCGACGCTAACAGTCGCGAGGCGATCACTTTTCGAATCGCGCTGTTTGGCACGTCCTCAAACTCCGAGTTCACCACGACTACTTTTTTCTTCCTTTCATTCCCACCGATATCGTCGGAAGAAGAAGACGTCGACGCGTCTTTCGTCCCGTCAATCCTGGCGTAGTTCTCAATCAGACGATCGTTGTTCGTGTTACTCGAAGAAGAAGAAGAAGAAGAGAGGAATCGCATCACGTCTTCTCTCGCGATCACTCTTCTCGATCCTCCGGAGGAAGGAGCCCCGGTGTCCTTCAGCGAAGCCACGACTGCGTCCACCAAAAGATTCAAAGACTCAGACGACGACGACGATTGTTCAGACGGCGACGACTTTACTAATGTTTTTTCTTTCAACAAACGCAACGCGGACGGCCATATTCTCCTCCTCATCGTCGAGTTCTCGTTTTCGTCGAGGGAGAACACGAACACGAACGGAAAGATTCCTTCCGTGATGTGTAACTGCACCGCCGCGTGTTCGTTTTGTGTGTTATTCGTATTGGAATACTAATATATATATACACTACTCTGAGTAGGTAGTGTTTGTGTCGTCGACACTCCTCTCTCTCAACTGTGTAAGGAAGTGTGGACTTTCGTTTCAAAAGTGTCAAAAGTTCTTTTTTTGAAGAAGAGAAGAAGAGAAAAAAGGTGAAAAAAAAAAGGACTGCTCTTTTTTTAAGACTTTTGCCAAGAAAAGGACTGCTCTTTTTGAGGATTTTCTTTTGCTGAGGATCGTCTCCACAACAAAAAGTATAAATTTGTCTCTCTTTCGCACAGAGAACACACAAAACACGAATACACGTTCTTAGTATTCGTTCGCGCCTCACTTTTAAAGAGTTTTCGTTTTGCTGCTGCTGCGATAGAATAGTCTAACAACACTATTAAGAAGAAGAAGAAGAAGAATAACAACAACAACAACAACAACATGTCTTCTTCTTCTTTGTTGTCTTCTGATTTCGCCAAAGTGCAACTTCAAGCCTCTCTTGCGACGAGAGATTTCACGTGCGAACCGAGAGTGGAATATCGAACGGTGACTGGGGTTTCCGGCCCTCTGGTGATTTTAGACCGGGTGAAGAACGCGAAGTTCGCGGAGATTGTGGACATCACTCTGAGCGATGGCACGAAAAGGAGAGGACAAGTCTTGGAAGTCGACGGGGAACGCGCGGTGGTGCAAGTCTTTGAAGGGACGAGCGGCATCGATAGCAAGCACACGACGTTAGAGTTTACCGGGGACGTGTTGACCACCCCAGTGGCGGAGGATATGATGGGGAGGATTTTCAACGGGAGTGGGAAACCTATCGACGGAGGACCGAACGTTATGGCCGAACAGTATTTAGATATTAACGGCAGTTCGATCAACCCATCGGAGAGAACCTATCCAGAAGAAATGATCCAAACCGGAATATCCACCATAGACGTGATGAACTCAATCGCGAGAGGACAAAAGATTCCTTTGTTTTCCGCGGCTGGCTTACCGCACAACGAAATTGCGGCGCAGATTTGCCGACAGGCTGGGTTGGTGAAACAACCCGGCGCGGCGGAGGAGACGGAGGAGGACAAAAGCGAGAACGACTTCGCCATCGTCTTCGCCGCCATGGGGGTGAACTTGGAAACCGCGAACTTTTTTCGAAGAGACTTTGAAGAAAACGGTAGCTTAGAGAAAACGGTGTTATTCTTAAACTTAGCGAACGATCCAACGATTGAACGGATCATCACCCCTAGGATTGCGCTGACGACGGCGGAATATTTAGCGTACGAAAAAGGGAAGCACGTTTTGGTCATTTTGACGGACATGTCGTCGTACGCGGACGCTTTGAGAGAGGTGTCCGCGGCAAGAGAGGAGGTTCCCGGAAGACGAGGTTATCCCGGTTACATGTACACTGATTTAGCGACGATTTACGAAAGAGCGGGGAGAATCAAAGGGAGAAAAGGGAGTATTACGCAGTTGCCGATTTTAACCATGCCGAACGACGACATCACTCACCCGATTCCAGATTTGACCGGGTACATCACGGAAGGTCAAATTTACGTCGACAGGCAGTTGCACAATCGACAAATTTACCCACCAATTAACGTTTTACCGTCTTTGTCGAGACTGATGAAATCTGCAATCGGGGAAGGGATGACGAGAAGAGACCACGGCGACGTTTCGAACCAGTTGTACGCCAACTACGCCATCGGCAAAGATACGTTAGCCATGAGAGCGGTCGTCGGCGAAGAAGCCTTATCTGGCGAAGATTTGCTTTATTTGGAGTTTTTAGAAAAGTTTGAGCGAAAGTTTATCGACCAAGGAAACGAAGGCCGATCGATTTTTGACGCGTTGGATTTGGCGTGGAGTTTGTTGAGGATTTTCCCGCGAGAGCTTTTAAGGCGCATTCCGGCCAAGACTTTGGATCAGTTTTACGACAGGAAAGTATGACGATGAAAGAGAGAGGAAAGAGAAAGAGAAAGAGAGAGAGAGAGAGAGGGAAGAGAGAGAGAGAGAGAAAGAAGAGAGACATACACACACTTACTATTAAATACACTTAGCTAAAGTTTCATTTCTAAAGACTACTAAAACTATGTACCCACCACATACGTAGTACCCCGTACACATCATCAAAAATGAAACACGTCTTCACGAAAATCTCTTCATTTTGGATGCGTTTTGTCGCACGACAACACCCGAAAGCGTCGTCGTGGTCTCCTCAAGCGTCTGTCAACAACAACGAAAAGAAAACAGAGAACGGAAGGAAACAAAGAAGAGTAAGAATCGTGCACGTGAAAGAGGTGCTCGAACAGGAAAAGATGATGAATTCTTCTTCTTCTTCTTTGAAGATGTGTTCGTCGAAATCGAAAGTTGTCGAGTGGAAAACGTTGATGGAAACCAAATGGTTGAGGTTTTCTTCGATAACGTATATCGATCCAACCGGGGAAGAGCGGACGTGGGACGCGGCGACGAGAACGACGAAAGATCCAAACGCGGTGGCAGATGCCGTGTGCGTGTTTGCGAAACTGAAATCGTCCAAACGCGAGACGCAAACGCTGTTGGTGAGGCAGTTTCGTCCTCCGATGGAACGAGAAACTATTGAACTTCCCGCGGGTTTAATCGATAAAGGCGAAACGGCTGAACAAGCCGCGCTGAGAGAATTGAAAGAGGAAACTGGATATACGGGATATAACGCCAAAGCGACGCCGTGCTCCATGGCTCTTTCGCCGGGACTGAGTAACGAGACGGTAGTTTTAGTCACCGTGGACGTAAACTTAGACGAGTACGAGGAAGACGAACGCGGAGGCGAGGATAAAGTCGTCCCGGAACAAGAGCTCGAAGGGTCGGAGTTTATCACGGTGATTAAAGTGCCCCTGAATAAAATGAGAGAAAGTTTAGATAGTTTGAATAGCTCTGGCTATAAAATCTTTGCGGGATTGTATATGTTCGCGCTCGGATTAGAGTTGAACGAGGCCGAATGACTGAACTACTGAATTACGTATTTATTGTCATTATTATTATTATTATTATTATTATGTACTGCTAACTAAATCGCGTCTGCTCTATCTAATCTACGTTATCATCCCTAGTTATAGTAAAGCTCTAAATTGCTCCCATCTTTAACCTCGTAATCGTCCAACGTGATGTGGTCTTTGTATATCGTGTACCACTTTTGAATCCTGTTTTTGTTTGTTTGTTGGAGAAGAGCAGAAGGAATTTTAGTTTTACCAAACACACATTAAACGCGCGTTTTGCTGCTGTGCGAACACACACACAGAGAGAGAGAGAGAGAGAGAACGAGAGAGAGAGAGAAAGAGAAAGAGAGAGAAAGAGAGAGAGAGAGAATTCTTCTTCTTCTTCTCTGCATCCAAACTCCAAATCCAATTCACAAAAAGCGACTCCACAACAAATCGTCCGACATTAAATCATCACATCAAAAACGAATATCATTAGTACCGTATTTTCTCCGGCCTGGTTCCCGTTTGCGCCGCGACTAACTTTTTCAAATCCCCGATGGTGTCGTCCTCGTTGCACTTCACGCGTATTTTCTTCCCCAAGCGGTCGTTTAAGATCACCTCGATCATTTGTATTCTCTTAGTATTCTTAGTAGTACGTAGTATCGAACAGGAAAAAGAATCCTCAAAAAAGAGTCGAAAAGTGACGCGCAAAAGAGACGACTTCATTTTAAGAGGAGTGTTATAAGAAGAAGCAGAGAAAGTATCACACGACGACGAGGAAAGAAAAAAAGGTGGTCGCCGATCAGGTCGTCTTGCTCGTGATGTCGCGTGGAGGAAGAGCGTTTGCGAGTTTTCGGAGTCGGAGTCATCGTCTCGATGGCGCGAGGAGGAGGAGGACGACGATGGAACGATTTTTGTTTTCGTTTCCGTCGTCGTCGTCGTCGTCATTTTCGACGAGAGACGCGAAGAAAGCTTTTTCATCGACGACGACAATGACGGAAACGAAAGAAGAGAGTTTTGGAAAGAAGAAGAAGACGAGAGAGTTTAATTCGTCAATTCCCGCGAAAGTGGACGTCGCCATCGTTGGTGGGGGGCTCGTCGGCGTCGCGTTCGCAAGGGCGTTGCGAATGAGCGCAAAAACGAAACACTTGTCTGTGGCTGTTTTAGACGGGAACCCGCGAGCGTTCTCGAAAAGAGAAAAGAAAGAAGAAGAAGATAAACAACAACAACAAGAAAATCCTTACAAACCGAAAGCGAGAGTCTCTGCGTTGACTCCGGAATCGATTGACTTTTTAGAGCGCGAGTGTGGAGGCGTGTGGACGCAGATTGAGAAGACCAACTTGGGGAACGAGTTTGACGCCGTGCAAGCGTGGGACGCGATTGGCGAAGGATACGTACGGTTCGAAGCAAAAGAGGCGAACAGAGATAGACTAGGGGTGGTGGTTGAAAACGACGCGACGCGGAACGCGTTGTGCGACGGACTGATTGAAGAGTTTGAAAAAGGAGAAGAAATGGAAGAAGAAGGACAAGAGAGGAAGAGAAGAAGTTTGTTTTTGTTGCCCGGGACGAGCGTGGTTGGTACAGAGACGACGGAATCGTCACCATTTCGAGTGGTCGAGTATAAGAGTTCTACGGGTAATTACGCTAACGGGGACGGCGAATATGAAGAAGAAGTGAAGACAATTAGCGCGCGATTGGTTGTAGGTGCGGATGGTCCGAACGGCGCCATGAAACGATTCGCCGGGGTGCGGTCATTTGGGTACGATTACAACCAGAAAGCGGTGTGCGGCACGGTTGAGCTAGACGGGCCGACCAAAACGGCGTTCCAGCGCTTTTTGAAAAACGGACCGATTGCTTTACTTCCTATTGGCAACGGGAAATCGAAGACGAGCAATAATATAGATGATTCTCAGTTTCCAATTTACGCAAACATCGTGTGGTCAACCACGCCGAAAGAAGCTGAGCGCATAACCGCGCTGAGTGACGACGACTTTGCCAGCGAAGTCAACGATGCAATCCACGGAGGTGGAGAGTACAATTATCAGCTTCGCAAGCAGCAAGTTCGTGATTCGAAAATCATCAACGGAGGGTTCGCGAAGAGTTTCTCGATGTTTGTCGCGGAAAGTTTCGCCAAAGATTTATTTTCGTTTGCGGTCGATACTTTAGCGAAGAACAAAAAGATGGAGAGTAAAGTGAGAGAAATTTTACAATCAACGCTGAAAGAAAACGAGTTTGAGTCGCCACCGAACATCATCGCCACGGCGAAAGGGTCCGAACGCGGCGCGTTCCCTCTCAAATTGAAAATTGCTGGTACGAGGACTCACCGCAGAATGCTCTTGATTGGCGACGCCGCGCACGTGGTACACCCGTTAGGCGGTCAAGGCGTTAATCTTGGGTTTAAAGACGTCGCAGCGGCGATTGATGCGGTTGAGAATGCGATATCTGTTGGCGATGACATTGGAAGTGAAAACACGCTCCGAAACTATAAAAACGCGCGTTTCTTAGAAATGTCAGCGATGGTGATAGGATTGGATACGCTCCAAAAGATTTTTGGACCAACTCTGAGTTCCATCGCACCTTTCACGCAATTGCGGAGTATCGGCATGCGCGCCGTGAACTCGATTGCGCCAGTCAGAGAAAGTATTACGAAGTTCGCCGCGGATGGTGGAGTCTTGCGCAAAAAATAATAATTGTTTTTTTTGCGCACTGTGTACTACCTGCTGCTGCTGTAGTACCTGCTGCTGTGTGTATAATAAAAAATAAAGCTCGAGTGCTATAGTCCTCTCTCTCTGTCATTCTCTCTTTATTTCTCTCATTTTCAAGTCCTCCGTTGCGTTTTGTTCCTATTTATCAAACTACCTATGATCCCTCCTATTCCACCTCTATTATTCGCGTTATTCATTTCTCTCGGCGACTTAGTTTCCCAGACGACCCCTGAGATTCTTTTTCCGTTTCTTTTTGTCGGCTTTGGCGCGTCCAACCGTCTCAATATCGCGTGCAATCCCAATATCGTAAACACCACCGCTACCGCCATGGAAAGACTCGCAAACACTCTCGTCACTATCGACACCACCCAAATCAAAACCTGCAAGAAAAACTGAATCACAGTCTTGTGCGAATCCTGTATCGCCACGGTTTGACCGAGCACTTGCAACACGTCGTACAGTTTCAAGATGATGACGCCGCCGGCGATTGCTTTCGGTTTTTTATACAACAAAGCCAAAGCTATGATCCACGAACACCTCCGATAATTCCCTAAATACTCGTACACGTTTCGATCGAATCGAGCGTACGCCTCCCTTTTCGTTCTCGGCACGCTATACGACTTTCTCAAATAGTCCGTGCTGAAAAACTCTCTCCACGGTTTCGCTTTCTTTTTCAAGTCTTCTATGGTTAGATACGCCAGCTTTGGTCTGTCCTCGACGAGGACGTTATCTATTCTCAGAGCACCACCATTTCCGCCACCACCTCTAATGTTGGTGTTAAAGTTGTTGTTGCTGTTTCTCGACCCTCTCTCCTCCGCGTGACGAGTACTCTTTTCATTCTTTTCGCTCCTTCTCTTCTCTTCCTCGTCGTTCCAATCTCGTTCCAATTGCTTCGTCAACTGTTTCAAGTTGTGCTGAGGCATGGATAACGAGAGCGGGTTACGGTCCGTAAACGACATTATTTTGTTTGTGTGTGTTTCTTCTTCTTCTTCTTCTTCTTCTTCTTCTCCTCTGCTTTTCTGCTCCCCGTAAAAGTCGTTTATGTCGTCGTCTCTTTGTCTTCTCTTTCTTTAAGAGAAGTTTTTTCTCTCGTTTTTTGGTTGTTTTTTTTAAGCAAAATTTATTGGAAAAGTTTTTTTTCTTCATTCATCAGCAGAGTATCAGCGCTTTTGTTCTAAGTTGTGATGGAATGATGATGATGATGATGACGACGATGAAATGACGACGACGACGAACGACGACAACACCGTCGTCATCGAAACGTTGCTCAACTGGGGAAGAGAGAATGGAATCCGAACGCATCCGAACGTCGCGATACAACAACGAATACTAAAGAACGGGGACGAGGACGAGCGAGGCATTTTTTACGTGCGCCTCGACGATGAAAGAGACGACGTAAACGACGATGCCACGACGACGACGACAGAAACGCTCGTGTCCATCCCGGAAAAGGCGTTGCTGTGTGTTCCCCGAGGACGAACAGAAACAACAACAACAAAACGACGCGAGGAGGAAGAAGACGACATTTTGTGCGAAATACTTCTGAGAGAGGCGAGAAAGAATACGAACAACAACAACGAAAGCGGCGGTAGTTTCTGGAGCGCGTATTTACGAACGCTTCCGAACGAGTACGATTTATTGGAACTGTGGACGGACGAGGAGATTGAGACGTTACAAGTCGACGCGGCGAAAGCGTCGGCGCGCGAGCTTCGAGGGAAAGTTTCCGCGTCGTACGACAGACAGTGTAAGAAGACGAAGAACGCGGGGATTTTTTTTACGCGAGCGGAGTGGGCATATGCAAAAGCGACGGTGAGATCGAGGACGGTTTCGGTGCCTTGGTCGTCCGCAGGGGCGTTGGCGCCGATAGGGGACATGTTCAATTACGCGCCAGTTGGAGGTTTTCTCGGCGGTGATGACGATGGTAACGGTAACTTTTGTAACGGTGACGAAAAGGAGGATGGATGCGTACCTGTTGGGACGGGAGCGTGGAACGCAAACGAGAACGCGTTTGAGTTTCGAAGCACGCTTCCCAAGAAGTTCTCCCCTACAACTCGCTCGTTCGAGTTGTTCATGAACTACGGCGCGTATACGAATTTGGAACTGTTGTCCTTGTATGGCTTTCATTGCGGGGAGAACAATCCGAACGATGTGATTGTGCTCGATGTTTCATTGATTACAACACAAACAACGGAATACCATGCAAAAGTTATCGCAACGTCTGGAGCTCTCACGTTTGAAAGTGAGAGAGATTTGCGATTAGAATACGCCGTTCTCACCTCGTATGAATCTTACAGCGACGACAAACGCGCGCAACGCGCGCACGCCGCGGCACAACGCCACTCGTTTTCGGCGTTCGCATCTCGAGGCGAAAAGCTTTCCGACGCGTCCGAGCACAACTTTTGTACCGCCATTCGCGACGCCGCCGGTCGAGCCTTGCTCTCGTTCGCGACGACCGCAAAACAGGATTGCGAGTCGCTCGAACATCTCAAAAACTCCAGCCCGAATACAGAAAAAGATACGAACGCCAGGGCCACAAGAAGAAGAAGAACGAAGTTAGCAGTAGAATATAGACTCGCCGTGAAAAGGGCGCTGCAGAAAACATACCGGATGTACGAGAAAAGAATGAATGCATTAATAATATAGTACCGTTATAACGTTGTTGTATAAAGTCATTCGATTGGATGTTGACATCATGCGAGAGGAAAATGAAGATTTTTTATTCCTCTTTCTCACACAATCTTCCGCAGAGTAAACAGTCTACTTCTTGATGCGGTTGCTGCTGCTCGCGGCGAAGTGTGGTGTGCATCCCCCACGAACGCGACAACAGAAACAACAGAAACAACAACAACGACTTTCACATCGTCAGAGCACACAGTTTTGTTCTGCTTTTTCATCATCATCGCAAAACAACAACGGGGAAAACTTTATCCAAATCGGACGAATAAAACGTCGTCATCACCAGCGGGTTTGTGCTGCTTCCGAGAGTAATACTAATAATAAGAAGAACAACAACACCGACGACGACGACGAGATGATGATGAAGAGTAAGAAGAAATCACCAAAACAACCAAAAGTCCCCAAACTCGAGGATGTCGTCTTCGAATATCTCAACGAGAGCACGAAATTCGTCGTCTCTGCAACCGCAATGGTCTTTTTGGTGTTCCATCCGACGGTGGAAACGTGTTGGTGTTTACTCGGCTCTATCGTCAATTCCGTGAACGGGAAGTTATTGAAACGCATGTTAAACCACTCCCGACCTGATGGTGCGAAGAAAGTCGACCCCGGGATGCCGTCCTCGCACGCGACGAGTTTGAGTTATTTGAGTTGGTACGCCGCGTTGGCGTTTGCGTTCGAGCCGAACGCGTTCGGGTTAGCGACGTTTGTCACGAGAACGCTCGCGTTTGGTTTAGTTTCTCTGGGCGCGTTTTTAGCGTACTTACGCGTCAAACTCGGCTTTCACACGTGGCCGCAAGTATACGTCGGCTACGGGTTAGGGTCATCCACCGCTCTCGTTTGGATTTTGTTCGGCAAAGGATATTTAATCCAACACTTGGCGAGACATCCGGAACGACTGAAAAATCTGCACGCGTGTCTGGTCGTCGCCATCGGATTGTTCGCCTTGAGCGCGATTAAATGGGTGAAAGAATTGGTTAAATCATCATCCAAGAGTAAAAAACAGAACGCGTAATAGAGTTGTAGAAGTAATTCGTAGTGTGTGGGTAGTCATAGAAGAGATGTAGTATTGTCGCGTAACCACTTGTATTTAGAACGTATTCGCTCTTCAAATCCTCCACACATCTTCCTTATTATACATTGTTCTTCTTCTTCTTCTTGAATACACAAACACGACACATCAAATGAGCGACGATAAAACCATCGATGGTTTTCTCGTGCGAGATAGGGACAACGCGACGACTAAAACGACGAAAGAGGAGTCGCGGTACGAGTTTCTCCTCCGCGTGATTGAAAACGTCAAAACTGTCGCGAAAGAACAGTTGCAACGGAAACGATTTAAAAAGAATGATGATGAAGATAAAGAAGAATTAGAATTCGAATCGCTGGAGACGTACCACGATCGACGGAAAGACGCGCAGTTCGTTTTGATCGAGTTGAGACGGGCCAATCGAGACGCAATGTTGGAGATGGAAGAAAAGAAACTGAATTTCGTTGAACGGAAACGAAAAGAGGTTGAAAAAATTGGGAAGAAAGTGTTATCCGCGGAGTACGAGAAGTCACACCTGACGATGGAAATGCAATCGAGACAAGGCATCGCGACGTCGGAAGACGCGGTGAAATTTGATTTCGTGGGCGAGGAGACGTTTTTAAAATCAGAGAAGAATAAGAATAAGAATAATAAGATGTCTGCTTTAACGACGAAGAATAAAAACGCGTTCGCCGAGCGAAGGTTGGAGGACGAGTTGGAACGCAGGAAAGAGCTTTTAGAGCGAATAGAAAAAGCAAAGGAGAGAAAGATTTCACTCCAGAGAAGTAAGCTCGAGCGAGAGGAAAAGAAGAGAGAGGCGGAGAATGCGATCAAGGACTTGAAGAGGACAGCCGCGATGGTCGGAGAGAAATTTAAAACCATCGTTCACCAAGAAAAGAAGTGAATATAATAAGCGACTGCTCGTGCTCCTTACTCACATAGCGGCGGCTGCGGCCATTTGTATAGTATCATGTACACTAATAAGAACTCTTGTTCTGCTACTCTATTGCAATTTATATGTATCTAATTAAAAAGGGACCACCCTTTTCGCAAGTTCAACGATGAAACGCGGACGCATCAACGGTTGTCGTTTAAACGTTTTACTTAAACCTTCGCGGCGGAAGATGAACGTCAACAAATCTTCCAGCAAAACATCCTCCGACCTTCCAAGGATTGGATCGAGTATGAAGGGCTCGACGTGACCTTTGCTCTTGTAATACTTTTCCATGACGCTAATGCCTGCGTTTGATAATGTTGGCGCGAAGTTTCGGCTCTCTCTGGTAGGCGCCGACACGTCTTTCTCGCCGTGGATCAAAAGAAACCTCGGCAAGACGTGTGCGCATTCGACACCGATCAACTTAACCATCTCCGATGGTGAGTTCCTCCCCAACGCTTCGATGTGTCGACCACTGAAACCCGCCTCCATTATGGAAAAAAATATCTTCCTGTGAAGGCCCTGTCTATCGAAGTGCGCAATCAGCTCTTCGCTTTCCGGATGATAAATGCCGCTAATGCCTACAAACCCGATGATATCTTTCGCGTGCCACGTCTCCTTCAAATCATCCCTCAGACTCGCTTGTTTCAAGAGCGAAAGCGCCGCCAAGTGCGCTCCCGCACTTTGTCCGATCAAATTAATCTTCCTCGGATCTCCGCCTAAACTTTTCGCCGCATTCACCGCGTATCCGATCCCGTTCGCTACGTCTTCCACCATATCACCGCACACGCCTTGAGGAAAGTTTCTATAATCTATGCATATCGTTATGACTCCAAATTCGAGCAAACTTTTGGCTAACAAGGCGCCCCAAACTCGATATCCAATGATCCACACCCCGCCGGTGACAAAAATAACCACCGGCTTCAACTGTTTCTTTTGTTTGGTCTCTCCTCCTCCTCCTTCCTCGACGTCTTCGTCTTCCTCGTCTGATGGGACGTAGACGTCTAAAAAATTCCTCGCGTTTTTCCCGTACTTTATGCCTCTTTTGATTCTTCCGTCCGTGACGTAGAACCATCCGATCCGAATAAAAGCCGGCAATAACAGCGCGGAGAACAAGAGAAGTCTGAGAAACTTTGCGATCCAATTCAGTCGCAAAAACGTCAAGAGTTTGAACAGTAAACGGAAGATTAAGAGCACGTTGCGCATCACTCGACCGATCATTTTTTTATCCGTCCCTGTCCTTTGCGCGCTCTCTGTCGTTGTCTTTGTCTTCTCTTTCCTTCCTGAGCGTCTTTCTTTTGATGAGATGAATGAATGAATGAATGAATGAAGGAGTTGTGTGGCCGTTACTTTTCCCTAAATATCTTTATAAACGCTCCTCTGAAAGCACGACGATTCAGACGACGACGACGATGCGGACGATTCAGACGATTCAGACGACGAGAAATTCAACTCGACATCCTTTCTGTCGACGAAAATCTTCTCCGACGATGAAGAAGAAAGAGAGGACGATGCAGACGACGGCGACTTTGAAGAACGAGAACACAACACGAACTCCTGTAACCACCACTGTTGGCGCGTTAATCCAAGACGCGAAAACAGTCGAGGAGATACTCCGCGCCGCGTGCGATAGTTTACTGCTCGAAGGGGAAGAAACGTTGCATTTCCACTTCCAAGACGTGCATCGACAGAAGAATAAGAGCGCGTCGGTGAATGGACTGAAACGATTGGCGAAAATGATGTGTTCCTCGAGTGGTTCGTATGAGAAGAAGACAAAGACGAAGAACAACGAGCGAATAGGAGGCATAGTTCGATTGATAAAAGGCGCGAGTTTAGATGGAACGAAAACAACAAACAGGAAGAAAAGAGCGTCGGATGGAATCGACGCGCTCAGGGCGACCGCGTCTCTGTTGGTATCTCTGTTTGATGAAGACGAGGACGAGGACGAGGACGACAGCGATACGAGTAGAGAGGAGATGCGAAACGCGTGCGACGAGCTCGTGCGTAGGGTGAGAGAAGACGCGGAATATTTCTCAGACGGAGACAGGATAGTTTTCGATTGGGCTTTGCGTGTGATAGAGAGTAATATTGCGAGCAGTAGCGGCGAAACAACAGCAACATCAGAGAGAAGAGGAGATGCGACGATTACCGTCGACGAGTTTCCCTTTCGATACGTAACGCCGAATATTTCCAACGTGCTAAAAAACATTACGGTTGAAGATTTACGCAAAGAAGTGCCTTTTAAAGCGGAAAAATTAATCACACGAACTGGGAAAAGAGTGGACGAGAGAAGAGAGACCTGTTTCGTCGCGGAAAGTGGTATCGGTGGACTCGCGTATTCTGGAAAGATTATGGAACCGACGCTATTGAACGAAGCGTCTCTGCCGTTGGTAACTACCATACGGAATGCCATAGTAGAAGCTTTGAAAAATGACGAAGATTACGCAGGATGTGACATCGATTTTGATTGCGCGCTCATGAATTTGTATCCCGATGGATCTTCGGCATGCGCGTGGCACACCGATCCCGAGATGGGGACCGTATGGGATCGAGACTCAGTTATTGTGTCTATAGGCGAGACGCGGCGATTCGCGTTTCGAAAACTCGCCGGCGGCGGAGATAAGAGACAAAATGACGGCGAAGAAGAGCAAGTATGGGTGCGAGTGCATCACGGGGACTGCATCTTAATGCGAGATGACTGCAATGATAACTGGGAACACTGTGTCTTTGGGAAAGAGAACGATTCGAACAACGCGGCTCGAATCAGCCTCGTGTTCAAGAAAGCGCTTTCGAGAGGAGGCGGCAGGAAAAAGGGACACGGCACAAACTCAAAAGAGAAGAAGAAGGCGAAATGATATCAAACTAAGATTTAAGTACATGGGTACCGGTACTACTAGCTTTCCATTTGTAACAAAAACAAGAACAAGAACAACATGCGCGCGCTATGAGCATCTCTCATTATTCAACTTCCCGAGCGAGATTAATAAATCATTCTCTCCTTCCAATTGTCTTCGTTTCCTGTGAATAACCAAAGGCGCTTCGCCCCCCCAACTGAACAAACACTCTTCCTCCGCGATGACTTCGAACTTCTCGCTCGGCAAAGGAAGCAAAACGGTAACAAATATCGACCCTTCTTTCAAATGTTCCGCCGCGCGCGCGAGCGTTTCCATCTGTTCGTCCTCCCACGTCAAACAGTTACAAAACACGTACTCGCATTGACTCCACATCCGAACGCGTTCGACTGAAAATATATCGTCCAAATCTACTCTCAACTCTGTCGTCTTGTTATTGCTATTATTCATCGCATTCGTCATAGGTTCAATCATCTCGCGGTAATCCTCCACCACCGTCGTCGCGACGCCGTGTAAACACTCCAAAATCTCGCACCCGCCCGCGAAGGAAAACTTCCCGGTCAAAGCCGCTATGAACACCGACTTCCCAGTTCCGCTCCCTAAGTCGTAATACTTTCTCGACGACGATGATTGCGGTAAGTACGCCTCGCTCGAGCGCGATAAAAAATCGTAAAACGGTTCCAACACCACTTCGCCGTACACGAAGTTGTTGCGGTTGTTTCTGTTCGTACACGACGTTCTCTTCTTCCCCTGTTCTTCGTCGTCCATCATCATCCTCATCATCATCGCCTTCTCTTTTTCCTTCTTCTCTCGAATCTCTTCCAAAACCATCAGTTGCAACACCTGCGGTCGAATCTGTTCGAATATCACTCTCGCGTTTTCCATTTTCGCGAGGAAGATTTCATCATTCGTCTGATTCGTCGAAGAATAACACCACCAGCATTGGATTTTATGGCTTTTTTGCGAGTACTCGTACAAATCGAATCGTTTGCCGACGCCGTTTTCTGTGAGCGTTCGGAGCGTCTCGATTTCTTTTTCCAATTGATGTTTCATCTCTTCTTTATAGTCTTTGTCTTTATCCTCGTCGCAGAAGAAGATTTCCTCCTCCATCATCATCGTCTGAATCGTCGTCGTCGTCGGAGGAACACGTCCATCATCGCGTATTCCTCTTATTTTCCTCTCGTTAGTAGTTCAGTGTTACACGGAGGAAGCTCTTTGTCGCGTATCTCGCGAGTTTTGACGACTGTTTCTGATAAGCAGTTCAAGGGAAAGAACTCTTCTCTCGTATTCTTCATTCTCTCTTTCTCTCTCTCTTTCTCTCTCTGTTATTATAGTATTATATTATTAGTATTATGCGTTTCGCTTTAACAACAACAACAACAACATCAGCAGCGGCGCTGTTATCATCGTCGTCGTCATCGGGGAGTCCTCGTCGGCGTTTCCAGCAAAAACGTCGTCGTGATTTGCATTCACTTGGAAAGCGTGAGGACTCCCCGAAGATGATGATGATGATGATGATGATGATGATGAAGAGAAACACGACAAAGACGAGCGCGGGGAGAAACAGCACTTTTGCCTGCCGCTGCTTCGATGATCGTCGTCATCAAAGCGGAGATTATTGCGACGATGAGAGCAGACTTTTAGTCACCACCACCACGACGAGAAGAAGAAGAAGAAGAAGAAGAAGAACGAACGATAACATCAACAATAGGAGTAATAGTACGACGAGTACGAGTCGTTTTCATCGCGTCTCTCCTCTCCGAGCAGTTTTGAAGAACGGGGATAAAAAAGAAGACGAAGACGCAGACAAAGAGCAGCAGATTCAGCAGCAACGACGAGTATTAACGACAGAAGAAGAGAACGAACGGACGATGTTCGCGCGAACCTCGTCTTCGCTCGTCTCGAAAACGAAGAGCAACAGCAACACCGCGGCCAGGAAAGAAGTTCCGAATATATACGGCATCCCTCGCGACGCGGTCTTCGCTCCGCTCGCCGGTTTGTTGGTATCGCAGTTGGTCTTGTACATCGGCGTGGGCGTTTTGTTACCGGCGTTGCCTTTGTACGCGCAATCGATTGGATTGTCGCAAAGCGCAAACGGGTTAGTTATTAGCGCGCCGGCGTTGGCGATGTTGATATTGAACGTGCCGACTGGGCAGATGGCGGATAGGTACGGGCGGAAACCAGTGATGATTGCCGGACTTGGAATTATGGCGGTGGCGGATATCGGGACGGCGCTGGCGAAGACGATGGTATTTTTGATTCCGACGAGGTTGTTGCTCGGGGTTGGTCGAGCGGCGTGCGAAGGCGGAGATCGAGCGTATTTAGCAGATTTGACGAAACGCGTGCCGGAGAAACGAGGTATTATTACCGCCGCCCAAGCTATGGTGCACGGTTTCGGTTTAGTCATAGGCCCGCTCATCGGAGGGTCGGCGTTGGACGAGTACGGACCGGCGACTGCATTTTACGTCGTCGGTTTTGCCGCGGTTGGGACTGCAATCGGATACGCGTTTTTACCGGAAACTTTATCAGAGTCCGAGCGGTCTACGGACGAAGATTTCTTTGGTTCTGCGGATGATAACAACGACGGAGATGCGAACAACGCCGCGAACAACAACGGCAACACGATGCCTTCGTTTTTAAAGTTTCTCAATTTAAAGAACATGACCAAGAGAGATAAGAAATCAAATCTCGGAAAATTATTGAAAGATCCCGATCAAAGATTACTGTTGACGTGTGCTGCGGCGAATTCCTTCGGCTTTGTCGCGAAATTGACCGTGATTCCTCTGTTTGCGTCCGGTCAACTCCACGCGACTTCTTTGCAAGTCGGCGAACTCTTCTCCTTGACTGCGCTTTTAGGTTTAGCGACTGCGCCGGTTTCTGGTTTACTCTCGGATGCCATCGGTAAACGATGGGTGTTAACCGGCTCGCTCGCGTTGTGTGCGCTCGGTTTAGCCGTCGGCTCTGGTTCGGAAGATTTAGAAACGCTTCGTCTCGCGGTTGGATGCTGGGGCATCGGCTGCGCCGCGGCTGGTCCGGCGGTCAACGCGTTAGCGCAAGAAATCGCTCCAAAAGGTGGCGAAGGCGAAAGCTTAACGCTTCCTAAAACCGCCGCCGATATCGTCTTTCTCGTCGGTCCAATCATTTTAGGTGGCGCGAACGATCTCACCGATTCCCAAGGCGCCGGGATTTTAATCACCGCCGCCATCGCCGGCGTCGCTTCCATCGTCTGCGCGTACGGCGCGGTTACGTATAAGAAACCGCCCCAACGCTTCGGTTAACGCTTCGGTAAAAAGAGAGTCAGAGAAGTTCCGCCCGCCGCGTGTATAATAGATAATAATTCCACTAATAATGATACTATACGTGTATACGAGACCTTTATATTTAATATCGCGCGTGTGTCTGTGTGTGCTGTCTTCGTTTGAATGTTTTAGCTTCTTTTATTCTCGCGCCGAACGTCTTTCTTTCCACACAACACCTTTTGACTTCTTCACAAAAAGAACTGAAGAATTAAGAAGAAAAAATGTCTTCAGCGCTTCGTCGTCGATTGTTGTCGGCTTCGTCGTCCTCGATTTCCTCCTTAAACGCCTCCACGAATATGATGACGACGATGCGCGCAACGACAGCAGCAGCAGCAACAACGACGACGACATCTTCTTCTTCTTCTTCTTCAATATCATCATCACTTAAAATTAGTAATGGTGAAAGGCCAAGGCAAATTTGGTCTTCATCGATCCCCAAAGATGAAGTCGTTCCAAAACCAATCTCTGATGATGCTTTCGAGAGCAGCAGTAAACACAGTAGCAGTAATAGTAGCGCTTTTCATCGACGACGAGGACGAGAAGTTAACGGTTCAGTTGGTGATTGTATTTTCCGAAAACGAAGTGGTGTGTTGGATGATCACCACAAGGGAGGAGGATTTGGTCGACCTTTTCACTCCTCCTCTCTTTTAAAAAAAATCGCAGAACACACAACGAAACAACAAGAGCAGAGAAGAGAGCAGAGCACTACCGCCGGTGCGAGTGGTGCGAGTGAAACTGCTGCTCCTGAAGATGACGCTCAAAAAGAGCAGCGAGCGAAGGGTTTTGTCGCGAGTTTGGACAAGAACATCGTAGATAACGTGTTGAACACGCGCCACGTGCAAAACCTGCGCGAACGCTTGGACGAGATCAAATACACGAAGGAGTTCATTACGATCGATAAGTTCGCGGAACTGTGCAAAGAGAGCGGGTGCACTGAGAAGAAACCCGAGGAGTACGTGGATATTATGAAGAATGCCGGGCTGGTGATTCAAATCGAAGATTACGTGTATTTAGAACCGCAGAATATCACGAGGGCGGTTATAAACGCCTTGCCGGGAGTTCCCCCTCGAATCTACGGAGTCTCGGACGCCGAGTTGAGAAAACTGAACGAGGAGTACGATCAAATGCGGGAAAAAGTAGTTTTAGCGGAGAAGAAAGCCGCGAGAAGAGCAACGCAGTTGTTATACGGTGGTTTCATCGTTTTAATCGCGCAATTGGCCGTGTTCGTTCGGTTTACGTACGTGGAATTTTCCTGGGACGTGATGGAGCCGATTTCCTATTTCGTCGGTTTAGCGAACGTCATCATGGGGTACATGTATTTCATGTACACGCAGAGAGATTTTTCCTTCGGAACGTGGCAAAACCAAATGATGCAATCCGCGATGGACAGGCAGTTGAAAACCGGGAAGTTTGACGTGACAAAGTACGAACAAATGGCCAGAAAGTTACGACGAAGGAACATGATTCGGTGACGAAGAAGAAGAAAGATACTTATTATATATATTATTCGTTGATGAAAACGTTGAAATATTATTTTGTTGTAAAAGAGAACTCGTGCTCTATCGTATTATACTTATCACGCGTATTGATTTATACATCAGCGAAAACAACGAACGCGAAACGTGTTCTCGCACCGTGTCCTCCTTTTTACAGAAGCCTCTCTCACGAAAATCCTCAGATTTCCCCGCACACTAATCCTTTTCACTCTACTCTTATAAGTGTTACAATAAAATGGCCTCCTCCTCCCAAACGCAAACACAAACACAACAAGTCCCTCTCGTGTGTCACGGCCACAGTCGCCCGATCGTCTCTTTGGAGTATTCCAAAGAGACACCCGACGGGACGTTTCTCGTGTCGTCCTCGAAAGACGGGAAACCGATGTTACGCGACGCGCAATCGGGCGATTGGATAGGCACGTTCGAAGGACACCGAGGCGCGTGTTGGGACGCGACGTTGAACGCGCCAGCCACGCACTGCGCGACGGCGAGCGCGGATTTTTCGGCGAAACTGTTCAACGCCATCACCGGGGATTGTTTACACACGTTTGCACACAAACACATCGTCAAGACGGTTTGTTTTAGCACGTGCGGGACGAAATTAATCACCGGCGGGAGCGAAAAAGTTGTCAGAATATTCGATTTACGAAAGTTAGAGTTAGATAGCAAGAATAAGGATAAGGATAATATTACTAGCGTAACGCAACCGATGAGCGAGTTAACGGGCGCACCGAGCCAAATCAAAACCGCTCGGTACATATGTAACGACGAGTTGATTTTGAGCTCGTGTTCGGATAACCCGGATTTAAGAGTGTGGGACGCGAGGACGGGGATCATAGCGACGACGTTGAAGACGGAAAACGCGGTGACGTCGATTGAAATTTCCGAGGACGGGAAGTACATAACGACGGCAGACGGGAAGAACGTGACGTTGTGGGACGTCGGGTCGTTCCGACCGATGGAGACGTGGAAGATGAAGTATAACATGGAATCGGCGTCGGTGTGCATGAAAGAGGGGAAGTTCGTGTGCGGAGGAGAGGATATGTGGGTGCACGTGCACGATTGCGCGAGTGGAGAGGAAATCGGAGAGCCCGGGAAAGGACATCACGGGCCCGTGCATTGCGTTCGGTTCGCCCCGGACGGGAAGAGTTATTCCAGCGGGAGCGAAGACGGAACGATTAGGATTTGGCAAACGCCGGCGAAGAAAGGATGATTTCTCTATCTTAATAAACTAAATACGTATTACAAATCATTCATTCGTCATTTTGCCGCGAATTATAAGAAGAAGACGAAGAAGACAGATAGAAAACCAACGGCGATTTCAACATCGCCATTTTGGTTTTATACGTCGGATGAACAAACTCTTCCGTCTTTAACGCGAGCAGTTTTTCGACGACGACCATATCTTCTTCGACGACTCTACCTATCGGCGTGAACCCAGTGTCCCATTCTTTATGATTCTTCGTCGCGATTAAGAAATCGTCTCCCCCTCCAGGTATGCTACCAAAAACGCCGCGATCCCACGAGAACGAATCCGACGCGCCTTCCGCGCGCTTGCCGAAATTCCCGCCAAGTTTGCCTATACCGGCGAACTTGCCTTGTACGAGCCCATAGGCGTTCTCCACGCGATTAAACTGACACTTGGATGCGCCACAAAATGAATGTCTCGCGCACGCGCCGGTTCGTATGGTTTCTCGAACGAGTTCGGAAGATTTTGGCGCGTTTTTGGCATCCAGTGTGATCCGAATCGATCCGCGCCGACGCTCGCTGCTCTTCTCGTCGTACCATTCAACGTGTAACTGAAACTCGTCGTCGTCGAAATCTAACGTTTCGGGATTGTTTATCTTCATCTTGGTCATGCCTTCGCACGCGCAAGGACACGATTGGGACATAAAGGACGGATTCGCGTCGCACTCGCCGTCGCACGCCCACATCGCGCATGAAGGATTCGAATCCGCGCACTCGTTTTTGTTCGCGTTATCGCTACTGCTTCTAGTTCTACCGCTACCACCATTACTACTCCTACTACTCCTACCACCACCGCTACTAGTCTCGCTTATTTTATATTCGTCGTCGTCGTTTTCGTGCTTGTTTTTTCTTCTCCGTTTACCGAGCCATTTGGCATCTTCGATGACTACTTCGTTACTTATACTATTACTTTCGTCGTGCACGGAAGCTATGCTCAGTCCAGACCGCTCGGTTAAATCGGGAACTTCCGGTAAAAATCCAACGAGGAGTGCGAACCACGTGCACATGACAATCAAAAGAAAAATGACCACCGGTGCAAACGCCGCTCCGCCGCAATAATAAAACAACCCTTTCCTCCTACGTTTCTTATTCCTCGCCAACAACCGTTCTCGCGCCTCAAATAACGATTTCTTTCCTTTCGACGGCGAACTCCACGGAGAAATCCAAGGCGATAAGATTCCGCCTCCTTTCCGCGTCGTGCTGCTTGAAAGTGATACCCACCGCCTGGCACGGCCATTGTTCCGTTTTGAGGCGAGTTCTCGCAGCGCTGCAGCTCGTTGAGCGGCGCGACGCGGGGAAGTTATTATACTACCGTCTTTCCTAAACGAGGCGGCGGCTTCGATATCCCTCGCCGCTTTCGTCGCCGCCGCTTCAATCGAAACGCCGCCGCCCATCGCCGCAGATTCCGTCTTAGAAGAATCTTCTTCGTCTTCCTCCTCCTCTTCCACCGCAATCTCCTCCGGCTCCGGAAAGTACGTCAACTCTTCCTCTGCCATACCCATGAGGTTCCATCCGTCTATTAACTTTGGCAACGACTGGTACGTCTTTTCCAAATTTTGCACTATTATCTTCTCAATCTGCTTCCCCATTCCGGGAATACTCACCGCCGCTAACCCTTCCACAATCACCGTCGTTTTCTCCTCGGGAAACTCCGGATGTCTCGCGAACGTCACTTCCCCCAAAACTTCCGCCGCCGTGGATATGTTGTTCAGACTTTGAAACTTTTGCGTAAACGGCGCTCGCCTTGAAGCCCCTCCTCCTTCAAACTGTCTGCTGTCTAAAAACTCCACCGCTTGGCCTTTCAAAACGGTTTTACGAATCATCCACGGTAAATCCAGCTGAGGCACGACTCGAGTCACCGTCGTTATCGTCTTTTTATCCTTCGATATGGAAGTCGACACCGTATCGCTCGATGTCGTTCCGGTTTCTCGCAGGGCGAATTGCTTAAACTCCTCCGTCTCTTTGATTTTCAGGTACGAGAGGCAGTTCATGTTCAGTGAAACGGAAAAGGTGAATTCGGTCCCTTTTTCTCCCGAAGTTGAAGAGGATCGCATGATTTTTTCTCCTCTTCTTTCTCTCTCTGCGTGTCTTCCGTTTTAATAATACGTGTGACACTATAAAAGGACTATCGGATGATGATGATGTTTGCCATTTTTACGAGACGATGAGAGATGATGGAAAAATAATGACGGATTGAAGCAGTTCAGAGGAGAGGGGCTTTATACACTACAGGGTGAATGAAGTACTATCTTGTTATTCCACACACAACAGTCAAAGACAAAGACAAACGCATATCATCATCATTTTCTTCTCTCGTCACCATCGACGCTTTCGACTGCGTACAGTAAGATTTCATTTAATCTGCCCAACATCTCCCGCGGATCGTCCATCGTCCCGGCGGCGACGCGAGCGTTGTCGTAGATTTGAAACGCGATGTCTTTGGCGACTTTTTGTACTTTTGAATCGGAGGATTTCCTCGCCGCGTTGATGGAAAGTAAGAGAGGATGTTTGCAGTTCACTTCTAAAGTGGTGGTTATTTTATCGGTCAGCGCGGTTAAGCGTGCGTTGACGGCACTGTCGCTGGCCATGCTGGCCATCGCGCGGTAGCGTCGCATGGCTTCCGGTTCGTGGCCGGAGAGTAAAGCCGGGGAGGAGACTAATCGGTTGGAGGCGGTGACTTCTTTCAGTTGGAATTGGAGGACGTCGCTGAACCATTTAAGTAAGTCTTTCTTGTCGTCTTCACTGATTGTAGTGGTATCATTCGCATCGCTGTCGTCGAGAGACACGTCGGCGTTTTCAGCTTCCACGCTGACGATAAATTTACCTTTCACGTTGCCCAAATGTTGCATGACGAATTCATCCACGTGCGCGTAGAGGTACAAAACTTCGTATCCTTTCGCTTTACACGCCTCTAAATACGGCGAGGAATCTGCTTGCGCTCTCGACGGCGCTACTAAGTAATAAATATGTTTCTGATCTGGTTTCATGCGTTCGATGTACTTCTCGAACGAAGTCACTGCATTAGCGTTGTCCGTCATCCCCTCTTCACTGTCCTCTTTTTGTTGATGTTGTTCTTCTTCTCCTTCTACTGGTGCGTTCTTCGTTTCGCTCGATTCAAAGCGCAATAACTCGGCTATTTGTTGCGTGTGGTTCGGTTCCGTGCACGCGCCCTCTTTTAAGAAAAATCCGCACTCTTTGAACCATTTATCGTACGCTTTAGGATCTTTCTTTGCGACGTCTTTTAGGTGTTTCAACGCTCTTTTCGTGACCACCTCGCCGAGTTTACGCAGCACCTGCGAGTCTTGCAACGTCTCTCGAGAGATGTTTAAAGGAATGTCCTCGCAATCCACCACGCCTCGCAAGAATCGCAAAAACGGAGGTAGTAATCCGTGCGCGTTTTTTTGAATCAACACCCTTCGCGAATACAACGCGATGCCGGAATCCACTTTAGCGTGCATACCTATCCCTCGTTCGGGATTTGTTTCCGGAAAGAAAATTAAAGATCGAATTGTTAAAGGCGCATCCGCTTCAAAATGCATTCGAAATGTCGGGGAATCCGTTGCTCCGGAAACGTACCTATAAAACGCCGTCGCTTGCTCGTCCGATACCTCGGAATGTTTCTTCATCCAAAGCGCGCCAATCTCGTTATATTTGTTCTCGTTAATATAAATAGGAAACGAAACGAACGCGCTGTATTTCTTCAACGTCTCCTCTATCGCCCATTGCGACGCGATCGTCTTGCAGTCCTCCTTCATGTGAATGATAATTTTTGTCCCTCTCGGCTTTGGCGCCTCGTTCGATTTACTGACGGTGAACTTCCCGGTACCTTCCGACGCCCACACGAAACTCTCCTTCCCGTTGGACGTGTGCACTTCAACTTTCTTCCCAACCATAAACGCGGAGTAAAAACCAACCCCGAACTTCCCGATGATGTTACTCGCCGCATCTTTACCTCCTTTTCCACCGCTCAAATTCTCCAAAAACTCCTTCGATCCGCTCTTCGCGATCGTCCCTAGGTTTCTCGTCAACTCCTCCTCGCTCATCCCGATCCCGTTATCCTCGACGATTAATTTCAACTCCTTCCCATCCTCTTCTTCTCGCGTGGATATCTTAATCCGAAACTCTAGGTCGTCTTGAACTCCTTTCAATCCGTATTCACTCGCATCTTTAATCGCCTCGTGTCTTCGTTTCTCCAGAGCATCCGAGCTGTTCGAGATCAACTCCCGTAAAAACACCTCTTTTTCTTGGTACAAACTGTTCGTCACGATATCTAACAAGCGACTGGTTTCCGCTTTGAACTCGTGCTCTCGCGTTTTTACATCGTCCTCGGGGTTCGTTTCAGAAGAAGAAGAAGAGGAAGAAGAAAAAGGAGCGAAACTGAAGAATCTGCTTTTTCTGGCAGTATTCCTCGCGTTTCTCTTCGCAGTACTACACGTCGGCTCTTTTCTCATCACCCCGGCGGCGACGACAGATTCCGCAGACGCATCATCGGCGGAACGATGAGACCAACGAGGAAAAGGAGGAAAAGGAGTCGTCGTTTCCCCCCTTTCCTGCGAGGAAAAAAGAAGACGACGAAGAGCAACGCTGCCTCGTCTTCCTCCTCTGTTTCTTGAGAACGAGAGTGAGGAAGCAAACGAAGCCATTAAAGGGGGGGACATTATTTCTCGCGTCTCTGCGCGAAAGAATCTTCTGTCGTTTTGTCTCCACTTTTTGTTTTCCAATTTTACTTCATTCTCATCACAGATACGAATACTACTCTAGAAGAAAGAAGAGGATGGCGAAAAGACCTCGAAAAAGCGGATCTGCTGCGGGAGGACCAGGAGGACCAGCGATGAGAACGACGAATACTGATTCAGGAGAGTATGTTCGCAAAAGGCAAGCGGAATGTCGAGGAGTGTTGGAAGCGTTGAACTTCCAATTCTACTCGCACGTGTGCGAACAACACAAGAATAACCCGAGGAAAAGTTGGGCCGAAGGATGCCAGGATTACGTGAAACACGTGAAAAAGTTGATGGTGAGGAGTTGATTCAGATCTCTTTCGTCGATTGCGGTTTTTATTCGCGCGCGCGTAGTTGTACCTTTTACTTTGTTTGTTTAAACTGACCACCACTCTCTGTGTGTTTCCTCTCTTATACAACAGAGCGACTTCAAAGACATTCTCGAAGAAGAAGAAGATCAAGGAGGAGAACAAGGAGACGCGAGAGAGAAGAACAATAATAATAATAATAATAATAACGACGAGGACGATTCCGATTCCGACGACGACGGACAACCGAAGACGTCTCTTTTTGGCGACTTGCCGAAACCGACGGCGTTTGGGATGGGCGCGAAATCGAACCCGTTTGCAGCAGGCGGCGGTAGTGGCGGCGCTCCGTCCTTGTTCCCGCCGGTGGGTGGAGCGAAGAGCGCGTCGAATAATCCGTTTGCCCCTTCCACGACAGCGTTTGGAGGAGGTGGAGGATCGACGGCGTTTCCGAAATTCCCGGCTGGCGGTGCCGCGGCGCAACAGGCGAAGGAAGAGGAAAACGACGAAGAACCGGAGCGACCGCCGTCGCCGTCCACGGCGGAAGCGACGGGTGAAGACGACAATGAGTTCGTGGACATGGAAAAGCAAAAAGTAAAACTGTACGTGAAAAAGGAAGCCTCGGAGCCGTGGGCGGATCGAGGGGTGAACAGGTTACAATTTAGAAGAGAAAAAGAAGGGGCCAAAGGCGCGTGTCGCATATTAATGCGAACATCCATTGGAAAAGCGGTGATTAACGCAAACTTATACGACAACATGAGCGTCACGTTCGCAGAGCAAAAGGATAAAAAAGACGGGTCGATGAAGAAAACCGGGGTGATTTTGACTATTTTCAACGCGTGCGAGAATAGCGAGAAGCAAATTGTGCTTCTCAAGTTAGGATCTCAGGAAGCCGTGGAAGAGCTCCACGGACTGATCGTGAAGAATACGAGAAAGTAACAACGAGAAAAGAAGAAGTATCTGGCTGTTTTTTAATGTCACCACCACCAGTACGATTGACACATATGTAGACGATAATTTTTACTCCTCCTCTTTTTCCTCTCGCTTCTCCCTTCTACGTTTATTCGCGCTCGCGCTCAACTCTTCCACGACTTCCCAAGCCGTCGCGCACGCGTCCCCACCTTCGTCGCACAAAGACATAGCCTTCTCCACTGCTTCGCTAATCGCATTTGCCAACGTTTTATCGCTCTCCTCGTCGAATTTAGACCTCTCCTCTTTGTTTGGAATCATCATCGCCCTCTCCAATATCCCTCGACTGTTCATCTCGCCGGTTTCAGCCTCGCATCCTAACGGCCCGCACGGATCTAAATCTTTCAAAGGGTCCTCGAACGGATCCACTCTTTTTGCCTTCATCGCGCGTTCTTTCAGCTCCTCTTCCGTAAGACCGACTTCGCTCATCTTCGGTATCCTTCTCGGCGGTTGCGCGCGCTTCGTCTTGCTCGTACTACTACTCTCGCTACTACTACTACTACTCCCGCTACGACTCTCCACGGTCCTATTCGTCCGACTCATCCCAGCTCGCATGGCTGCATCTTCCAACTCGTCCACGATTTCCCACGCCGCGCGGCACTCTTCTCTTTTATTACTAGTATTATTACTCCCGTCTCCTCCTTCTCGTTCCTCTCGTTCTTCTTTGCACAACTGTTCCGCTCGGTCGATGGCTTCTCTCAACATCAATCGTAACTTTGGTCGTTCCGGATCTTTCATCATCTGCTCCTCGTTTAAGAACGGTTTGTTGTAGAGGACATCGAACGCCAAGGCGGCGATTCTTGCTTGGTTCGAGGTTAGTGAAATCGTTTCCGTTTCCGCGTTGTCTTCATCGTCTTCGTCCTCGTCCTCTTCGTTCTTCTTCGTATTCGTCGCTTTGGGAGGACGAACCCTCTTCGAATTGTTCCTCCTGCTTAAAGACGACGACGACGGAAACGTCGAACGTCTTCTGGACGAGAAAGAAGAGGAAAGCGCCGTCATCGTTCTCGTCGTTCGAACAGCAACGGGGGCAACCGCGCGGTACATCGTCGTATCTCTTCTTCTTTGTCTTCTTCTTGGTGTTCTCACTTTCGAGAAAGATTTGAAAAGTGAAGAGAAAATCTCAAAAGGCGAGGAAACGAGAAAACGCGAGAACGACGGAAGCGAAGAGATGGATTTTTACAGACGATAACGACGAGTGTGTTTCATTTCAATGTAAACAATGATGAGTGTTATTACAACTTTACATTCCTCTTTCTCTCTCTCTCTCTCTGAGATTCTGAGATGTGGTAATAAAAGGAACTTAGTAAAGAACGCGCGCAAATATTTTTGTTGTTCTTTCTTTCTTTAATAGCCATTCATGGCGGCTGGCCCCCATTGGAATTCCGCCATCAAAGAGACGTGATCGGAACTCCACTGCGTGTTCGGTAAACCGCCGTATTTAGCTCGCGCATCTTTCTCTCCGGGAAGTTCAAGAAGTCCGACTGGGCATAACGTATCCTCGGTGTAGAATAAGTAATCCAAAGCGCCAAAAAAATCCTTCGTGCAGTTTGTAAACATCGGCTCCGCCGTTCGAGGGTCCACGCGGTCGCGCAAACGCTCGAGCGCTTCAGATTCGAGCAAGCGATTGTCTCTTCGTAAAGCGGATGAGTACGCCGAGACGAGCGGTAACGGGTGGGAGAGTTTCGAGGCTGGGCGCAAGATCCCGAGAGGATCTATTTGCAACTCCGGGTGGTTGTTGTCCACCATACCTCGAGTCAACAACCCGTGCGCGGCGGAACCGGGCGTGGAGTTGAAATCACCGCAGGCAACCATAGGGATCTCTGCCGAGGCGGCTATTTTTTCCAAACCTTTCAACAACGTGTGCACTTGCCAAAGCTTGACGTCGTTGTGGTCGGTGTTGGCGTGAATGTGCGTGTTGGCCACGCACAAAAGTTTCCGTTTTCCAGTTTGTTGCGTCTGTTGTCGCTGTTGCGAATCGAGAGCTTCCAAGACGACGATCAACGCGATGTTATCCTTCATCAATCGGTTCAAGGCTTCTTTTTTGGAGCCGCCGGAACCGACGAGACTTTCTGCCAACGACAACGCGGCTTTGTTAAACTCCACCTCGTATTTCTTAATCAACGCGAATTTATCCTTCTTGAAGAAAATCGCGCATCCGTCGATGACGTACTTCCCTTCCGAGAAAATCTGCGCCGTCTTCTTCTTATACACGGACGAATACCCGTATTTCGCCAATTCGCCTTGGAAAAAGTCTTCGAAGTGATCCGATTGTACCTCTTGCAAACACAAAATGTCCGCGTCCATTTGGACCAACTCTTTCAAAATATTCTGGCGTCGGAAGTACCAACTCAGCGCCCAAGGCGGGGCGTACCCGTACATCTCCGTCGTGCAATACACGTCCGCTAAAACGTTATAGGACATGACCGTAAACGAACCAGGTTCTACTGCATCGTTCTTTTGAATCGGGACCAAATTCCTCTTCGGAGGACTCGGCGCGGGAATCACCCTCGAGGTAACCACCGTCTCCGCCACCCCTCTCTCGTTCGGCGCCGGCGCTTTCGCGTCGCACGGCTGAATCTCGAGTTTTAACACGTGTCCAACATCTGTTGGTTTGACTAAATACGTTCTATCCGTAGACACTTCGATCCATGGAGGCACCGCGGCTGCTTTCGCCTCTTCCGCCGCCGAAGCATCTTCCTTGTTCAAGTTCTCGCGACTCCCAAATTCACCCTCCTTCTTTTGCTCGTTGGCCACGTTATACTTCGTCGCTCTGGTCGGTTGTCTCCTCTCCACCTCTTCCTCTCCAGTCGCGATTCTGTGACGCATCCACTCTCGCCATCCTCTCTTGAAACACTCCCCGTCGCAGTGGTACTGCCTATTGTGCACATTCTGCAACGTCGCCACTTCTGCCGGGTGCACCGAGCACACCGCCGTTCTCGACTTCCTCCCCGAGCGATACCACTTATATCGCAAATATTGTCCGTCGATGGCGTTTTCTCGAGGGATATCGTCCGTCGTCGACGTCCCGTCGCTTTTGCGCGTCACAATGTACGGGACGATCTCCACGCCCGCGATTGGGGTTTCCGTGTTTAACGTTGCGCGCGTGACGACTAAACTCTTAATGGAAGAATCACTCATCTTGATGACGATCGATCAATGGATTCTCAAAGATGATTTTACGAGAGGAGGAGGAGCTGCTGCTGCTGCTGCTGGTAATGGTGGTCAAAAACAACCACCACTGAAAGCGTTCAGATCTCTCAGAGCTCTCTCTCTTTCTCGAAACGTTCGTCTTTAACGTCTTCTCTTCCTTCAAAATTAGATTGCACTTATTAAAACGTTGTTCAACGTCTCGCCGATTCGATCAAATTCTCTCTTTCTCTCCTCGCCCTTTATAATAAAAGTTGCTTTAAAAAGAGAGAGAGAGAGAGAGAAGAGAGAGAGAGAGAGGAGAGGAGAGGGGCGTTCTCCCTCTCGCGCTCTCGTTCTCGGAATAATAATAATACGAATAATATATGTATATGTATCGAAGAGAACACTTGTGCCGCTTGTGTGCGTCTTAAAATTGGTACAAAACGAGTTTAGGGTTTAGCTAGGGTTGGAAACCCTAAGCTGCATGGAGCAGAAAAAAACAACACACACAACAACACTAAGAGTGGCTTCTTTGGAAGACGACAAACAAACGCACCGATGATGACGACGACGAACAACAACAAGAAGAAGCAAAACGCGCTCTTGTTGAGAAGATGTCTCGGTCTCGCCGTGCTCTTACTTTTCCTCTCGCTGGTGATTATGATCGTGGAGGATGTGTTTTATTATTCGTCGTCTGGCAATCATCATCATCATCGAGAGGATGAGAAGAGTTCTCTCTCTGTTTTCGGGGGTGGTGGTTTGCAGCACAGGAAGAGCAGTAATCACGGGATGTTTGTGGCCACTCCTGATTCTGATTCTTTATCTTCATTCGCGGGAGAAGGAGGCGAGGATGATGATGTTCGTGATGATGATGATGATGATTCTTTTTCTTCCTCCTCCTCCTCCTCCTCCTTGGGGTACGTGCGCGGGATGGTACACAACATGGACCAGTACGTGTATAAACACCTGTTCCACTCGAAATATTCGGAAACGCACGGCGTAGGAGAAGGAGACGACGACGATAACGATAATGAATTTTCCTCCTCTCATCATCGTGCGCGTCATCAAGAAGAAAAAACGTTGGACGAAACCACCGACGAGGTGCACCAAGAGGTGAAACTGTTGAAAGAGAAGATTGGTCCGACGACGACTTCGGTGAAGAAGCCGAACGTGAAGCCAACGGGGAGTTTGAGTAGACGAGAAAGGAGTTCGAGCTCTGGTGGGAGTGGAAGCTCGAAGGATTTAGCGTGTCGGTTGAGAGAGTGCGACGCGATTAGCGCGCCGTTCGAGTTGGGGAAAGCCTACGCGCAGAATTTTATCATGAGTAAGCAATCGACAAAGAGCGGGAATAACGTGAAAGTGCCAAAGTTTTTAGGTATTGAAGGGCAAAAGAGTCGACTGGCGAGAGGAAAATCGGACGCGTCGATTATGCACAAACAAGTGAAATGGTCGCATTTAGGCGGGTTCCCGAGTAACGCGGCAAAGTGTTTGCCCGAGAAGGACGTCGTGAGGCAAAATTTTGGGAAGATAAAGTCGTGCGCAGTAGTCGGGAACGGAGGCGGGTTGTTGTTGAAAGAGTACGGAGAAGATATCGACGCGCACGATGCAGTCATTCGGTTTAATGGTGGGATTACCAAAGGGTTTGAAAAGTACGTCGGGAAACGGACGACGTACAGGTTGGCGAATTTTGACCACTTTGCGTTTCACGAAGAGAACGTTGGAGGGAGTAAGGGTAGCAGTAGTAGTAGCGATGACGGCGACGAGGGAGAAGGGTCTGAAGAGAACAACGACAACAACATAGAAATTGCAGTCTTGCAGCACGTCACTCGGCCAGACGCGCTGACCAAATACGGCCAACTCTGCGAGAAAGGGTACTACTCCAAACACGGCGTCCCAACCGTCGCTTTACACCCGGACTTCCACTACTTTGTCCTCAACACGGTCGCTCGAGGCGGTCCTTCGAACGGCTTCTACGGCACTATCCTCGCCAACGAGATGTGTCAACGCATAACCCTCTATGGGTTCCAAAAAAATTGGAAAGGCACGAAAGTGAAGTACCATTACTACGACAAGATTGAACCGACGGATACCCAGGGCGCTCGAGACTCGAGCGAAAAGAGCAGGTTCGAACAGTACGTGAAAGAAGTCAACGCGTACAGCAGAAAATGCGCCAAGAGCGAAAGCTGCAACGACAGACGCGTGGATAAAGAGAACACGGAGAGAGATAAGATTGTGTACGGATAGAGAGAGAGAGAGAGATGATGCGATAGAGACTTTAGTAACGAGAAAATTACCTCGTGATAAATTTGGATAAACCTCCGCACAAAAAAAAATGTCCTCGTCGTCTTTACCGCCTTCGCTCCTTCAGCGGAGACACAACACCAATGGCGGCTTGTGCGGCAAAAGCGGCGGTTTCGTCGTCGGCTTCTTCGCCTTCATCGCCGTTCTGTATTACGTGAATAACGCGTACCAGATTCTCTTCATGAACCAGCGCGCGCGTCTTGTGTTCCCGAGTAGAGTAGGGGAAATATTTTCGTCCGCTGCGCAAAATACGACGACGAGCGTAAAAAAATCTTCATCTTTATTAGCGATGAATGTGAACGAGGATTACAAGATGAATCCGAATGATTTCGCGTGGGTGAAACGCTGCACGGAGGCGTTTTTACAGAGGGACGAGGACGGGGTGTCGTCGTCCGCGTCGTCGACGGAGATGACGTGCGAACTCTTCTCGCGGACTGCCCGAGAAAATATCGGCGCGTTTAGTTCGAACAGATATTTTCACGCTGTCAGTTTTCTAGGAGGAGGAGACAGAGGGGCGAGAAATCGACGAGTGCAATTAAAAACATTCATGCCAAAGTACGTGTACAGAGACGCGATGGCAAAATACACGGAGAAGAACGTGAAAGAGATATCGAAGATGAGCGCGATCGCGAGACGAGGAATCTTGAGCGAACGGAGAAGTTCTTTCTTGCGCAAGAGAAGCGCGGACGCGTCCGCCGAGAGGAGGAAGAAGGCGAAGAACGCGAGGCGGTTGATAGTGTCTTCGGAGAAGAAAAGTGACGATAAAAACAAGAAGAATAAGAAAGAAAAACTTCGGAGAATCATTGGAACGCACCATAAAACAGGGACGGCGTTGATGCGCGACGTGTTTGATTCGATTTCCAGAGAGTTTGAGTATAATTTTTTCAACTTGAGGGTCTACGAAGATTACCCCTACTTGCAGCCTGGCAATTTATCGTCTATTATCGACGAAGCGGATGTGATTTTGGACTATCACTTTTCAAAGCCAATTCCATCGTATTTCATAAACGCGGAGGATTGGTATTCAAGCGATCGTCGCGTGCGAAGGTTTAATAAGCAGCAAAGAGAGTGCCAATCGCTCGCTTCGTATTACCGAGGCTCGTATCGAATCATTCACCTGATTAGAGACCCTCGGGACGCGCTCGTTTCCGGCGTATTGTATCACATGCAAAATCCCGAGGACGAATCGTGGTTGAGAGAAATTCGCGTCGGCGACGAGCTTTTCAATAGCACTTCGTCGTCGTCCTACGTGCAATCGATTCGTCGATTGAAAAATCCCGTAGACGCCCTCGCGGCTGAATTGAAAATTGCCGACGACGAGCTTCGGATGCTCGGTTTAGCGGCGCAAGATTGCGAAATCGACATTCGCGCGATGAACATTCGCTTAGAATCATTTTTCGACGAATTAGACGATATTTTGCGCTTCTTAGAGTTTCCTGAAGAGGACATCGAGGAGATGGTGCGCGTCGCAAACTTGCACAACGCCAAGACGTGGGAGAAGAACGAGACCGAACATCACGTACATTTTACGAGTGAGAATCCTGATAGACACAAGTATATAGAAGCCATGTACGAGGAAGGTTTCGTGAATAAGACGGTGAGTTATTTGCGGTACGCGTTAGGGTACACGAATAACGCCTCGTCGGATGCGTTTCCAACGTTTGCGAACGAGCGGTAATGTTTTTTTTTTCACGCTCGTCGTTGAGCTCCATAGAAGAGTTGTGTTGTAATTATATTATCAATGAATAATTTTTGCTTTTTTGCTACATATTTTGATTTACATCTCTCGGTCGCCCATCGGAACACCGTTCGGTTGCGCGTTCTTGAGGATCCACGGATGTTCGGTCACTTTTCTCAAGCTTATTCTATCTTTTGGATCCTTCACTAATAATTGCGTGATTAAATCTCTCGCGCCCGCCGAAACGTGGTCCGGGAACCGTAAATCCACCTTACAGATGCGCTTGTACGTCTCCGAGTGCCCTTCCGCTTCAAACGGCGGCACGCCGACGAGAAACTCGTACGCTAACACGCCTAAACTCCACACATCCACCGCGTGATCGTGATCTCTTCCTTCCACCATTTCTGGCGGTAAATAGTCCAAAGTCCCGCACAACGTCTGCCTTCTCGAGTGCGGCGCGTGCACCGACCATCCAAAATCGGCAATTTTCAATTCGCCTTTAATCCCAATTAATAAGTTTTCCGGTTTGATGTCCCGATGTATCACGTGCTTCTTGTGACAATACAACAAAGCTCTCGCCAAAGACGCCACGTACGTCGCACTTCTCTGCTCCGAAAACCTCCTCGCTTTCTTCAACTCCTTATACAACTCCCCTCTCGCCGCGTACTCTAAAATCAAATACACTCTATTCTGATCGTAAAAATACCCGTACAATCTCAATATATTCGGATGCCTCAAGTGCGACTGAATCTCGATTTCTCTTCGTAATTGATGTTCCACGTGCGATTGTTGCAGTTGCGATTTATACAGCACTTTCAAAGCGACTATGTATTTCGATTGCTTCTCTCGCGCCAGGTACACGTTGCCGAATTTCCCGCGACCGAGCGGTTTGCCTATATCGAAGTCTTCCAACTGTTTATGTTTTATTACGCGTTCGCATTAAAATTCGCGACAAGAAGAGAGAAAAAGTCAGTAAAACTTTCTTTACGCATCTACTTTTCGAGGAGGAGACAAAGTGATTCTTTTCGCCGTTGTTTTCCTACTAAAATCACCCTTCTTCTTCATCAAAATCGATTTAATCGAAAAAATTTAAATTCTAAAACGACAGACGAACAAAAAAAAGAGCATTTTCGTCCGTTGGAGAAATAATTTTTACCTGCCACCGCTTCTCCCCCGTGGTCGTATTCGCTTTTGTCGTCGTCGCAGTATCATTCAAAGAAGAAGGCATTACATGGTGATTGTGATGATGGTGTTGAGTCGTCGTCGTCGTCGTCGTCGCAGCACCACCACCACCCCGTCGAGTTGATTTCCTCGCGCCTTCGCGCTGACGATGATGATGATTTTTTTCCTCCTTTTCGTCGTCGTCGTCGTTCCCGGTGTCAGTAGGGGTGTTCGAGACGTCTCGGAGCTGCTGCTTCATCATAGTTTATAAAAGAGAAGAGAGATACACTTTAGTCTCTGCGACTTTAAAAAACGCAATCAATAACGCGTGTTGTAAATACTCTCTCTCTCTAGTCTCTCTTCGATGAGTAGATTATTAGAGGAGTAGGAGCAGTAGTATTCAGAGCGCAACGAAAACGACAAAGCTCGTGCGAGATTTTAAGTGATGCAAATCTTTTGTGTTTTTGTTTGCTTTCTCTCCTTTTCTTACTGGTTTTAGGCAAAAGTCTCTCTTTCTTGGGCACAACGAGGAAAATCGAATTTTGCCCTTTTTTCAAAAGTGTGAAATTTTGTTCTCTTCTGTCTTTCTTTTGTTCTCTTCTTTCTGCTTTCTTCGACAAAAGAGACAAAAAAGAGGAGAAGATGGTCAAGAAAAAATTCTGTTTTGTTCTTTGACACACTTCACACTAAAGAGAAAAGGAAGAAAAAATTCATCACACTACGAAGGAAGAAGCGCTTTCTGAAGCGCTTTGAAAGTCTTCTTCTTCTCGAGAGGACGCTTCGTGCTCTCGAGTAAAGAGCTTTTTTCTTTTTCTATTATTGTTCTTTTATATAGCAAACAGTAGTATTCTTTGAGATGAGATGATGATGATGAAAAGTCGTTGAGAGAAAGAAAAGAAGACAAAATGCGCAAATTCTCTCGTTCGAAAAGCCTGACGATTCCGACGACTTCTTACGCAATGAAGACCTCCACACACATCAACGATTTCGAGGAAAAAAAGAAGAACACGAAAGATCAAGCGAATGAACTGGAAAGAATCGAAGCGATGACGTTTTGCGTCAGAGGAGGCGTTCTGATTAAATACGGGAGACGAGGGAAACCGCACGGGGCGGAGTTTAAGTTTTCCTCAGACGGGAGAGCGTTGGAGTGGCAAAATATAAAGAAGAAGACAAAGAAGAAGAAGACGAAGAACGACGAGAGAGAGTCCGATTTTGAGAACGAGTTTTTGGAGCGAAATGGAGGTAAAGGAGCGTCCACGTCGAAGCGCGCGTCTTCTTTTTATAGCGGCGGGAGTAATACGTCCACCTTGCAGTTGCGCGACGTCGTCAAAGTGACGAAAGGAAGAGACTCGGCGATATTCGATCGGTTTCCGAATCTTCACGACGAGAAGTGTTCGTTCTTCATAGAGTACGTGGAAGGAGGAGGAGGAGAAAACGATGTCGTCGCAAATATAAAGAGCGGCGTTGCCAAGAATACAAAAGTTCGAACGTTGAATGTAGTCGCGGAAGACGAGCAGAGCAGAGACAAGTGGATGCTCGGCATCGAGACGACGCTGTTAATCGCAAAAGGTTTGTATTACTTCGACGGATCTTCTGGCGCGACGCGTTTGAAGCACGTGGGCGCGCTCGCGACGAGGCAACGGCAGAGCTTTCGAGTCAACGTGAACGCGAGCAAACACAGCGGCGACGTCGCGGTGGCGTTTGAAGAGAGGACGAGGGATCGCAGCAAGAATTTGTTTGAGAGTAAACAAAATTTCATCGCCAAAGAAGGGGAAGATTTTGGGAGCACAATCAAGCACATACGACAGCTCTCGCGTTTATCGCACGGGAGATTATCGGATGGCTTAGAAGTAGGAGGAGAAGGGGAAGATCGTTCACCAGTATCGCTGTTTTTGAAAGAGGATGTTCCCGAGTCCGAGCCATCATCGCACGACGCCTCGCAACCGACCAAAAACGCGGACGCGGAAGCGGACGAGTCATCGTCCATATTTTCGACAGAAAATTCGGTCTCACTTATCGGCAATTCACGCAGGGGGGCATCGTCCGAGGGGAGAGGTCATGCCTCGACCAGTCGAGAGAGCTCGGGGCAAATACAGAAAACCGCGGCGCTGAGCTTCTTGAGACCGAAAGATATTTACGTCTGGGGTAATTTTCAAGGCGAAGATGATGGCGAAAATACCAACTTACTTCCATCCATGCACAAAGGTTTCGAACATTTGGACCCGATTAAAGTCTCTGCTGGTCGGGCGCACTTCGTTGGCATTTCTAAAGGTGGTTTCTTGTATTTCTGGGGCGATAAGCAACGATTTCAATGCGGAGATGCCGTAACCACGGGCTTTCACGACAAACCAAACGTTTCGCACCCGATGAAATTATCGTTTCCTACGGATGATATCCATCGCACCGAATTCGTCGATTGCGCGTGTGGAGATGATTATTCTCTCGCACTGACTCGAGATGGCGAGATAAAAGCGTGGGGTGCAACCGGATGGGTCGAGAAAGGATCAACCGGGCGTGGAGGCTCGTTTGGAAGCAAGCGAATTATTAGCGTTCCGGTAAGTTTAGAATGTGTCGGGGCGCGGAAAGTAAGTAAAATCGCCTGTGGCCCTGTACATTGCGCAGCCATTTGCGATTACGGAGAGAGCGTTTACACGTGGGGCGAAGGTGTGTTTTACGCCTTAGGCCACGGAAACGATTCGCGAACGCTGGCAAAACCGAAGCGCGTCGAGGCGTTGGTCGGGAAGACGGTGACTGCGATATCGTGTGGCGCCTGGCATACGGTTGCGTGCGTCGCCACGAACACGAACAGAACAGGAGGAAACAGTTTGAATTTAGCTAACTACAGATCGAGTGGTGTTGATATGGTTGACGCGTTTGGAGGTGACGTATACGTTTGGGGAGATGGGAGTGAAGGTCAGCTCGGCCGTCGTGTCGAGAAGGCAATCAAAGTACCGACAAAAATCTACATTGAGAACGACACACCTTCAGCTTTGAGAAACGCGAGTAACGCGGACGAAAATCTCGTCGTGCCAGAACGTGTCGCTAACGTGAGCACGTCAATCATAAAAGTAGCGTGTGGTGCGGCGTATACGATTTTGTTGTCCATCAACGGCGACGTTTTCATCTCCGGGAAACTTGGAAAGTATTCTTCAAAGACGTTTGAAATTATCCCGGAACTCTCTCGTTCAAAAATTGGCAACGATTTAGTCGTTACGCGGATCGCAGCTGGAACTGATCACTGTTTATTTGCCGCTTCGTCGACCTCGGTTATGCCAACGTCGTATACTGCGAGGAAAGGTGATGGCAAGAAGCGCGAGAAGAGAAGTGCTAAACTTTTTGCGATTGGCGGAAATAAATTTGGTAAGATCGGAGACGGTACCCTTCGAGAGGCTGCGGTTCCCATCGAAATTGAAAAGCTGAGCGGAATGAGCATCAAGTCTTTGGCGTGTGGAGGAAGCGTGAGTGCGGCTATTGTCGCTGAAAGTGGTCGAGACAAAATATATAAAGATCGCAAAGCGAAGAAGGCGGAGATGGAGCTTTCGGTGGCTATGAATGGCTATCAACGTTCCGATTCTATTGTACACTCGAATTCCGTAGTGGTAGAAGGGGCAGAAATCCAGATGAAAGATAAGAAACTAGTGGGAGGAGTTTTGGAACGTAAGAAATCGAAACTGAGTCGAATCTCATCCTTTTTAACACTCGCTCCGACGGCGACTTCGGAAAGTTCAATCTCCACCGGATTTGGCGGAACAATGACGAAAAATCGAGAAGGAGACGATCGCAGTCTTCCTACATACGCTGTAGATAAGAATTCGGATTCAAAAACTTTGCTGAATCTTTCGGCGAGCTTGCGTTCGCTCGCTTCGCCGCCTCGGATTTATGAAATTGAACGGCTTCCGCCATCATCGCCGATACCGGAATCACCGGCTTCGCCAATTCCGGTGCCTCGACGGACACCTCCGCCGCGACCGAGCGTGATCAAACCACTCGCACCAGTAGCATCACCACTGCCGCCACCACCACAAAAACTCGAACAACAAGAAAAAACGAATGGCAGTAGTGTTACTGCGAGTATTCATCCGGCACCAGCTATGAGCAGCAGAGAACGCCTGGTTCAACTCGTCGAGCGAAACGTTCAAGACGCGAAACTGTCTGCAAAGGAAGAAGCTGTGGAAAAGAAGACGATGAAAAAGAAAGCACTACCGCAATCATACCCACCACCACCACCACCACCACTGTCAGTGAATAGACACGGGCGAAACAGCAACTCGCAAAATCCGCTCAACCCGTCGTTCGTTAAGAAGTCAAACTCGGACGTGGATATCGTGAAAACGCCTCCGCCGTCGAAGAAACCTCCGCCGTTACGAGCGACCAAGACAACAACAACAACAACAACAACAACTGTACCAAAAGCGAGACGAAAATTAGAAAAAACGGCGGCGGCGGCGACGGCGACAATAATGTCGAAGACGACGATGACCGAGACAGAGAACAAATGGGTGGAAGAAATCGAACCGGGCGTGTTCTTGACGTTTACAAAGCTCGACGCTTTGCGCACGACGGTGACGAGAGTTCAATTTGCCAGGCGAGTGTTTGCAAACGAAACGCAAGGACTAAAATGGTGGCAGGAAAATAGAGCGAGAATATTTCGAGAACGAAAGCTAGCCGCACCTACGACGTAGTAAGAGTAGTACTGATTAGCATAGATGTATTATAATACACAATAAATAGAGCACATAGAGCGTATTTTATGAAAGAGCGAGCACGCTACATACCTACTATTCTTTCCCCGCCTCGCTCGAAGACGACGACGACGGCTGTTTTGGTTTCCCCCACAACAAAATAATAAACGCGAAAGCGATGAAATCGTAAAAACAGTGCGTAAACATCGCGCTTCCTAGCCCATCGTTCAAATATTCCCATCCAAACAAGAATCCAGCCAGAGTCGCCCAGATCTGATACGCCGGGGTAATCGCGTGTAAAGCGCCAAATATAACCGACGTTACCCCTAAACTCGCATACGTTGCCACCTCCGTGCCTCCTAACCCTCTCTCTAAAATACCATTCGAAAGCAAAGGCATCAAAAACCCTCTAAACAGCGCCTCCTCTCCGATACCCGCGCCTAAACTCAACATCAAAATCCCATTCGCTCCCGTCGGCGCGACGTTCGGTATCACCCCGTCCACCATCAACTCTTTCACCTCTTTCACGAATTCTACTCTTTCATCCACGAGTAAAACCATTGCCAGTGAAAGTAGTAAAGGAACAGACCAAATCGTCGCCACGTCTGGGTTGAACACGAAAATCTGCGCGAATAAATCTGGATGGATGTTGAGATATGTGCACCCGGTTTGCGAAAATGCCGTCATCACCACGTAAAAGGTCACCGAAGTTAACAAAAACTGCTCTGGGTTTGGTTCAAAGTTGTTTTTTATAGTTTCCGGCTCCCCGCCAGGAGGATCGTCCTCTGTCCATAACTGCATCCGAGAACACTTTCTCCTCTTATTCCTCCTCGTCGTCAAAGCGTTTCCGTTGCTGCTGCTAATGCCACAGCTTGTCCTTCTTTCCAATCCTTTTCGTATTAGGGGATTTCGATTTCCCCTACGCTGAAGCGTTTTAGAATCACAAAATCTGATAGTATTCTCAGCCGCCCTTCTTCGCAACGAGGAAGACAAAGAAGAAGATGATAACGAGTGTGAGAATAACAGATGGTGGTGGTGATGATTCAACAACATCGTGGTCGAATACTATTCGTCTTTAAAGTCGTTCGCTTGATGTGTAAATCTTTTACATACAATCCGGGGAAAGAAGAGTGAAGTTTCCAAACACCTATTTGCGTTATAAAAAACACCACCACCCGCGCAAAGAATGACGACTCTCGACGGTAAAACCCGCCCAAAGTACGCATATATAGATGTAGACATCGATAATCACCGCGTGAAGTACCAACTCGCCTGCGATTTTGTGTCCAACACGGATCTGAGGTACCATTGGACCTCGAAAGTCTTGAAAGAATTGGGAGGCGGGGAGAAGTTGAGAATAAAAGAAATGTTTGAAAACGACTTTGAATGGTCCGAGAAAGGCACGGAAGGAATAGAGTTAGAACCCGCGAAGGAAGAAAGAATTATATTTGAATTGTTTTGGGAGAAAGCGCCGTTAGCGTGCGAGAATTTCGCGCACTTATGCCTCGGGGATAAAGGGATGAGTAAGAATTTCAGTGGAAAGGCATATCACTACAAAGGGTGTTATTTTCATCGATGCGTGAAAGGCTTCATGCTCCAATCGGGAGATTTCGTCCATAACAACGGAACAGGGGGTGAATCCATCTGGGGGAAGAAATTTAAAGACGAACTCGGAGGTTTAAAGGGTAAACACGACAAACTCGGTATCCTGAGCATGGGAAATACCGGTAAAAATAGCAACGGCTCCCAGTTCTTCGTCACGCTCGGCGCGGCGAAGCAGTGCGACGGCAAACACGTCGTCTTTGGCGAATGCGTGAAAGGTCTCGAGTTGCTCCAGAAAATAAACGAAGAATTGGCGAGAGATAGTAAAGAACACACGGAAATCCCGAAGAAAGCGATTAAAATTGTCGATTGCGGTGTTTTGCAAGCCTTGAGTACTGACGCGTAAATAATATAGTTTTTAGTTTTAACATCACATCCACACTCATATAAGTGGTAAGCACTAGAATTGAATGTCTTTTGGCAAAATTCCACCACAAACCCCAAAGAGGAGTCTTAAACCCCTCGTACAGAGAAAATGTGAACAAAAGAGAGCTCTTTTCATCTCGTTTGGCCTACAAAGGGTACATGCCTCACCTTGCGTGTAAAATAAGTGGTAAGCACGATAACTCGTATTTTTGAATCTCTTTTTCCGATACAAACATTTCTTTCCCGAACTAATTAATTAACAAGACGACGACTCACAAGAGCACGCACACAAAGCAAGACCAACAGTAACACTTTTAACGAGTTTTTGCGCGCGACCTATTCTCTCTTTCTCTCTCGCTTTTAGAAGGAATAATATGGTCGTCGGTGCTGATCTGTGTCTTCTTTCCTCTGATGATTTCGACGAGAATAGAATCTCGGAAAACGACGAGAGTGGAGGTTTTTCGCTCGATTTTAACGTCGACATGCGTCCACACGAAGAAGAAGAAGAAGACACAGAGGAAGAAGAAGAAGAGAAAGAAGAATTATACGCTTTGCACTTGAACAATTTCACCTCTCCTCTCTTTATATCGCAAACGAATACAGGAGAATTAGGGTGCCGAGTGTGGAATTGCGCGCTGGCGTTGTGCGAGTATTTATCAGTCTCCTCTTCTTTGTCTTTCCCTGTGTTGAACAAAGCGGTGTTGGAAGTCGGGTGCGGCGTAGGATTGGGCGGGTTCGTCGCGGCGTCGTTGGGCGCGAAAACTGTCTGCTTAGCAGATTGTGGGAAAAACACGTTGGAGAACGTCTCGAAGACGTTGGAGAGATGGGATGCGTTGGTGAGGATGAAGGAAGGCGTTTTTGCGGATGTGAAAAGTAGGACGACGAAGTGGGAATCGAGGTGCGGTCGAATCCGCTTGCGAAAGCACCTTTGGGAAGAGGACGAGGAAATCGTGAACGCTTTGGTAGAGAAGAGAAGGAAAGAATCGGTCAGACATTGGAGTAAAACGAGCGGAGAAGACGATGTGTCACTGGCGCCGAAGATGGCGGACGATGAGACGTTCGATGTGATTATTCTTTCGGATTGCTTGTATTACAGTTCGCAAGAGCTGCCGTTGGCGAAATCGTTAGCGTTGCGGCTGAAGAAGGATCCCACATCCACTATCGTGCTATTCCAAACCAGACGAACTACGAATAAGTTAGTAGAGGAACGGTTCAGAATCTGTTGCGAGGCGCAAGGTTTAGAGGTGGCCGTAGAAGATGTAGCTTTGGAGAAACCGAAGAGGAGCAAGTTGAACGGCGTCCACGAGACGGCGCATACGATAGGGTACGCGAGGATGATTATGAAATGGCGCGCGCCGTGATGTAAAGTATGACGTATGGCAGTAGTAGTATCGATAATGTAATAATAATATAGTAATAAATGCTAATGTTGAATTTAAGTTACAATCGCCGGAGTTAACGATTCGTGGATTTTGCCAAGCGCTTGCCAAGTCCCCACGTACAACACTTCCTCTCCATCTTCTTCCGCATACGGAACGATATCTTGTTTGCACAAGACGAGAGCCATATTCTTTGCGTTTTCAACCACGGCTTCGATCAATGCTTCACCTTTCGCATACTTTTTCGCTTCGGCGAAGCGATCGAGAACGGCTAACCACGTCGGCGCAAACGCCTCTGGATCTTCCGCTTTCATCGGCGCTGCGTACTGAAGGAATGACTTTGAAACGCACGCGATGATAATAGTCGCCGTTCTTTCCCACGCGTTGCTATTATCGTCGTATCGATCGCCATCGTTGGCGATTTGTCGGACATTTTCGCTCGCGTGTTTCAATAAAGGCGTCAACGTGTGATGGAACAAAGCCAGCCAATGCTCCGCGGGCGCGTCAAACGCTTCCGCCGAGAGCAGAGTGTGTTGCAACGTCAAGACAGCATCATCTCTGACTGCGCTTCGTTCGTCCTCGCTTGCAAATCGCGCGAGTTCTTTAGCTAAATCACCCCACGCGCCGGCGAGGATTTCAGAACGCAACTCGTTCGAACAATCCGCCGATCTCGAGCGTTCGCACAAGGCGTCGTTCGCATCTTTGAGCAAACTCAAAGCCTTGATTGAACGTTCTTCGCCGCCTCTGTTGCTATCAACGAACGCACACGCGCACTCAATGAGCGCGCGCGCGTTCGATGCGTTGATATTTGATCCAGATTCCATGACAAAGCTCAATGCATCGAAACCAGAAGCAGAGGCTTTTGGATGGCGAGAAGACGCCGCCAAGAGTTTGCAAATGGTATCCCATCCTCTGGCAGTTTTAATGTGCAAGGAAGCGCACTGTCGAACGAGAAGGTTGAGCGACTTCGCGATGCGTTCGAAGAATGCATCTGCAACTTGCGGCTCGAGCGAGAATAGAACGCGCAACGCATCTATGGCGTGGTCGTCTGCGATGCCGTTCGGTCCCCCAGCTGTTGAGTTTGCAATATCCTCGTGACTTTGCAAGCCACTTTGTTCTGGAAGAACTCTACGAACGACTCGCAAAAGTTCGAAGATTGCTCTCTCTACCAACGGCGTTGGCTCTTGCGTAGCAGCGCCAACAATTGCTTTAATGTGCGACACAACTCTCGGGAGACACAACCTCGCGCGGTCCTTGTTGCGATAACACACGGAAAGCATAGCGTCGAGGCAAAACAATGCCGCGTCTTCGTCGTCTGCACTTTGCGGCGGCTGCGCTGGATCACCAGCGGCCCAAGCTAACGCAGCGACAAGGTGCGCTAAACTTTCTTTTCCCAAAAACTTGGAATCAGCAAACAAATTGGAAAACTTGCACGCTCTCGCACACGTATCAGACTTCTCGAGCAACGCTTTTTCTCTCTCCGTCGGTTCTGGCAAACGCGCTTTTTCTTCCTCGAGGGAGTAATCGTAATCGCTCCCACCAATGAGCGCAGAGAATGAACGAAACAAGGAGCCACTTTGCGCGGCTTTCTGTCTCGTTATGAAGTTATTCGATGTGATGGGTTCTCTCTCTTCCTCTGCGTCCGTCGGCGTTGCGGCGACGTCGTCCGGAACGACGCCCAATCGTCGCATATGCAAGACGCAATCCAAAACGTTACACCACCCGCGTCTCAAGTCATCACCGTGCGCGTTCGCGACAGCAAAAGCAGCTTTAGCAGCAGAACGTGTCTTGGCATCTTCGCCTAAAGCGACAGCTGGTCGCAACGGGTTCATCTCGACGGCGCGCTGCGCACCCTTGGTGACAAAGGCGCACATCGTCGCCACTAAATGATCAACAACGTCGGTCATGCGGTGATTGGATGCGATTCTCGCAACGGCAACGAAAGCTTCGACGGAAGATTCGAGCACATCTTCATCCGTGGCGCGTTCAAAGATGACCGCAACCGCAGCCGCGGTCGGCGCCCAAACGAGCGAAAAGACATCCGCATCGTATTGGCGCGACTCGAATTCATCCGGAGGCGCATCAAATTTCCCCTGTTCAACTTCGCACGCGCGCATGACGTCGTGCCATGCAGAATTGGAAAGCTTTGGCGCGGCATCGTCGGTGAGACGAATTTCGTCAGTAACAATGGAATCGAAAATAGCGACTAGAGTTTCCTTCGGCCAATCCTTGCCACCGTTGGTACCTCGGTTGTTTCGAATAAACTGTTCGAGCGTCATTTTCTTCTTCACTTGCTTGTTGTGCGCGTCAGTATTGAGCATGATGATGGAATAGGACAAAACATACGCCGAATCCGCATCGGCACACGAATTCGGATTAGCGCCGAAATATCTCGCCGCGTACGCTTCTAAAATTCTCGAAATCTTCTGCGCTTCGCCTGGCAATTTGAAACCGTCCAAAAACGTTCTCAACGCTTTATCGAGCGTAACGTTTTCAAAGTTGAACAAATCCGCGTACTCCTTCAAGACTTCTACTTGGAAATCTTTCGGATCGCCCAAGTATTCACCGACGACTTCTTTATCCAAACCTGGGGCGAGCTTGAGAAACTTCGCCACGGCTTTGGCAGTCAAATTTTCAGGAAGCAAGCCGTACTCTTGCATGTAAGGGATGCCCTTCTTCGGTGATCGATTAAAATGCTCCGCGGCAACGACGAGACGACGTTTCAACGCTCGCGATTTGCGCAACCCTCGCGCGCGCGCGATTCCAGACGGCGCCGCCGATGCTTTAACGTATTCCCAGGGATCTAATCCGCGCAATTCGTCACGCAGCGCCGCCGGCGAGTCGCCTTCCTCCTCGTCCTCATTCTTCATGATCCCATCATCCGAGAATCCGTTCGTTGCCGTTGAGGATGCCTTCTTCTTGCCGTTACTCTCACCGAGCAACATGGACGAATCGCCGCCGAGGGGAGAACTTGCGCTGCTACTTTCCGCGGTTGTCGATCGAGACACCGTTCGAACAATAGCGAGTAAACCTTCAACAGAAAGTGCATTCGCGCCGGAAAGTCTCGCCCCATTCGCCGGAAACGCAGAGGCGGATAAAGTAGACACGAGCTCTTCGAACACACACGCTTTGCTCAAGTCGCAGTCAAAGTGCATGTAGCAATCAGTCACAAAGTGCGGTTGTCTGCACAAATCGACCACGGTCTCCAACGCGATGCGCTGCGTTTCTCTGTTAAAGGTGACCGCGGAGTTTGATGACGTGGCATTCGCAGCCGAGGACGCCTTATTCTTACCCGCCGCGCACAAAGGAATGAGCACGACGCGCATGAACATTTCTAATTGTAATTTAAGTTCCGAACGCATGGTAGCGTACAACATCGTGAAGCAACCGCATGCCGCAGCGGCAACCGGAGGCGCCGCGTTTGGCTTCAAACTCGTCAAAGCTTTGCACAAGTCGTCTTGGATTGCAACAAAAAGCTCCGGATATCTGTTCTTCACGTTATTATTCGTGGCGCTAGAAACTACGATGGTTTCCACAAATGTCCCGACAAGTTCTATGCCAAAGAGCATGAGCGATTGTTCAGCCTCTTCACTTCTATCACCACCATAAACGAGAGGTTTCTCCGTCGGAGCTTCGCCAGAATCTCCGCTACCTGTTCCGTCTTCCCCGTTCTCGTTGTTGCTAGTCGATGCACTTTTCTGTTTCGCTGCGCCTAAAGTTGCCGAACTGCTCGCTTCTATAAGCGAGCACGCAAACTTGAAAATCTCCAACGCCGCAGGTGAAGCGTGCGGCGCGGGTAAAGACTTGAGCTTTTCGATCGGTGCTCTCGTTGGTGGAGACGATGGTGTCCCAACATCAATCTTAGGCCCACCGTCCTCGATGGCTCCCGGACCTCGTACTGGGTCAAAGCTCTCGTTGCCTTCGCGGTTCACCGGAGAAATGGCAATGTGGTGCGGTGATCTCGGCGGAGTAGATGAAGTCGTCGTCCTCTGTTTCTCGTCGTACAACTTTTCGAACGCCGATGCTCTCTTCGCCAACTGATCTCTCCACGTCGCCAATCGCGCGTCCTCGGAACCGCCGGCTGCAACGTTCTCTTTCAATCTCAACGCCACGTGTTCTGCAATCTCTCGCATCGCGTGTCTCGAGCAGTGTCTCAAAAACCCACTCTCCTTTCCACTTTGGTGCCCAATTCTATAACACGCTTGTAACACGTCGCACACGTCGTCGTCCGAGAGCAATCTCCCCGACGGACACGCCACACAATCAATCAGAACGTGTAAAATTTTACACAACACCGCATCGTCGTGATCCGGATCTGTCGCCTCAAACCTCGACATTGTCACCGCTTCGCTGATATCTCTGACCACCACAGCCTTCTCGACGTCGTCAGAACCAAAAATCAAATCTCTTTTCAAGATTTTATGCACCGCCGACAACGCTTGGGAAGTTATCGGGCCGCTCGTTTCCACGCTCACGATGCACTTCAAGAACGGTCGAATGAAATCCGCGCACGATAACGGTTGTTGACCCATTTTATTATTAGTATTGTTTCTGCTACTCTCGCTCCCACCACCAAAATCTCCGAGCGCGGAGGAAGAAGAGGTCTCCAACATCAACCCGTTCACGAACAGCGCCCTTCGCAAGCTCATAAACTCCTGCACCAATGGATCATCCACCAAACTCTCATCAATATCCAAACCACTCGCGGCACTTGAACCGCTCCCATACGAAGACGACATCGTCTGCCGAGCCAGAATCGCGTACTTGCTGTTTTGTCGCATCGTGGCGACCACTCTCGACGCTTCCGCGTTGATGATCGCCGCGAAAGATATCATCGCGTTGTTCGAAGACTTGTTGTTGCTCATGATGACGAGAATTCGCTCTTCTCTTCTCTCTCTCTCTCTCTCTTCGCACTTATTATTCGAAAATGAAAAGTGCGTCAAAAACTGTGCTTATGTATTGCGCGTTTATGCGTGAGACGTCTGTGCGTTCTCGCGTCCTCGTCGGTCCTTCTTTGTTTTGTGAGGAGTTAAAGGACAAGAGAGATCGGATTAATTTTGTGTCAGTCTCGAAAGGAGAAAATTTTTTGCATGAAGAAAAAAAAAAGAAAAAGAGCAACCACGAAAGACTTTCGAGTCCTCAAGAGGTACGCTTTTCTCTCTTCTTGCGTCGTCGTTCTCTGAGCGTTTCCTTCTTCGCATGATGATTGTGTACTTTATGATGACTTTGGACTGGAATCGAGGATGAGAGTAGTATTATTTTAGTATGAGTATTGATGTATTAAATGGCTTCTTCGCTCTCTTCTACGGGACCAAAACAGCTCTTTCTACGGATTGATCTCGCCTTGCTCCCACATATCCACCAAGGGATAATCGGCGAAACCTTCTTGCTCGGCTCTGAGTTTATTCAGCGCTCGCTTTTGCGCTCTCCAATGTTTCGGGTCGTCCTCGCTTAACCATTCGATTTCACCGTTTTTGTATTTTTCAACCAGTTCCGGGTCGTAATCGGGAGCGTTTTTGTCCAAAGCTTTCCAGTATTTCATTTGGCGCATGTCTACTTTGTCCATCTGTTCGCGGATGTGCGGGCCTATGGTTTGTAAATACGTTTCGTCGCGCATGTTTTTCAACCAAAGTTGGCGGATCTTTTCGTAGTGGGCTTCGTTGGTCGCGTCGGACATAGATCGGTGTATGAACTCGTCGTAAAAGAATTCAAACTCTTCGCCCCATTTATAATCCCAGACCGACCACGGTTTGAAGAGTTCATCCTCTTGCGAGGTGCGTTCGATGCCGGCTCTTTCAAAGACTTCGATCAAGTTTCGACCGCTGATTTCGCCCGTCGTCATGAGAACTTCCTTGAGCGTGAAGAGCATCTCTCTATTTTTCGGTTCGTGCATGATGCACAAAGCTCGGCGGCAAGAGGTGATGATCAGTTTTCGAACTTCGTTGTATACGAGCATGTCGAGCTCTTCGGACATGTTGTATTCAAATCTGTAGTGCTCTTCCGGGTGATCGTCCTCTCCCAAGCCTAAAAATTCTTCCTCTTTGATTCGTTTGCGCATCAAACCTACCGGACCGAGTTCGCTCCACCCGTATTTGCAGACGTAGTCTAAAGCGATATCTGTGGCTACGACCATATCTCGATGGGACATGGTAGATACGCCGTAAGGACCGTAGATGTACCTTTCGGCCATGTTACCGGCGACTAAAGTACACATTTTAGATTCCATTTGCGTTCGACGTCTCACATTCATCGCCGCTTGCGAATCGAGCTCGCGAGCGATGTATTGAATCACCGACGTTTCTTTACCTCCCGGGAAGACGATGACGTTTGCAACGTCGTCGTATTCTGGGGCTACCATAGCTACGACAACTTGCGCGGCCGTGTATAAGCAAATCGAGTCTCGAGTATACGGATTCATAATTTGCATGGCGACGTCTTCTTTGAACTTGGATCTCGTCATCAAAGTGTCCGTGCCGTCTTTGGAGCCGCTGCTGAAAGACTTCGTCGCGCGAATGCTATTGATGATTTTCAAGAAATCCTCAGTCGTCGCCATTCCACCTTTTTGCCCGGCGGCTTTGGCGATGCACTGCTTGACCATGTTTTCGAGATCGGCGCCGCTAAATGCCGAGGAGAGTTTTGAGATGTAATCGATATCCAAATCCGGCTCGCAGTTACCCCACGCGTCGCGTTTGGTGATATGTAATCTAATGATATCTGAGCGAGCGGACTTGTTCGGTAAATTCATTTCGATGATGCGATCAAATCTACCGGGACGAATAAGCGCGGGATCTAAAACTTGCGGGCGATTCGTCGCGGCGACGAGCATGACGCCAACTTTTTCCTCGAACCCGTCCATTTCCGCGAGGAATTGGTTAATCGTCGCGACGCGTTCGTCCACGCCTTCCTCCGTGCCACTTTGACCGGCTCTCTTTTGTCCAACGGCGTCAAATTCATCGATAAAGATGATGCACGGAGCAACTTTACGCGCGGCGGCGAATAAGTTTCTCACCCGAGACGCACCGATGCCGACAAACATATCGGTAAACTCCGTGGCAGCGACAGAGAAGAATGGAACACCGGCTTCACCGGCAATACATCGCGCTAACAACGTTTTTCCAGTACCAGGAGGACCGCTGAGCAAAATTCCCCCGGGAACAGCCGCGCCGACGTCTTTATACTTTTGAAAATCTCTCAAGAATTTAATCAACTCGTACATTTCGTCCTTCAACGCCTCGATGCCGGCGATATCGTCCAACGAAGTGTTTCGATTTTCCATCGAAGACTTCTCCGGCGAGTACTGCCTGGCGTGAATATTCGCAAACTGGTCCTCTGTTTCGTCCGCGCGGTAGATTTCGTTCAACATCTGGTAGCACACCGCGACGATGATCAACGGACACAACGCGTTGAAAATCCCGTGGCCTAAGACCCACCAAAACGGATGCCCACCCGGGTGCGATAACTCGATAAACTCGCCTCTCGAGTGCGGTCTCGGTTGTAATATTTTCTTTGCGATGCGTTCATCGTACGGCAAGTACGTGAAAAATACCTCGTCGGTGCCGTCCACGTAATACTTTGCGGTCGTTTCGTTTCTCCCAAAGACGATTTTGTTGATTCTCCCAACCTCGAGCAATTTGTAAAACCCAGTGTAAGAGGTTTCCGTGGGATTTCGATCCGTTCCCATGCTCGAATACGGATCTTTCAAGTAGTTGTAATTGATCGTTCTGACGAACCGCTTCGATGCGTCCGACCTTAACATCTTCCCGAACCAACCTTTGCGTTGCTCCAACCACGCCTCGCGTTCTTCCAACAACTCTTGCATCACTTCCTTCCTCGCTTTGGACAAATTCTTCGCGCTCTCTTCAATCTCCCCGTAATACGTATCCATTTGCGCCAACGTCAACACGGCTTTATCCGCCGCTTTTTTCGAAAGCTCTTTGAGCCTCTTATTGTCTCCCGCGAGCTCGGCGTTCCTCTTCCTCAACTTTGCCTCCCACGCCGCTTGCGACCCGTACTTTTTCATAAACTTCTCCTTCTCTTCCTTCCACACTCTCCTCTTCTTCGCGTCACTTTCTTTCTTCCATTTCCTCGCCTCTGCGCTTTCTTCGTCCGTCATCACGCTCGTCGGCATTTTTCGAACGTCGTTATCGAACCGCGCCCGAAAAAGTCTCGTCCGCTCATCCGCTTTCGGCTTCACGAAAGACCACAATCCTTTATCGGATTTCACCGGAGGTTTCTTCTTCTTCTTCTTCTCCTTTTCTGTTGTAGTAGAGCCGTCGGCAGCCGCGATGGTCCCGACCGCTTCGTTCTTAAACCCTCTTCTCGTTGGTTTCAAATTCGCAATCGGTTGAAACGAGGACGACGAAGAGGACGACGAAGCGACTTCGCCCGCGACTCTCTGGTTGTTCACGTCACCACCGTCTTCTGAAGAAAAACAGACAAAACTCGTATTGTCGTTGTTCTTATTGACGGTATCGATGGACGCGTTGGCGGCTGATTTCTGCCCTCCCAAGAAGACAATCGTGGAGACAATCGCCGCCGCGCCGAGCCGTCTCGCGAGGTTTTGTTTCAGCTTTTCGCTTTCATCAGAAGACGATTCAGACGAGGACGCGACGATTGAAAAACACGTTTCGTTCGCGCTGTTTCTTTTCGACGACGACGACGACGATGCTCTTCTTTTGATGATGAAAATCCTCCTTCCGGTTGGGTTTTGCAGCCGCCTCGAGGACGATGATCGCATTATCCACCTCTCCTTCTTCGAAGAAGAATCAAAGGAAGAAGAAGAAGAAGAACCCACAAAAGCAGATACAAAAGCAGCGCTTCTACTCATCGAGGACATCATCGAATTCGCTTTTTTTTATGCTCGCGATGGTATTCACGAGAGAGACACCAACAACAACGCACACAACGCTCAGATCCCTTTTTGTGCAGCCTTTCGGTTTTTTTTTCTCCAATGGAGGTGTGCTCTTAAACCCTAATTCACATAAAACCCTAAACAAAAAAAATTCTTCTTATACTGCGTTTACTCTCACACACATCGCGGCACAAATAACAGAGAGAGAAGTGAGAGCGCGCGAGAGATATAACACACTCGCGCTTTGTTGTGTTGATTTTATTGTTGTTGTTGCAAAATAAACGCTTTTAAAAGGACGACGAGGAGAGAGAGAGAGAAAAGGAAAGAATACTAGAGAGAGTAGAAGAAATGGAAGCTTTTTTACCGGCGGCGAATTACGCGAGTTCTTCTTCATCGGAGGAGGAGGAGGATTTGAAAGAGGGAAGAGGAGAAGAAGCGGGCTTTAGTGAGAGGAAAAGTAGTGTTCGTGTTGTTAACATCGATCCGGCGCCGAACGTGAACGTGGCGAACTTGGCGTTGACGAAAGAAGACGCGCGAAAGTCGTCGTCTCTCGGGATTGATGATTTTGAAGCGGCGGCGAAAAGAGGAGGCAAAGCGCTTTCTTCGTCCGCTTCGAGGTCTGTGGTAAAAGTCGTTCCGAAATCGGCGGTCGCCAAAAACGCGAACGAGGAGGAATTCTTACAACCGAACGCGCAGGTTTTGACGACGAATTTAACGTACGAGCAGATGAGCGCGAAAGTGGAAGGTCCGGAGCATCCAAACTTGAAGCGACGGGACGAGAGGAGAGCGAGGAACCATCACATGGGTTTCGTGCAGACATTGAACGTGGATTCGTTCGCGTTTGACGCGCAGTATAACACGCAAATGCAAGCGCAGCAGCAACTGCAACGAGAACAGCAGATTGCGAGAGGAGAAGGTCGAAAGCTGAGCGGGAAAACTGCGACGACGACGACGACGAATACGAATACGAATACTAACTGGAACGCGAAGACGGTGTACGACATGACGAAAAAAGAACGCCGAGAAAAACGAAACGAAACGTTGATGGAAGCGGCAGCCTCTTTCAACGTTATTGGCGGCGATGGTAACGAGGACGATGGGACTGGGAATGCGAACGGCGCGTGGGCTAAAAGTCCAGGGGCAAAACTAGACGTGATGAAAAAATCCGAACTTTCTCGAGAACAGAAAGAATACTTGGAATGGCACGCGAAACGCAACGACGCGAAACGAAAAGCGAGAGGTAAATTAGGGGACGCGGGAAGAGACGACGATGACGTGGTAGCCGCTTCCGCTGGAAAGAATAAAAATAAAGAGGGGGACGACGAAGAAGTGGACGAAGTTGAGTTGAAAAGAAGACAGCAAGCGGCCAAGACCAAGTTCCACGGAGAAGAAGAATTCAAATACGACGGATCTTCGTGGTTGGCGAAACCAAAAACGTTAAAAGCTCGAAGCGATAGATGTTACGCGCCCGAGAAAACGACGAAACAATGGATTGCACACGGTAAAGGCGTTTCTCATCTCGAATTTTTCCCGAATTCGGGTCACGTTTTGCTCACGTGCGGGATGGAAGGCGTCGCGAAAATATGGGACTCTGGCGATGAAAAGAATAAGTTTAAGCTTCTCAGATCGTACAGTGGTCACGCGAAAGCAATTAAATCGGGGTGCTTTACTCCGAACGATGGATCGAGGTTTGCCACGTGCGGTTGGGATCAAAGGATACATCTCTGGGATACGGAAACCGGAGCGGTAGTGCGCACGGTCTCCTCCGGGAAAACGCCTCTGTGTTTAGCTTTCCATCCGCAAAAGTCCAACATTTTACTCGTCGGTCAGAGCGATAAAAAAATAGTGCAATACGACATGCAATCCGGGGATGTCGTTCAAGAATACGATCAGCACTTGGGTGGAGTGAACTCGATTGCTTTTTGCGACGGAGGGAAACGCTTCGCGTCGACTTCGGACGACAAGACGCTCAGAGCTTGGGAGTTTGGCATTCCGGTGACGATGAAATACGTCGCAGATCCTTTGATGCACTCGATGCCATCGACTAAAATGCACCCGGACGGCGATTATTTAGCCTGCCAATCTTTAGATAACTCGATCAAAATTTATAGCACAAAAGATCGGTTCCGAGAAAAAAGGAACAAGTCGTTCATGGGGCATCAAAACGCCGGATTCGCGTGTGAAATTGCTTTTTCTCCGGACAATGGTAAATACATGGCGAGTGGGGACGGCGACGGACGCCTATTCTTTTGGGACTTCAAGACAGGGCGAAAAGTGAAAACATTTAAAGCTCACGATAAGGTTTGCATCACTTTAGACTGGCATCCGCTGTTAGCATCCAGGGTTTGCACAGGATCTTGGGACGGGAAGGTTAAGATTTGGGATTGATTTCGATTTATAAAATACTACAAAAAATTTAACAATAACACGCTTGTTTGGGTTGTCCTCTTTTTTTTTCATTCTCTCGAAGATTCGGGGACGTACTCTTCTCTTTTCTTTGCTTCTTGGTTTCCTCCGAAAGCTGAAAAGAAATCGCCGATGGCGTCCGTCCATCCAGGTTTAGCTTGAGCTCGAATACCATTTCTGGAATCTCGAGCGGAAGCTATTTTCTCCGTGTACACTTTGATCGCTACGTTCTTTACTTGATTGCACACGTCGGAACATTCAAAGTCTGACAAGCTCACGATCTTTGCCTCCAAGTCTGCGACGTACGCGTTGAGCTCGACGTCGAGCGTTTGCTCGATGCGGTTTGCACCAAACTTATCGTTTTGTTTTAAAGCTGCAGCGAGTTGCTTCTCTTTTTGGAGCGTATCGTGTACAGCTTTTGAAAATTGTGCGCGCTCCAAATAGGGTACCCACGAGATCCAGTTGTCTTTCAGATTTTTCGACGCTTTCACTTTCGAGTTCACGAAATTTCTCGTTAAACTTTCGATGCAGGCATCGGCGAGCACTCTGTCTGTCACAGACACGTCGTGCTCGACGAGTTCGATGATTTCCATGAGATCATTGTCGTGCGCTTGCGACAAATTTTCTACATTTTGCAGAGCGCTGAGAAAACCCTCAAAGCTTTCGCGACGCATAGAGACGACGGCTTCTTTATTCGTAATTTCCACCACGCGTTGTTCATACTTCAAAGCCTCGACAAACCCAAACTTCAAAGAGAGTTGGGCGGCATCGTAGGAAAATCGTTTAATATCGCAAGAAACTGAATACAATTCGTTGATTAGCTCGCAATCGGCGTACACGCGGGCCAAATTTTCACATCTCCTCGTCGATTTTGTGAACAATACTATGGCTTCGTGTAAAGTCCTCGTCGGCGGGACGAGAAACTCTCTCTGCGCGTTCTTTTCGATTAAATCTCCGGCATGTATCGCAGGTTGCTCCGCTTCGCTCAACAATTTCTCCATATCTTCTTTTGGAGGTGGCGGAGGCTGCAACAATTCGATTCTTTCTGAAACAGACTTTGTCATCATCATGAGCGCATTTTTATTATTCGCGTGCTTTTCTTTGCACCTTTCCGCGCGATGAAGGAGGTAGTCTCTGCATTCTTCGAGTCGGCCGACTGCACGCCGTCGATTCACATCCGTTTCAAATTTGTATACGAAAAGACCAACTTCAGCGAGCTGCGCAGAGGTTGCAATCGCGTAGAATCGATCCGCTGCAGCTTTTCTTGCTCCGACCGGATCCTCGTTAAAGGAAGCCTCGGTTTTCTTAAGTTTTTGTTTCACTTTCTCGAATATCATGGAGAATAAAACAAAGCAACGAAATACGGTTAAAACGCCGACTAAAAACAAGACCAAAATGACCCCCGTTTCGGCTTGCGAACCATCCAATGCAAAGGCGATGATGATCACAAGAGCTTGTCCGCAAAAGTTCATCACGTCCGCTCTATTCATCACGTTTCGAACCCGAATCGGTCCGAATGACACCGTGATCCTTCTCCACGGCTGAATAAAGTAAACCAAGTACGCATTTGCGGCGTAGACGGGCAGCATCAGCCCCCCGGAGATTTCACCACCTCCAGCTTGCTGCGCGAGCACCACGACGATCAATTTATTCGCGAGTTCAATGGTCATGTAGTGAACGGCAAAAAGCGACGCGAGAGTGTATACTTCATTTTCAGCTTGCGGTCCGTCTGAGAAGTTCTGTCGCTCGAAGGATTTTGCCATGGTTCGAATCTTTTCAAGTTGTGGTTTAATTTCCATTTCCGACGTCTTTGCCTTATCGATATCCGTGGAGACTGTCGCGCGCGACTTGGAGCGAAATAATTTTGGGTCGAACGTATTTTCAATCGCATTTCCATCAGAATCTTTTGCTCGTACAATCTCGTTTTCGTCTTCTTCTCCGTCTGCGGCTCCACCACCATAGACCGTCTCTTTCTTCATCCGTTGGCCGGTGAGTCGAGCCAAAGCTGCATCGAAGTATCCGTATTTCTTCTTTCTCGTAGTTTTCGTCACCTTTCGATTGACAATTTCGAGAGCATCCGTAGTAGGGCGACGAAATACCTCATACCAAGCGCCAGCGGCGTCGAGAACGCGATTATCGTCCAATTTATTGCGCACGCGGATGTGCCTGACGCGAAGCAACACGAATAAAGGTATCCCTATTCCCACGGCGCAACCAACAACACCGGCAACAGATTGGACGAATAAGTGCGTCTCGGAGTCGCAGTCAACTTTCGCGTCCGCCGATAATACTCTAGTGCTTCCGACATCGTAACAGTCAAAAGATTGCAAACACAAATTAATCACCGGTAAATATATGACTGTCATACAAAGACCGAAGAACTTTCGAAAAGAAGCGAGTACTTTGTACTTCTTGTGCAGCGCGTACAATACCTTGTCCCCGTTCCAACTGATGCAGGTTTTTTTGTGTCCAATCATACCACCAAAACTTCCTTTGAAGTAATATCCTAGCTCTTTGTCGTGGCGAATCGATCGAACCATGAGCTTGTACTGCAATTTGGCCATATTTAAGGCGAAAAATATGGTTCCAAATATCATGCAAGGAGCGCCCACGACGCCTCCCCAAAATACTTTCGTCCAATCGAAACCGGTGATGCATTCTGGAGCGAAAATTTGTATACCAAAATTAAAGGAAGCGAACCAATCGGCGACGTCTAGAACCGGTCCAGGCCACTTGAAGCTCAAATTCAAACTCACAGATAAATATTGTATCGTGTTGAACACTGATCTCAGAGCTGAAGTTGAGACCGAGTCCAAGGTGTCAGCGGCCCCTACACCGACGAGTACTAAACCGATAATACCCAACGCGCCAACGCCGTACATGGCGTAGTTATCCCCACACTCTGCACACGCATCGCCCTTGCGATAATACCCTTCCGAGCAGGTATAACAAGCGGTACCATTCGCACCAACTGTACACGACGATCCAAACCCAGGACAACGTTCTGGAAAAGGGCAAATTGTGATATCAACGCACATCGTATCGACCGAGGCCCACGTGCCAACCGCGTTCGCACACGAACAAACCGATCCGAGCGTTTCGTTATATTCGCACAGAAAACCGCTTTCGATGGCACACGTCGTTGAACAACCGATGTCACCGTCTCGAATATTCTGAAAATCATCGCATTCTTCGCCCGCGTCTATGACGCCGTTTCCGCACAAAGGCGGCGGCGACGGCGCCGGCGGCGGCGACGGCGGCGGCGGCAATGGCGGCGGTGACGGCGATGGCGGCGGTGACGGCGATGGTGGTGGTGACGGTGGTGGTGGTGGCGATGGTGGTGGTGCCAAAGCTAAGAAGGTTGTCTCCGTTGGGGGCACAACGTCCTCCACGTTCGTCAAACCCTCATTGGTAAGCTTAGTTTTGATATCGTCGATTTTCGTGGTATCCGTGGTGACCAACGCTTCCTTGACGGTATCGGTTTCGGTGAAAGTCGTCAACTCAACTTTAAAATCCACGGCCACGCCACTGGATGTTTGCAAAGTATTCCTTCTTCTGCTTTTTCTTTTTGCCAATCCCGCGGAAACCTCCGAAACGGATATGATTGTAATAGCTCCGGGTGAGACGTTTAAAACAGACGCCATCGCGTTGATAAACATTGCCTTTTGCTCTTCTTGAAAGTCAGCTACGGAGTAACCCGTAAGCTCCATCGTTGCTTCTACCGCAGCCGCAGCTGGTGGTGGGCTCGGTGGTGGGCTCGGTGGTGGCGACGGTGGCGGTGGCGGCGACGGCGGCGACGGTGGTGGCAAAGGCGGTGGGCTCGGTGGCGGCGAGGGCGGCGGCGACGGCGGCGGCGACGGCGGTGGCGACGGCGGTGGCGACGGCGGTGGCGCTGGTGGTGGACTCGGTGGTGGCGGTGGCGCTGGTGGCAACGGTGGCGGCGATGGTGGTGGAGACGGTGGTGGGCTCGGTGGCGGCGCCGGTGGCGGCGACGGTAAAGCCGGTGGTGGACTCGGTGGTGGCGGTGGCGACGGTGAAGCCGGTGGTGGAAACGGCGGCGGTGGCGGCGATGGCGACGGCGGCGGCGATGGCGGTGGTGGCGGCGCTGGCGGCATTGGAGGCGAGTAGGCTGCGGTATACTTACACGACGGGAGGTCCAGGTAAGTAACTTCCATTTCAAGTAACGTCCCGTCACCATAATCGAAGTTAAGATTCGCGACGCCACTTTCACACGTGAACATCATGTTAAACAACGTCGCTCCAGAAAACATAAAATAAGTCGGTTCTATGAATTCTGAGTAAATGTTGTTGTCAAAATTGTAAAGGGAAGTAAAATCCCAATATCTGCCAATGTTGTGTTCAAACGAAATCGCATCTTCAAACATGAACGACATCATGCTCACGGAAGAGACGTCCCAGCCGGTGATATCTTCGTTGTACGTCGTCGCGTTATTAAACATACCTATCATCGATGTAACTCGCGAAACGTCCCAGGATGCTAGGTTTCCGGCAAAATTCACCGCGTTTCCAAACATGGCGTTCATGCTCGTCACCTGAGACGTATTCCAGACTTCCATGCCCGAATTTGTTCCATTAAAGTTTGAGCACCCAGCAAACATGGAATCCATATTTTGAACATTCGATACGTCCCAATTCTCAAATTCTCGCGAGTTTATATACAAGAAAGGATCGTTCGCAAACATTCCCTCCATTGTCGTCGCGGAAGATGTGTCCCAATTGTGTACATTTATATATCGTTCAGACCCTTGCTGGTGACCTCCGATACCCCACCATTCACTAGAGTACGGATCCAACATCGCGAATGTGAACGAAAAATCCTTCACGTTCGCAGTATTCCAGTCTGAAAAAGCTTCGGGCCTATAATTGTCCGCCCCTTGAAACATGCGATTCATCGACGTGACGCTGGACACATCCCAATAAAATGGGACACTGGTTAGGCTCCTGGCAGATTCGAACATGCTTGACATGTCATTCACACTCGACGTGTCCCACACGATATCCGGATCCGTTTCGAAACGAAGCGACTCGAAATAGCTTCCAAACGATGCCGTGTTGTAAAACATACCATTCATTTTTACCACGTTCCCCGTTGACCACCCAGTCAAATCCCCGTCGAAAGAATTGCAGTTGCCGAACATGCCCTCCATAGTCGTTACGCTCGACACATCCCACTCCTTGAGGCGCCCATTGAACAAAACGGCGCCGTTGAACATATCCGCCATACTTTCAACGTTAGATACGTTCCAAGTATATATCAAAGTGCCCCTGAAAGCGAAAGCATTATAAAACATACTCGTCATGTCTGTCACGGACGAGGTATCCCAATTCTTCAAGTCTCCATTAAATGAAGATTTCTCAGAAAACGCGGACGTCATAGTTGTCACGGCGCTGACGTCCCAGTATGAGATTGGCCCGTATTCACTTTCTTCGCAATTTCCATACACCGGATCAATCTCCAAGCACGAAGTAATGGCGGAACTAAAAGTATTATCCGTGATAGAATTATACGGAGGAGGGCTTTCCGCTGGCGGCGGCGATGGCGGCACGTACACGCACTTCCCTGGACACGAACCGTCGATGGCATAGTACCACATGTTCGGATTCGACACATCTTCGACTTGCGAAAATAAATCTTGATTCCGAACGCATTGGATGCACGGAGAACATTCGTAAGAGTAAGAACCTGACTCGTACGAGTCAAGTTTCGACCCACAAAACATCTCTTGTTCCATCACGTGAGAGTATCCGCAGCTCGCGTGTGAAGTACATAGAGTGTCAAATGCATTGGTAGCAGAGCAACCCCCTCCATGAGTTCCCAAGACTGTCGAAGTAGTTTGGTACGAAGCGACCACTTGATTAATAGGCGTCCACGTAAATTCAATATAATCAATCATGTCTGTTGTTACGCCGTTATTACCCATGCTCCAATCCGTGTAATAATAGGGGGTGGGAACATACGCGTCGATCAAAACCGATTTTACGCCCGAGGTATCGCCAAGATCGGATTCGGTTTCATATTTACAGAAACTGTGTATGTACGTATACTCTTCTGAGTTACCCCATCGAGTGTTGCCCTCGATAAGCATTTGTCCCCATACCGCTCGCAACGATTGCAAGCTAATCATATGCAAATTCACATTATTTACGAATTTCAAGTCACCCCTGACGTTTGTTAGAGAAGAGAAATACAATCCGACATAATAATCTCCGCGAAATGTATTCCCCTTGATTTCGATCGCAACCTCAGCGGCACCGGACGTGTACGCGTAGGAAGTGTTCGCGAGACTCCACGCGTTGTTATTTGAAGTAACGTACGCATCAGAAATGGAGTCGAAATAAAAAGTCTCCGGACCGTTTTCGCCAACTCTACCGAGTTGGTTGAATTCGCAATACTCTATACCACCGTTTGGGCTACTTCCGCCATTATCAACAATTTTGATAAACTGGCTCACCCCCAAAAGACTCTGGAAATAGACTCGCTCCAGCACCGGATTCGCGGACAGATCAAAAAACCCCATGATTTCTTCCAATTGATATATATAAACGCTTTCGAGAGCATCGTTTTGAGTTATCTCAATCTTTCCCGTAAGGTTATACGGCGAACCGTCCGACATTTGGAAAGTCGTCAGCGTCGAACACTTGTATAAAATAATATCTCCAGAGAACCTGTCGAAATTTCGGCTCGTCAAGAAGATTTCCGTCGGCTGCACGCTATTCGCGTTCGTTTCTGAATCTTCGCACAAGATATTCGCCGTAATCACTCCGTCCACCGGTTCGATATCGCACGTATCCCCAGCCGCCGCGTTTTCCGGCACCAAGTCGTCCCAATTGCAGGTCCCGGCTTTGCACACGCACGCCGAAGCCGCGTCCGCGAATAAGAAGGATCCGAAACTCGTCCTCGACGAGATCGCTCCTCCTCCTTCCATCATCCCCGCTGCTCGGTACCGCTCGTCGCAATGAAATTGATTTCGTTGTTCTCCTCCCGGCGGCGAAGAAGCCATCAACAACATCGCGCACAGCAACGCGAACAAAACATGGTTCAAAATCCAGTCTTTTTTGGTCCTTCGCAGCAAAATCGTCGTCGTCATCCTCCTCCTCCTCGTTTTTGCGCGTGGTGGTGGTGTTCTTTTCGCCAACGGTGGTGAGAAAGAGGAGGAGTGTTTTTGTTCTTCAAACGACGTATACATCCAAAGATGCCGCGCACACGCACACGCACACACGAGAGAATTGATGTAACAAAAATTCCTTCAAATTCCTTCAAATCCGTTTGAACGACGACGCGATGAAAAACAAATTACACACAGAATAGATATATAAAAATACAGAAGAACGAGAATAAATAAAGAGCGTATTACGACGTCTCTCTTCTCTCTGCCGTTCCTCCGCCTTTATGATAAAGCTTTTCTCTTCTCACTCTCTTTCTTTTCGGACCGAAGAAGAGGAGTAGAAGGTTTAAAGAAGAAAGGTAACTTTATTCAAGTGCGGAATGAATCTCGAGAGAGGGTAAATATCTGAGGACATCCGACGGGGGCGGAAGAAAGAAAAAAGTGCGGATTCAAAAAAAAAAAGTGCCAGAGGGGTGCATTTTTTGTGTTTAATTGACTGTTTTTTTTTGTGCTGCTGCTCGTAAAAATATTCTTCTTGGTCCACTCGCACGTCACATCTCAAAGTTGTCTTTTCTCTCTCTGATTTATAGAGTCTCACTCTTTAAACGCGGTATTAAATAAACGCGCAGAGGAGAGAGCGCGTAACAGTGAGTACTGCTGAGACTCAAAATGTTTCGCGCGGTCGTGGCCGAGGAGGAGTCTTCTAAAACGAGGAGGACGAGAAGAATGAAAAGCGCATCGTCATCTTTCTCTTCCGTTATTATCTTTTACGTCGTCGTGGTAACTGTCTTCGTCTCGTTGGGAGTGTTCGTGGACGGACGAGAGTTTGAGCACAGAAGAGCTTCTTTTGGAGGTGGTTCTTCTTTGGAAACGACGATTCAGACGACTGCCTCGGAGGAGGGGCAGCAGCAGCAGCAGCAGCAGCAACAACAACAACAACAACAACAACAACAACAACAATTACGTGCTTCTTCTCTCCTCCTGACGAGAGCGAAAGAGTTTGTCCTCAAAAGCCTTGGAGGAAAATTGAATAAAAAAGAAACCGATTTGGAGGAGGAGGAAAAGGAAAAGGAGACGAGAAGGCATTCGTCGTCGTCGTCGTTTACGTCGTTGTCCTCGTTAGTATCGTCGTCCTTGAAAGCGATCGAATCGCGAGCGGAGTTGCGAGAAAAGTTTCGTCACTTCGTATCCGTGCAATTTCCGGAGAAGAAGAAAGAATACGAAAGGAAAACGGAAGAAGAGTACGAGAAACGCATGGAGATTTTCCAAGAGAATTGGAAAAGAGCGATAGAGCGCGAGATTGACGATCGCAAAGGCGGCGGTTCGGCGAAACACGGCGTGACAAAGTTTTTCGATTTGAGCGAGGAGGAGTTTCGAGAGCAGTATTTGGGGTTGCTCTCGACTTCTACGTCTTCTTCTGCTTCAAAAGATGCGTTTAGAAAACACCAGATGGAAGCGCCATCGGAGGAGGATTTGGAAAAGTTACCGCAATATTACGATTGGAGAGCGAGAGGCGCGGTGACGCCGGTGAAGGACCAAGGTCAGTGCGGCTCGTGCTGGACGTTTTCAACCACCGGAGCGATCGAAGGCGCCAATTTTATCAAAACCGGTAAACTGGTCTCCTTATCGGAGCAACAGCTGTTAGATTGCGACGTTGGGTGCGCCCCAGATATACCGAACGCGTGTGATAGTGGCTGTAACGGTGGTTTGCCGTCCAACGCGATGGAATACATCGTCGAGCACGGCGGATTAGACACGGAAAAATCGTATCCGTACAAAGCTTACAAGGAAGATACGTGCCGCGCGAAGGAAGGCAAACTCGGCGCGACGATATCCAACTATACCTTCGTCGGTAAAAACGAAACGCACATGGCGCACGCTTTAGTAAAATACGGCCCACTCTCCATCGGCATTAACGCCGCGTGGATGCAATCCTACGTCGGCGGCGTCGCGTGTCCGTGGCTCTGTAACAAAGACGCGCTCGACCACGGCGTGTTGATCGTCGGCTACGGCGAAGAAGGTTTCGCCCCTGCGCGTTTACACAAAGAACCGTATTGGGTCATCAAAAACTCCTGGGGCATGGGCTGGGGCGAGGAAGGCTACTATCGCATATGCAAAGATAAAGGTAACTGCGGCGTAAACAACATGGTCGTCGCCGCGCTCAACGAATAAGAAGAAAAGAGATTAAGCGGTTCTATACGCTCGCTCGCGCTTTATCATCGTAAACGATGTGAAAAACATTAAACGCACTCCTGTGTACATATTCTTATTCTTACTCATTCATCGCGTAATACAACCGACTATACTCTCTCTCGACTCTCTTTCGCGTCGTCGTCGCAAAGCTCTCGCGGTCCCAAAACCTTTCTCTTTCTCTCTCTCTCTCTCTACTCTTTCATCATCCCCACGGGTGGTTTGGTGATGCATGTGATCTCTCTCTCTCTCTCTCTCTAAACTATAAATACACCTGTCGCGCTTTCTCTCGTCGAAATCATCTCATCGCCATCACTCCTTCTTAACAAACGTCCCTTCTGGCGCCCACATCTGGCTGGGAATCCCGTGGTGCGGAAACTGCGGCCTTTTCTCCATCTTCCTCGATTGGTTAAACACGAACGCCGAGGCGACGAACACGATGCCAAATCCAATCGCGGTGTTTCTTCGCCAGTGTTTCGGGTCCGCGAACCACCCGCCGTACGAGGTCCACACTTGCGACGTGTCGAACGATCCTCCCGGCGTCGGACTGCCTCCTCCCATTTTTTAACGTCTTCTGAATCGTCGTCGTCGGTCTGTCTGAGGATGATAAAAGTGAGGACACATCGACTTCGATTTCTTCCCCGATTGGAAACCAGATCTGAGTCGTCAGACTTTTATCGAGCGAACTTTTCGCGACACCGACCCAAAGAAAACGAGCCTTTTAAGAGGAGGAGGAGGAAATATATTCGCAGAAAGAAGAACAAGAAAATGTTCCAAACGCGATCGGAATACGATCGAGGCGTGAACACGTTCTCCCCGGAGGGCCGTTTGTTCCAAGTGGAATACGCCATCGAGGCGATTAAACTCGGCTCGACTGCGCTCGCGATATCGACGAAACACGGGATCGTCTTGGCGGTGGAGAAACGAATCACCTCACCTTTAATGGAACCTTCTTCGATGGACAAAATCATGGAGATTGATTCGCACTGCGCGTGCGCGGTGAGCGGGTTAACCGCGGACGCGAAGACGATGGTGGAACACGGACGAGTGGAAAGTCAGAACCATTATTTCACGTTTAACGAACCCATGCCGGTGGAGAGTTTGTGCCAGACGCTGTGCCGATTGGCGATGTCCTTTGGAGGGGAAGGCGAGAAGAGCATGAGTCGACCGTTTGGGGTGGCTTTGTTAGTCGCCGGGTTCGACGAGGAAGATAAAGGAAACGACGTTGGCGGGTACACGTTGTACCACGTGGATCCGAGCGGAACGAAGACGAAGTGTCGGGCGAAATCCATCGGGAGCGGGAGCGAAGGCGCGCAGACGAGTTTGAACGAGGAGTATAGGGAGGATTTGACGCTGGAGGAGGCGGAGACGATGGCGATGAGCACGTTGAAAGCGGTCATGGAGGAGAAGGTGAACGTAAAAAATGTGGATTTTGCGGTTTTGAAGAGCCCGAAGTTTCAGGTGTACGACGCGAAGAAGATTCAGGAGATCATCGATCGGGCGGCGTGATGAGCGTGCGTATGCGCGAGTAGTCGTCAATTGTTTAGTTAGTGGTGATTTTATTTTCAAGGTTGTTTATAAAACGCGCATTTGTGTGTGTGTATAGCTATGCTTTCATTATTCTTATATTGTGTACACGTTTTTGCATCCAAGATGGCGACAGTTCAAATACATTTTCCCTCCTCTCGTTACGATGGTGTTTTCTTCGTCCTCTTCGCTTTCTTCGGCGTCGTCGCTTGCGGCGCCTCTTCTTCTTCCTCTTCCTTTTCCTCCTCGGGAGATTGAAATATGCTCTCGTCGTATTTCTTCACGCCTAGACGTTGCATGCGTTCTTTCTTCATTTTGGCCATTTCCGTTTGTATGCCTTCGGTGTGCTTCAGAACGTAGTTGCCGTCGTAGACTTGAAACGGCGACTCGTTGAAATCAAAGTGTACCACGCGTTGGTCTTCACTAATTTCCACCTCTACCGTTGCTTTTTGGTCGGTTTGCACGAGAATGAATGGCAACTGGATGCCGTCTGGCACGGATGGAACGTCGTCGTCTTCCGCGACTGTCGTCGTTGTCTCCACGTTGTCTTTTTTAGCGCTCTTTTTCTTCGCCGACGCAGATGCACCACCTTTCTTCGTCGTCGCGCCCTCTGCCATTGTCGACGATTCTTTTTTCGGCGTTGCCACTTTCTTCTGCGCTTCAATCTCGTTCCGTTCGTTTCGTTGGACTAACGATAACAGAGCATCGAATTGTTCGGTTAATTCCGCGAGATACAGCGCTTTCTTTCGAATGCGCTCGCGCGTTTCTCTGTTTTCCGTTTCATTCTCTTCTTGCTCTTCAACCGTCAGCTCTTCTTTTTTCATGATCATTTGTTGTTGTTGTTCTTCTTCTTCTTCTTCTTCTTCTTTCTTCTTCTTCATTATTACATCCTTTTCTCGTTTTGCATCGTCTTGTTTTTCGTTTTTATCCCTCGGCGGCGCCGCGAGGTCGCCGTATAAGAACGCCTCGCCAAACTCTTCCCCGATCCCGTTCCAGGTGATTGTCTTCTTCTTCTCTCCGTTCTTATCTCTCGAAACAACGTTGATGGCGATGAGCACGTTGAGTGCGTCGTACACTCTCCGTCGAATATTTTTCTCGTCGACGGTTTCATTCGCGCGCTTCGATTTCTTCTTCTCTTTCGTTCCCTGCGGGGTTGTCGTTCCCGATTTTGATGGCGGCGTTTTATTCGCCTTCTTCTTCTTTCCGTCGTCTTCTATCGTTGCCTCTTTTGTATCATCCTCGTCTTTCACCTTCACTTTCACTTCAACTTTGTTCCTCCTAATTGGCGACGATAATCCATCGCCTTCCGTCATCGCCTCGTCCTCGTTTCCTTCTTCTTCTTCTTCTTCTTCTTCTTCATCTTCATCTTCCTTCTTCTTATTTACTTTCTTTCTGTTCGATCCGCCACCTATGGATAAAGGAATTCCTTCCTTTTCTCGTTCGGCTAACACGTCTGCCACGAGCGCATCGGAAACTTCATCGTACGTGGTCGTGCCTCTTTCCTTCACTTTTTCGCACACTTTCATGGCGAAAGATTTCAATCCACCTTTGATTTGTTGCGGCGTCGCGTTCACGTTTGGCGTCGTCGTCGCCGCGGCGTTGGAACCTTTCCTCGACAACGATGGCGGCGGCGTCGACATCATCATCGCGTTATTTCCAACGACGTCGTTTTCTTCTTCTTCTTTTTTCACGGCAGCGCCGCTCTTTTTCACCGGCGTCTTTCTTTTCCTCCCAGAGGCTGCTTCCTTTCTCTTTTCCTCGAGCTCTCTTTCCTCCTCCGTCTTCGTGCTCTCTAAATACTCCGCAATCTGTACTAATAACTTCGTGCTCGCGTCTCGAGCCTCGTTCGCTTCTTTCTCATCGTATGGGTCTTTTTGTTGTACTTGTTGTTTAGCTCCTATTATTGCGTCATTTTCTTTCGTCAAAGCGTCGTTGGTACTCGCTGTTACAGTATTTGTTGCAAACAACGGTGGCCGCACTCGACGATCGTCGCCTCTACCACCGCTATTAGTATTATTCGTCATCCCCTTCGACAACGACGAGAGATTATTCGCGTTCCGCCTCGCGCTCATCGGCGGACTCGTGCCCATCTTCCCGCCAAACACCGTCGCGGGAGACCCGTCCCGAGCTAAACCGGTTAACGGCCGGTGTCCTCCACCCGCGTCGTGGTCAATCATCGACGAAGACGGAGGACTGAAACCGCTTTCATTACCACCACGTCTGTGATATTGATGCGCTTGGCTGCTCCGATTGCCCTCTACCACCATCCCTTTCAAAGGTGACGATACATCCGCTCCTCCGTGTCCTCTTTCTCCTCCTTTGTTGTTGTTGTCGTTGGGAGAGGAGGACTGGGGCAAGATGTCGAACTCGTTCGCAAAGTCGTACACTCCCTAAAACGCATCGATAAAGAAAAACATCATCGGTCAGTTTACTGCCCGCGCGTGATAAAAAACGCAAAACGCAGAGAAAAGCAAAGCGCTCACGCGCGACGAGACTACGCATCACGTCAGAGAGTACAATTGAAATTCCCCCCTATAAAAGCGCTCACCGTATCTCTTAAACTGTTGACTAAATCTTTGTGCAACTCCCTGTCTAAGCGTTTGTTCTCGTCGTCTGAATCGTCGTCCGTTAACAAAGGAACAATATTGGGCGACGACGACGACGTTCGGGCCGCCGATGGCCTCATGATGCTCTGTTCTTTGAGCGCACTCCTCTAGAAGTGAAGAATTTTGGAGATTTTCTTTTCGACAGTTTCTGCACAATTAAGTAAAATCATGTTTCGAAAGCACACGTGTACGAAGACGGATGATGATTCAGCGATACTTTCCGCCCCGCTGGAACTTCGAGGCGTCGCGGAAGAAGAAGACGACCACCAAGGTTCGGGTCGTCGCGTGAGAAAAGTTATCCACGATTTAGGGTCAAGAGTGCACGCCACGTTTACGTTTACCTCGCGCGGGATGATGGATTCGATGGAATCGGAAAGCGATTGGACGGAGGATTTTCGAGTGCGAAGGAGAAGGTTTTCCGGCGACTGCTCGAGCGAGAAAGCATTCGCGATCGATGTCTCCATCCCTTCGAATCCGTTTTTCCGATACTACTGCGAAATCGACGAAATGCAGTTCGAAACCATGAAACAGAAACAAAACTTATCGGTGAACTTAAACGGATTCTATCTCGCCTTTAAGGAGAGTCTTGTCTCTTGCAAAACGAGAGAAAGCGCGAACGTGATGGTGTTTACCATGAACGGAACAGACGGCATGGGGACCTTGGCGTGTCTCGAGGATTTAGGACATAAACACGTGGAGACGTTACGAATAGATTTCGTGCCGTACACGGAGAGAGAGATTCAAGAGCGAGTGCAATTGGAATACAGGGAGATGGCGAAGACGCTGTACGGGGAAGAGGAAGAATACGCGGCGCCGTTTGCCGCGCCCAGGCGGCGGTAAAAAAGAGACTTTTGAGTTTAGTAGTAGAGTTTAGTAGTAGCAAAGCAGTAGTTGTATAGTAGAATAAGCTTATGAGAGAAAATGTTATGTATCGCAACAACATCTCTCATCAGTTACCAAAAAAGCTATTTTTCCTCGGCGGCGTCGGCGGACGTTCGCGGTTGATTTCTTGCATCCACAACGCGTGGTCGAATTCTCCGGGCGAAGCCGAATCCATCGCTTCCGGCGGTAACGGGTGGATGAGTTTCGGGTAGAGCGTTAAATCGCGTCCTAAAACTAAAATTGCACCCGCGTTATTTGCCGTCCCGCAGTAGTTCGTCGCGGAAAATAACGTCAACAG
>Ga0209308_10000114_pt1 | contig 77736 bp, 77 predicted proteins | sample COGITO_mtgs_1204_3_FD_184806 | JGI IMG/M metagenome (GOLD analysis project Ga0209308, IMG submission 184806) | Pelagic marine microbial communities from North Sea - COGITO_mtgs_120405 (SPAdes) (version 2) | ecosystem: Environmental > Aquatic > Marine > Epipelagic ... | reverse complement strand
GAAAAGCAGGAGGAGTTAAAATCTTAAATACTTTAGAGGAATTAAGCACTGCAGCTAAAGAACTGTTAGGCAAAACTCTTGTGACTCATCAAACAGGGCCAGAAGGAAGAGAAGTTAAAAGGTTATATGTTGAGGAATCATCAAATATAGAAAAAGAATTTTATTTATCTTGTTTAGTGGATAGAGCGAGTTCAAAAATTGCATTTATATCAAGTGATCAAGGTGGAATGGATATTGAAGAGGTCGCAAGTAAAACACCAGAAAAAATTATTACAACAAAAGTTGAAATTAGTGATGAGATTTCAGATACAGCTTGTGAGGATATAATAAAAATATTTAATTTAACAGATGATGCAAAAAAACAAGCAATATCGTTAATTAAATCAATATATAAAATGTTTATTGGCACAGATGCAAATATGGTTGAAGTTAATCCATTGATTTTAACAAAAGAAAAAAAAATTATATGTTTGGATGCAAAAGTAAATTTTGACTCTAATGCTTTATTTAGGCATCCAGAAATTTTAGAGTTAAGAGATTTAAATGAGGAAGAACCAACTGAAATAGAAGCAAGCAAGCATGATTTGGCTTACATAAAATTAGATGGAAGTATTGGCTGTATGGTTAATGGTGCAGGCTTAGCTATGGCCACAATGGATATAATTAAACTTTACGGTAAAGAACCAGCAAACTTTCTTGATGTTGGTGGTGGTGCTTCAAAAGAAAAAGTCTCAGCTGCACTTAAAATAATTCTTTCAGACAAAAATGTTAAAGGGATTTTAATAAATATTTTTGGAGGAATAATGAGATGTGATGTCCTTGCTCAAGGCGTTGTGGATGCAGCTAAAGAAATAAATATTAGTGTTCCTTTAGTAGTAAGACTTGCCGGGACAAATTTTAAAGAGGGAAAAAAAATTTTAGACAACTCAGGACTTAAGTTGATATCAGCAGAAGATTTAGATGATGCTGCAAAAAAGATTGTTGGAGCCATAAAATAATATGTCAGTTTTAATAAATAAAAATACAAAAGTTATATGTCAAGGATTTACAGGTTCACATGGTACATTTCATTCAGAACAAGCAATAGAATATGGTACCAACCTAGTTGGTGGAGTCACACCAAAAAAAGGGGGGCAAAAGCATCTTGACCGTCCAGTTTTTAATTCTGTAGAAGAAGCAAAACAAGAAGTTGGTGCTGATGCAACAATGATTTATGTTCCAGCAAAATTCGCTGGGGCTGCAATAATTGAAGCTATAGAAGCTTCCATTGAGTTAATTGTTTGTATTACTGAGGGCATACCAATCCAAGATATGCTTAAAGTTAAACAAAAATTGAATAATTCTAAAAGTAGATTAATTGGACCTAACTGTCCTGGAATAATCACACCAGATGAATGTAAAATTGGCATTATGCCAGGAAACATTCATAAGAAGGGTTCTGTTGGAATTGTTTCAAGATCTGGAACTTTAACTTACGAAGCTGTAGCACAAACAACTGAAAATGGATTAGGACAATCAACTTGTATTGGGATCGGAGGAGACCCTATAAATGGAACAAATTTTATAGACTGCTTAGATTTGTTTTTAAATGATGAGGAAACAAAATCTATTCTTATGATTGGAGAAATTGGTGGTTCAGCAGAAGAAGAGGCAGCAGAATTTGTGAAAAATCACAAAATAAAAAAACCTATGGTTGGTTTTGTAGCTGGAATAACTGCACCTCCGGGAAGAAGAATGGGGCATGCAGGAGCTATAATTTCAGGTGGAAAAGGTGGAGCGCAAGATAAGATAAAAAAGATGGAAGAATGTGGAATTACTATTGCTAAATCACCTTCTGAGTTAGGTAAAACCCTATTTAACAAATTGTCTAATTGAAAAATACATTTCTAATATTATATTAGCCATATAGATGTCTTCATCCAAAAATCAAGAATTCGAAAAAACTTCATTTCTTAGCAAGTCAAACAGTGCTTTTATTGAACAAATGTATTTGAAATTTATCAATAAAGATAAAAATCTACCTGAAAGCTGGTTTAATTATTTTAAAGATTTAGGAGATGAATTAAATATTATTGCTAAAGAAATTAATGGACCATCATGGGGGCCGTCAAAAATAAAAGTTGATATAGATGAACTTCAAAAAAAAATTGATCAGAGTGAACAAAAATTATCAAAAAAAATTAATCAAACAAGTTTAAATCAAAATGATCAATCCAGGTCAAATGAAGACTCAATCAAAGCAGTCGCAATGATAAGGTCTTACAGACAAAGAGGACACTTAATTGCTAAGCTTGATCCACTAGAATTACTAAAATCAGATTATCTAGATGAACTCCACCCACAATCTTTTGGTTTTAAAAAAGAAGATTATCAAAAAAAAATTTATTTAGGAGGAGTTACCAATAGAGATTACTCAAGCATTAAAGAAATATTAGCATTTTTGAAAAAAACATATTGTGGACCTATTGGCTATGAATACATGCATATACAAAACCCAACTGAGAGAAAATGGTTTAGAGATAGAATAGAAAAATCTAACGATAATTTAAATTTTACAAAAAATGGAAAAGAAGCAATTTTGAATAAATTAATACAAGCTGAAGGTTTTGAAAAATTTTTACATAAAAAATATGTTGGAACAAAAAGATTTGGATTAGATGGTGGTGAAAGTTTAATACCAGCTCTAGAACAAATTATTAAAATAAGCGGTCAATCACGCGTCAAAGAAGTTAAAATTGGAATGTCTCACAGAGGAAGATTGAACGTATTAGCTAATGTGTTACAAAAATCTTATAAGAGAATTTTCAATGAATTTGCTGGAGAATATAGTTCGAATGCTGAAGAAGGAGCTGGAGATGTTAAATATCATTTAGGAGCATCTTCTAATAGAGAATTTGATGGAAACTCTGTTCATGTTAGCTTAACAGATAACCCATCACATTTAGAGGCTGTTAATCCAGTTGTGCTTGGACAAACTAGAGCAAAACAATTTTTTCATAAAGATAAAGAGAGAAATAAAGTTATACCAATATTAATTCATGGTGATGCTGCTTTTGCAGGACAAGGTGTAGTTTCAGAATGTTTTGCCATGTCGGGACTTCCTGGGCATAATACTGGAGGAACAATCCATATTATTGTTAATAATCAAATTGGATTTACTACAAGTCCACGATTTGCAAGATCTTCACCATATCCCTCAGATGTTGCAAAAATGGTAGATGCACCGATCATACATGCAAATGGTGATGATCCAGAGGCAGTTGTTTATGCAGCTAGAATTGCCACTGAGTTTAGATTAAAATTTAATAGAGATGTAGTTATAGATTTGATCTGTTACAGAAGATTTGGCCACAATGAAGGAGATGAACCTTCTTTTACTCAGCCACTTATGTATGAAAAAATAAGGTCTCACCCCTCACCAGTAAATGTTTATGGAAAAAAACTGATAAATGAAAAATTAATTACAAATAATGATTTAGATAATTTATTAAAAAAATTCAAAGATTTACTTGATGACCAATTTAAAAATGCAAAAGATTATAATCCTAAAATAGAGTGGTTCGAGGGAACATGGTCAGCCTATAAACCAGAAAAAGGTAAAGATAAAAGAGGTGTAACTGGAGCAGATACAAATAAACTTTTAGAAATTTCTGAAAAAATAAATTCACCAAAAGAAAATTTAAATCTACATAAAACAATTGTTAAAATATTAACAGCCAGAAAAGAAGCAGTTAAAAGTGGATTTAATATAGATTGGTCAACTGCAGAAGCATTAGCTTTTGGATCTTTATTAGAAGAAGGATATCCTGTGAGATTAGTAGGACAAGATTCAGGAAGAGGAACTTTTAGTCAAAGACATTCAGTTTTAAGAAATCAAAAAGACAATAGTCGATATGTACCTTTAAACAATATTTCAAAAAATCAAAAACACTTTGAAGTAGTTGATAGTTTTTTATCAGAGTTAGCAGTTCTTGGCTTTGAGTATGGATATAGTTTAGTAGAACCAAATACACTCACTATTTGGGAAGCACAATTTGGAGATTTTGCAAATGGAGCACAGGTCGTAATTGATCAGTTTATTACCTCTGGGGAAAGAAAATGGAATAGAGCTTCAGGACTTGTTATGTTATTGCCTCACGGTTATGAAGGTCAAGGACCCGAACATTCATCAGCAAGACTAGAAAGATTTTTACAGTTATGTTCAAATGACAACATGCAAGTTATGAATTGCACAACACCTGCTAACTATTTTCATGCTTTGAGAAGACAGATGCATAGAGATTTTAGAAAACCGTTGGTAATGATGACACCTAAATCACTTTTGAGAAATAAATATTGTGTTTCAAATTTAGAAGACTTTGATAAAAATAATTCATTCCATAGAATATTATGGGATCATGCAGTTGATCCAAAAACAAATGGTTTTATAAAATTAAAGAAAAAATCAGAAATTAAAAAAGTTATAATGTGTTCAGGAAAGATCTACTTTGACCTTTTAGAAGCTAGAGAAAAATTGAAGAAAGATGACGTGATATTATTTAGGATAGAGCAGCTTTATCCTTTTCCTGCAAAAACACTTGTAAAAGAGCTAAAACCTTTTGCTGATAATGCTGAATTTTATTGGTGTCAGGAAGAACCTAAAAATATGGGTGGGTGGTTTTCTGTGAGAGATTATATCCAATGGACATTAGAAACTATTAACGCTAATAATAGTAAAATTTCTTATATAGGAAGAAGTCCAGACGCATCGCCTGCTACAGGATACGCAAAAAGACATATTTCACAACAACAAGAAATTATTAACAAGGTTTTTAAATAAAGATGAGTGAAAAAATTTTAGTTCCAGTTCTAGGAGAAAGCATTACTGAGGCAACAATTGCTAAATGGCTCAAGAAAGAGGGTGACCCAGTTGAAGCAGATGAGGCTATAGTAGAGTTAGAAACTGATAAAGTTAATTTAGAGGTACCATCCCCGATAGATGGTGTTTTATCTGAGATTAATTCTAAAGATGGCGACACAGTTGAAGTTGGTGCAGTACTTGGTGCAATAAGTGAAGGTGAAAATCAATCTTCTAAAAATAAAAAAGTAGAAAAAATAGAACCAGTAAAAATAAAAGATAATGTTGTTAATCTAGATATTGAAAAAAAAGAGCCAAAAATTTTTGAAGAAGGGCCTACTGAAAAAGAGGATAAAAACTTAGAACCACTAATATTAACTGACGAAGTTAAAGAAAAAAAAGTAAGCCCTATAAACAAAGATAGTAAAATACTTTCTCCAGCTGTAAGAAAAATTGTAGAAGAAAACAAAATTGATCTAACAAAGATAGAGGGAACAGGAAAAGAGGGTAGAGTGTTAAAAGGTGACCTACTAAGTTTGATGGGAATTAATCCTGAACCATCCGAAAGAAAAATTAAACATGGACAAGAAGAGAGAATTAAAATGTCTAGACTTAGACAAACTATTGCAAAGAGATTAAAGCAAGCACAAGAAAATGCTGCATTATTAACAACATTTAATGAAGTTGATATGACCAGCATAATGGAGATGAGAAAAGAAAATCAAGAAGATTTTCAAAATAGATATGGGATTAAATTAGGCTTCATGTCCTTTTTTGTAAAAGCTTGTGTTGCAGCTTTAAAAACATTTCCATCAGTTAATGCTGAGATCGAGGGAGATGAAATCATTTATAAGAATTATTATAATATAAGTTTTGCAGTTGGAACAGAAAAGGGATTAGTTGTACCTGTTTTGAGAGATGCAGATGAGCTGTCATTTGCCGATATAGAAAAAAATATTAAAAATATCTCTGAAAAAGCAAGAGATGGAAAACTAACTATTGAAGATCTTCAGGGTGGCACTTTTACTATTAGTAATGGAGGCGTTTATGGTTCAATGCTTTCTACCCCGATATTAAATTTACCACAATCTGGAGTGTTAGGTATGCATAATATAGTAGAAAGACCAATGGTAGTCGATGGAGAAATTAAAATTAGACCAATTATGTATCTTGCATTATCTTATGACCACAGAATTATTGATGGCAAAGAGTCAGTTTCATTTTTAAAAATGGTTAAAGAAAATTTAGAAGATCCAAGAAGGTTATTTTTAAATATTTAAATGTTAGATAAATTTCAAGTAGTTGTAATAGGTGGTGGTCCAGGCGGTTACGTATGTGCAATAAGATTGGCACAATTAGGTTTTAAAACAGCATGTATAGAATCTAGGGGATCATTAGGGGGAACCTGTTTAAATGTTGGATGTATACCTTCTAAAAATTTATTAAATATTTCAGAGAATTATTATAAAGCACAAAACTTTTCTAAACTTGGGATAGAGGTTGGTGAGGTTAAACTTAATCTTCAAAAAATGATGAAAAATAAAGATAAAGCAGTGACCGTTTTAACCAAAGGTGTAGAGTTTTTATTTAAGAAAAATAAAGTTACTTATTTTAAAGGTATTGGTAGCTTTAAATCAGGAAATAAAATTTCTATTTTAGATGATCAAAAAAAAGAAACTGTAATAGAAACTGAAAAAACAGTTATTAGTACCGGTTCTGTTCCAGTTTCATTACCTGGAATTGAATTTGATGAAAAAATAATAGTTTCCTCAACTGGAGCATTAACTTTAGAGGCTGTTCCAAAAAAAATGGTTGTAGTTGGAGGTGGTTATATAGGATTAGAAATGGGCTCAGTTTGGTCTAGACTAGGTACCGAAGTTCATGTCGTTGAATTTCTTGAAAACATAACTCCAGGAATGGACAGAGAAGTTTCTATGGAATTTATGAAAATATTAAAGAAACAGGGAATAAATTTTCATATGCAAACTAAAGTAGAAGGAATTAAAAAAAATACTAATGGTGCTGTAGTTTCAACTACTGATAAAGATGGAAAAAAAATTGATTTTGATTGCGATGTAGTTCTTATCTCGGTTGGCAGAAAGCCGAATACAGCAGATCTAAATTTAGAAACAATTGGGGTTGAGCTAGATGAGAAGAAAAGAATTAAAACTGACAAAAAATTTCAAACAAATATTAAAAACATATATGCTATTGGAGATGTAATTGAAGGACCAATGTTAGCCCACAAAGCAGAAGATGAGGGTATTGCTGTTGCAGAGAATATTGCTGGGCAATCAGGACATGTGAATTATGACACTATTCCTGGAGTTGTTTATACTTCACCAGAAGTTGCTTCAATTGGAAAAACAGAAGAGCAATTGAAAGAAGCTAATATAAAATATAAAATTGGTAAATTTTCATTTATGGCAAATTCAAGAGCCAAAGCAATCGATGAAGCAGAAGGTTTTGTTAAAATTCTTGCTGATGAAAAAACAGATAGAGTTTTAGGGGCTCACCTTATAGGTCCTCATGCAGGTGAACTAATTGGAGAAATTGGGGTTGCAATGGAATTTGGTGCAAGTGCTGAAGATATTGCAAGAACATGTCATGCGCACCCAACGTTCTCAGAAGCTGTAAAAGAAGCAGCTTTATCGGTAGATAAAAGAGCAATACACTCTTAATATATTTTCATATTATAAAGATATGAAAGTACCGATTCTTATACCAAATATTTTTAATCACCCATTTACTTATGAAACCAGTTTAAAACTTAAATTAGGTGACTATGTTATTGTACCATTTGGAAAATCTGAGGTAACAGGGATAGTTTGGGATGAGTTTGAAAAAAACAGGAATAAAAGCTTTGCGATAAAAAAAGTTTTAAAAAAACTAGATGTTCCATCTTTAAAAAAAAATACAATTAAATTTTTAAATTGGTTTTCAGAATATAACATGATCCCAAGAGGTATGGCCTTAAAACTTTTATTATTGAGTAGTAAAGCGATAGAAAAAATTTCAAGCGAACCGTATGAACAGTTTAAAGTTAATATTAAAAAAAACAAAATTGTTCTTTCAAAAGAACAAAAAAGCTGTCTAAAAAAAATGAACATATCTAATCAAAAATTCAGAGTGCATGTTTTACAGGGAACAACAGGTTCTGGTAAAACGATGGTTTATTTTGAGGCCTTAAAAGAGATAATTAACAAAGGATTTCAGGGCCTAATTCTACTTCCAGAAATTGGATTAACAGGGCAATTTCAAAAGAAATTTATAGAATTTTTTGGGTTCAAACCTGCTGTATGGCACTCAGGCATTACAAAGAAAAGTAAAGAAATTATTTGGAGTGGAATTGCAAATGATAAAATTAAAGTTGTAATTGGCGCTCGGTCCTCATTGTTTTTACCTTTTAAAAAACTAGGATTAATTATCGTCGATGAAGAACATGACCAATCTTACAAACAAGATGAGGGAGTAACTTACAATGCAAGAGACATGGCAGTTGCAAGAGCATCTTTTGAAAATATTCCTATAAATTTAATTACGGCTGTTCCATCTATTGAAACTTATGATAACGTTAAAAAAGGAAAATATAGTTTATCAAAACTTGATCAAAGATATTTAAATGCATCTTTGCCGAATTATGAAATAATTAATTTAAATAACTCAAAATTAAATTCTCAGTCATGGATTTCTAAAGAAACAATAGAAAAAGTAAACTTTCATCTTAAAAAAAAAGATCAGGTTTTATTTTTTCTAAATAGAAGAGGTTTTTCACCTCATGTGCTATGTAAAAAATGCTTTACAAGTTATTCATGTCCAAATTGTTCAATAAATTTAGTTTATCACAAAAAAAAACAAAATTTATTATGTCACTATTGTGGATATAAAGCTTTATTAGATAGAGATTGTACAAAAGAAGGACATTGTGAATTTATATTTAGTGGGCCTGGAGTTGAAAGAATATCAGAAGAAGTTAAAAAAATTTTTCCACTAAAAAAAACAACCATTTTTTCTAGTGATACAATGAATAAAAAAAGTTCAGAGGATGTTTTAGAAAAAATTATAAACAATGAAATTCAAATTTTAATTGGAACTCAATTAATTTCAAAAGGATTTCATTTTCCAAGTTTAAATTGTATTGTTGTGGTTGATATTGATTTATCATCACAAGGCCATGATTTAAGAGGAGCGGAAAAAAATTTACAACTATATCACCAGCTTTCAGGTAGAGCTGGAAGAACTGGAAAACCCGCAACTGTTTATTTTCAAACTTATAATTTAGACACTAAAATGATAACAGACATTACAAATAGAAATCCTGATATATTTTTGGACAAAGAACTTGAGATTAGAAGAAAAAACAATCTTCCACCTTTTCAAAGATTTATTGCTATGATAATTACAGGAGGTAATGAGAGAGAGCTTGAAAAAGAAGCTTATAAATTTAAAAACTTTATAGAAAGGGCTGTAGTTGGTAAAGTTCTTGGACCTGTAAGTGCACCTATATTTAGATTAAAAAGAAAATTTAGAGTAAGACTTTTAATTAGGGGACATAAATCCCTAAAAGTCCAAAACTCGCTTGCAGAAATCATAAAAAAATTCAAATTTCCTACAGGAATGAAACTAACAGTTGATGTTGACCCAATAAACTTCAATTAATGATGAAAAAATAACCTTTTTAGACAATGTGTGGCTTGAAGAGCATATGGTCATATGTTAATTAAAACGGAATTTTAATAAATCTTCAAGTAATTATAAGGAATAACACATTGAGTAAAAATAAAGGTTTTTCTGAAACATCAGCAAGTAGATACTCACTAGCTCTTTATGAATTAGCTACAGAAGCTAAAGTCTTAAAAGAGATTGAAATACATGCCACAGCTATTATTGATCTAATTTCATTGAGTGAGGATTTTAAATCTTTAATTAAAGATCCAACAAATAGTAAAGAAGATCAATTTAACGCTTTAAACAAAATTTCAGAAAAATATAAATTAAATAATTTATTAACAAAATTTTTGAGCTTTCTAATATCTAAAAGAAGATTCTTTTATGTAGATAAAATATTAAAGAGCTTTGTTGAGACTTGCTCGGTTAAAAGAGGTGAATTGAAAGCAGAATTGACTTCTGCTAAAGATCTTACTGAAAATGAGGTTAATAGTATAAAAGAAGAACTTACTAAAAACTTTAGTTCAAAAATAAAATTAAACTACAAACACGATACAAGTTTAATTGGAGGTTTAATTGTGCAAGTTGGAAGCACGATGGTAGATACTTCCATTAAAAATAAATTACAACAAATCGAAAATAGGATGATAGAGGCATAAATGGAAATAAACCCATCAGAAGTAACTAAAATATTAAAAGAACAAATTAAAAAATTTGGTGACAAAGCTGAAGTAACTGAGGTTGGGCAAGTTTTATCAGTTGGAGATGGTATTGCTAGAATATATGGATTAGACAATGTTCAAGCTGGGGAGATGGTGGAATTTGCTGATGGATCAAAAGGAATGGCTTTAAACTTAGAAAGTGAAAATGTTGGAGTTGTAATTTTTGGAGATGATAGAAAAATTAAAGAAGGTGATGTTGTTAAAAGAACAGGAAGTATTGTTGACACACCAGTTGGGAAAGAATTATTAGGAAGAGTTGTTGATGGATTAGGAAATCCTATTGATGGCAAAGGCGCTTTGGACAAAGGAATAAAAAGAAGCAGAGTTGAAGTAAAAGCACCAGGAATTATTCCAAGACAATCAGTTAGCGAACCTATGCAAACTGGTTTAAAATCAATTGACAGTTTAGTTCCAGTTGGAAGAGGACAACGTGAATTAATTATTGGTGATAGACAGACAGGAAAAACTGCAGTTGCAATTGATGCAATCATTAACCAAAAAAAAATAAATGAATCTGGTGATGAAAAACAAAAACTTTATTGTATCTATGTAGCCATAGGTCAAAAAAGATCTACTGTTAGACAAATTCAAAAAACTTTGGAGGAAGCTGGTGCAATGGAATATACAACAATTGTTGCAGCCACAGCTTCAGATGCGGCTCCACTTCAATTTTTGGCTCCATATACAGGATGTGCTATGGGTGAATATTTTAGAGATAACGGTATGCATGGATTAATAATCTATGATGATTTGTCTAAGCAGGCTGTTGCTTATAGACAGATGTCGCTTCTTTTAAGAAGACCGCCAGGAAGGGAAGCTTACCCGGGTGATGTATTTTATTTACACAGCAGACTACTTGAAAGAGCTGCAAAATTAAGTGATGAACATGGTGGAGGATCACTAACTGCTCTTCCAATAATTGAAACACAAGGTGGAGACGTATCTGCATTCATTCCTACCAACGTTATATCAATTACAGATGGTCAAATATTTCTTGAAACAGAATTGTTTAACCAAGGAATTAGACCTGCAATTAACGTAGGTTTATCAGTTTCTAGAGTTGGATCTGCAGCACAAACGAAAGCAATGAAAAAAGTTTCTGGTTCAATGAAACTTGAGCTTGCTCAATATAGAGAAATGGCAGCCTTCGCACAATTCGGATCTGATTTGGATGCATCAACACAAAAACTTTTGAACAGAGGTTCAAAACTAACTGAACTTCTCAAACAGAAGCAGTATTCACCTATGACAGTTGCTGAACAAGTAATATCAGTTTTCTGTGGAGTAAAGGGTTATTTGGATGACGTAGAACTTAAAGATATAGCTAATTTTGAAAATAAGATTATTGAAAAATGTAAATCTGAAAAACCAGAGATTTTAGAGTCAATTTTAAAATCAGGTAAACTTGAGGAAGATACAGAAAAATCATTAATCGAAATAATAGCAGAGCTTAAGAAAAACTTTAATTCTTAAAATATGGCAACACTAGACGACTTAAAAAAAAGAATAGCAAGTGTAAAGTCTACACAAAAAATTACCAAAGCTATGAAAATGGTTGCAGCTGCTAAGTTAAGGAGAGCGCAAGAAAATGCTGAAAAGGGAAGACCTTATTCTGAAAAAATGAATAACATTATTCTAAACTTATCTAGTGGCATTTCTGATAAAGAAAATGCACCAAAGTTACTTTCAGGAACTGGTGAAGAGAAAGTTCATTTGTGTATTGTTTTGACATCTGATCGAGGTCTATGTGGTGGGTTTAATACGAATATTATAAAAAAAGCTAAAGTCTTTTTTCAAAAAATATCTGATGAGGGTAAAACTTTAAAAATTATAACTGTTGGATCTAAAGGTCATGATCAATTAAAAAGAGCATTCAAGGACAACATTGTAGAGAAAGTGTCATTCAAAGATTCAAAAACAATAAATTACCTAGATGCAGAGAAGGTAGGAAAGATGATAATTGAAAATTTTGAAAAAGAAGAATTTGATGTGTGTACAATTTTTTATAATAAATTTAAAAATGTAATTACTCAGATACCTCAAGAACAACAGATAATTCCTTTAAAAACATCTGAAGCAGAAGAAAATTCTTCTGATGATAATTATGAATTTGAACCTGATGAAGATGAAATTTTAAGCAATTTATTGCCTAAAAATATATCTACACAGATTTTTAAAGCGATGTTAGAAAATTCAGCTAGCGAACAGGGCTCAAGAATGAGTGCAATGGATAATGCAACCCGTAACGCAGGTGAAATGGTTGACAAGCTTACTATTGAGTATAATAGAAGTCGTCAAGCAGCTATTACAAAAGAACTAATTGAAATCATATCAGGAGCGGAAAGTTTATAATTATGAGCAAAGGAAAAATTACACAAATCATTGGAGCAGTAGTAGACGTAAAATTTGATGGAAAATTACCAGAAATTTTATCAGCATTAGAATGTAAAAATGGGGACAATAGACTAGTTTTAGAAGTTGCTCAGCATCTTGGAGAATCAAGTGTTAGAACAATTGCTATGGATGCTACTGAAGGTTTAAAAAGAGGAGATGAAGTTGATGCAACAGGATCTCCCATTCAAGTTCCAGTTGGACCAGAAACCTTGGGAAGAATTATAAATGTAATAGGTGAGCCTATCGATGAGAAGGGCGAAGTTAAGACAAAAGAAAAGTGGCCAATTCACAGAGCTGCACCTGAATTTAGCGATCAATCAACCGAAACAGAAATTTTGGTTACAGGTATCAAAGTAGTTGATTTGTTAGCGCCTTATGCCAAAGGTGGAAAAATTGGTTTATTTGGGGGAGCTGGAGTTGGTAAAACAGTACTTATTATGGAATTAATTAACAACGTAGCAAAAGCACATGGTGGATTCTCAGTGTTTGCTGGAGTTGGAGAAAGAACTAGAGAAGGAAATGATCTTTATCATGAAATGATAGATTCTGGAGTTATTAAACCTGAGGGACCAGGTTCTAAAGCAGCATTAGTTTATGGACAGATGAATGAACCGCCAGGAGCTAGAGCTAGGGTTGCCTTAACAGGTTTAACAGTTGCTGAATATTTTAGAGATCAAGAAGGTCAAGATGTACTTTTCTTTGTTGATAATATTTTCAGATTTACACAAGCAGGTTCAGAAGTTTCTGCCTTATTGGGAAGAATACCATCAGCAGTTGGATATCAGCCTACACTTGCAACAGATATGGGTAATCTTCAAGAAAGAATTACAACAACTAATAAAGGATCAATTACATCTGTACAGGCAATTTATGTACCAGCTGATGATTTAACCGATCCGGCACCAGCCACATCTTTTGCTCACTTAGATGCAACAACTGTATTATCAAGACAAATAGCAGAAATTGGAATTTATCCAGCAGTAGATCCTTTAGATTCTACTTCTAGAATTTTAGACCCAAGAATAGTTGGAGATGAACATTATAGAGTTGCTAGAGAGGTACAAAAAGTTCTTCAAACCTACAAATCACTTCAAGATATTATTGCGATCTTAGGAATGGATGAGCTTTCTGAGGAAGATAAATTAACAGTTGCTAGAGCTCGTAAAATACAAAGATTCTTATCACAACCATTCTTTGTGGCAGAAGTCTTTACGGGTTCGCCAGGAAAATTAGTTGATTTAGAATCAACAATTAAAGGCTTTGCTGCAATATGCAATGGTGAGTATGATCATTTGCCAGAAGCTGCATTCTATATGGTAGGAACTATTGAAGAGGCTGTAGAAAAAGCTGAAAAAATGGCGAAAGAAGCTGCCGCATAATGAGTGAAGAGTTTAAAATAGAAATAGTAAATCCTGAAAAATCTTTTCTCTCAAAAGAAGACGTAACAGAAGTTGTCATCCCTGCTTTTGAAGGAGAAATGGGCATTTTAAAAGATCATATCTCAATTATTTCGTTTTTAAAACCTGGTGTTATTAAAATCTTTTCTCAATCTGGAGAGGAACATTATTATGTCGAAGACGGGATTGTTGAATTTAAGAATAATAACTTGTCAGTTTTGACAAGTTCTATTTTTAATATCAAAGATATTGAAAAGGCTAAAATTAGTGAACTATTAACAGAAGCAGAAGAACATTCAAAAAATACTGAAATTACAGATCAAAACAAATATTTATTGGATCAAAAAATAGACGTGTTAAAAACTCTTAATTAAGGATTTCTTTTACTTTTTTTTTAACCTCTTCATACACGTGTAATTTAAAGTCTACGACTAAATCGGTTATTTTTTCAAGTTCAACCCACTTCCATTCACAAAATTCAGGATGATTAGTATTAATATTGATTTCACTGTCATTGCCTAAGAATCTAACTACAAACCACTTTTGTTCTTGCCCTCTATATTTGCCCTTCCAAATAACACCAAGCAAATGTTTAGGTAAATCATAGGAGATTAATTCATCTAACTCCTTAACTAAATCAACATTTTTTATACTAGTTTCTTCTTCTAATTCACGATAAGCAGCAGCTAAATAATCTTCATTTTTGTTAACACCACCTTGAGGCATTTGCCAAAAATTTTTACTATTGTCAATTCTCTTTGCAACAAAAACTTGATTATTTTTATTTAAGACAACTATTCCAACCCCGTTTCTTAGAGGTAATTTTTTTGAGATAATAGCCATTTATCCATTCAGAAGTTTTATTGCAAAATTTAACTGATTATCAGTATCAGTATTAATTTTAAAATCTGCAGCACTTTCTTCAACTTCTATATCTGGAGTTATGCCAATTTCAGAAATAGACTTTCCAGAAGGCAAATAGTACTTAGATACAGTGAGTCTAATTGCACCTTTATTTTTCAAAGGAATAATAGATTGAACAGAACCTTTCCCATAACTATTTTCTCCAATAATAATTGCTCTTTTGTGATCCTTTAAAGCACCTGCCACAATTTCTGAAGCTGAAGCAGAGCCATAATTAATTAAGACAATTATAGACTTCCCATCTATTAAGTCTCCCTTTTTAGCAAACCATTTTCTATTCTCTGAGGAGCGTTTACTTTTTGTTGATACTATCTCACCATTTTCTAAAAAAAAATCAGAAATTTTTATAGCTTGAGAAAGTAAACCACCGGGATTATTTCTTAAATCTAAAATAAAAGAATTTAAATTTTTATTCTTATTGAATTTAGAAATTGCATTTTTTATTTGCTGGCTACTATTTTCATTAAAAGAGGTAAGTCTAATATACCCAACATTATTATCAATAATTTTTGACTTTACAGATTGAACTTTAATTATCTCTCTAGTGATATTAAAAACTAGTGCTTTTTTTTTACCTATTCTTCTAACAGTTATCTCTAAACTAGATCCAACTGGGCCTCTCATCAAATCTACAGCTTCTGTTAATGTTTTTCCTTGAACCTGAGTTCCACCAATTTTAACAATGTAATCACCTGCTTTTAATCCAGCTTTCGAGGCTGGGGTGTTATCTATTGGAGATATCACTTTTACAACTCCTGCCTCCATGCCGACCTCGATGCCAAGTCCTCCAAATTCTCCACTGGTTTCTGTTTGCATACTTTCAAAACTTTCAGGGGTCATATAAGCCGAATAAGGATCTAAAGATTGCAGTAATCCATTTATTGCTGCATCCATACTTTTAGATTGATCAACATCATCAACATACTCTTGGTTAATTTTCTCTAAGACTTCACTAAAAACATCTATCTTGTCATAAATATTATCATTTTCAGAAAAACTTTTTTGAAAAAGAAATATTGTTATTATTAAAATAAAAATTATATTTTTCATGGTCTTTATATAATTACTTTTTCTTTAGGAATTAATTCCGACCAAATTTTTTCAAGCTCGTAAAATTTTCTTTTTTCAGGATTAAATATATGAACAATTAAATCAATGCCATCAACTAACTTCCAATCATTACTTTCTTTTCCCTCAATTTTCGAGTTTTTTATTCCATTTGCTTTTAACTTTTCTAAAACTTGCTCTGATAAAGCTTGTATATGACGTGAAGATGTACCACTAGCTACAATCATATAGTCTGCCATCGAACTTTTATTTTTCAAATCTATAGAAATGATATCTAGAGCCTTATTGGAATCGAGAGTATCTAATATAATACTTTTTAAATCGATATTTTTTTCCATTAATTAACTAAACCTTATCAAATTTTTCTTAATTGAGAAGACGAAATATTGACTTTTTTAAAATTAATGAATGTTAGTTTTTTATTATATGATGGACTGAAAGCAATTGATTTCAGTGATTTAGATTTGTACCCTTTTCGATCAAAAACAATAATTTCACATTTTCTTAAAATAGATTTCCATTTGTGCCATTTGTGTAAATTTATTACATTATCAGCACCCATTATAAAATAAATCTTAAACTTATTATTTTTGTTTAGATGCTCTATTAAATTGATTGTTTTGTTAGAACCTATTTTATCTTCATAATATCTTACTTTAATAAAGATATTTTTGGTTACAAATTTTTTAGCAAATTGAATTCTATCTTTTAAATTTTCTTTGCTTTTAGTTTTAAATGGATTTTGTTTTGTTATTGCCCAAATGATTTTTTCAAGTTTAAACTTTTTTTTTGCTTGTTTTGATATTTCTAAATGGCCTTTATGAGCAGGATCAAACGTACCACCTAAAATTCCAATTTTTTTCTTTTCTTTCAATTTATTTTCTCGTTTTACCATTGCTTACAATCTCATATTTATATGAAACCATTTGTTTTAATCCTACAGGACCTCGAGGTGGCATTGTATTTGTTGAGATACCAACTTCTCCCCCGAACCCAAACTCACCACCGTCAGCAAACTGCGTAGATGTATTATGCATTGCTATAGCGCTTTTAACATTTTTTAAAAAATATTTTGCAGTTTTTTTATTATTAGAGATTATGCTATCAGTATGCATTGTTCCATATTTGTTAATATGTTTAATTGCACCTTTATAATCTTTGACACTTTTTACTGAAACTATTGAAGCCAAGTATTCAGTAGACCAATCTTTTTCTTTTGCAGTAGTCATGTTTCCTTTATAGTATTTTCTTACAAGTGCATCTCCATAAATTTTACATCCATTTTTTTCAAGTTTTTTTAGGATAGGATTACAAAATTTCTTTACAATTTTTTCATGAATTAAAATTGTTTCAGTGGCACCACAGATACTCGTGTTCCTTAATTTTGCATTATAAATTATATCTTTGGCCATTTTTATATTTGCATCTTTATCAATATAAGTATGGCAAAGTCCTTCGAGATGGCCAACAATTGGAATATTTGAGAGTTTTTGCACTCTCTTTATAAGATTTTTACCTCCTCTTGGAATTATTACATCAATATAATTTTCCATCTTTGAAAGCATTAAATCTACTATTTTTCTATTTTTGGTATCTATAAATTGAATAAAGTTTTCATCAATTTTACTGACTTTAAGAGATCTTCTAAATAATTTAGCTAAAATTTTATTGGTATTTAGAGCTTCTGACCCTCCTTTTAAGATTACAGCATTACCAGATTTAAAACATAGACTGGCAACATCTGAGGTAACGTTGGGCCTACTTTCATAAATAACACCAACGACCCCAATCGGTATTGTTACTTTGCTTATATGTAATCCATTTGGTCTAACCCATTTTTCAAGCACATTATCAACAGGATCTTTAAGTTTGATAATTTTAGCTAGAGATTTTCTTATATCTTCTAATTTTTTCTCATCAAGAATAAGTCTATCAATTAAATTACTTTTGAGTCCTTTTCTTTTTGCAAAATTAACATCTTTTTTATTTGCTCTAAGGATAGAATTTTTTTCTTTATTAATTAGTAATAAATATCTTTTTAAAACTCTATTTTTTAATTTTCTATTTATTTTTTCTAAAGATGCTTTTTTTGCGTTTCGACCAATTACATTTATATACTTGTTCATTAAATCTCCACCATATCATCTTTATGAATAACTTCTGATTTTGAAACATATCCTAATAATTTTTCTATTTCTTTAGAGTGACGTCCTAAAATTTTGGATATTTCATTAGACGTAAAAGAGCTCAATCCCCTTGCACATTCTGTATTTTGTTCATCTAATATTTTTATATGGTCACCTTTATTAAATTTTCCTGAAACTTTAAGTATTCCTGCTGCAAGTAAACTTTTGCCATTTAAAAGTGCTTTTTTTGCACCTCTATCAATAATAAGTATTCCTTTAGGTGCAATAGAGCTGATTATCCATTTTTTTCTGGCATCCAACTTAGAAATTTTTGGTAAAAACCATGTACAGTTATTATCATCCATTATTTTCTTTAGAGGTCTAATTTGTAAACCATTTGCTATTGCCATTTTACAACCAGCTAGTTGACAAACTTTTGCAGCATCAATTTTAGTTTTCATTCCACCAGTCCCATGTTCACTAATACTTTTTGTTGAATTATTTTCCATATTCTCATCTATATCTGTTATTTCTTTATATAATTTAGCATTTTTGTAAATTTTAGGATTTTGTGTGTAAAGACCATTAACATCAGATAGCAGCACCAAACAATCTGCACTAGCTATTTGTGCAACTCTAGATGCCAATCTATCATTATCACCATATTTTATTTCAGAAGTTGCTATACTATCATTTTCATTAACTATGGGGACAAAGCCTAACTTAAACAAATTATCAAAGGTTCTTTTTGCATTTAAAGCTCTTCTTCTTTGCTCTGTATCTTCCAACGTGAGTAAAATTTGAGATATATTGATTTTTGACTTAATAAAGGTTTTAGAAAACAAATTCATAAGTTCTATTTGCCCAATAGATGCAACTGCTTGGCTTTTATCAAGTTTAAGATTTTTTTTGCTTAAATTCAACTTTTTACAACCCATCGCTATTGCCCCAGAACTAACGATTATAACTTTTTTATTTTGTTTAATTAAATTTTGGATATCTTTAGAAAATTCGAGGAGCCATTTTTTTCTAATCATTTTTTTGTCATCGATAAGTAATGAAGAACCTATTTTAATTACAATTATTTTTGATTCTTTAAGATACATATGAGAGCAATTTAGCTTTAATTTTTGAGATTGAAACTTTGTTAAGAGTTGAAAGGGAAATCACTTCAGAATTCTTGTTTTTTTTAAATTTTTCTATTATTTCTTTGACTTCACTATCTTCCAACAGATCTGTTTTATTTAATACTATAATTTCTTTTTTTTTAAGAAGCTGTTTGCTGTAACTACCAAGTTCATTTTTAACTTGTTGGTAAGTAGTTTCAAGATCTTCATTAGTAATATCAATCAAATGCATCAAAGTTTTACATCTTTCAACATGTTTTAAAAATTTTATACCAAGACCTATTCCTTCATGAGCGCCTTCAATTAAACCAGGTATATCTGCCAGAGTTATTTCCTTATTATCATAACTTGCTACACCTAAATTTGGATTTAAAGTAGTGAATTTATAATTTGCTATTTTAGGGTTAGCATTAGTAATAGCTGCTAGTAAACTGGATTTGCCTGCATTAGGAAGACCAACAATACCAATATCTGCAATAGTTTTTAATTGAAGCCAAATAACAAACTCTTCTCCAGAAGATCCTTTTGTAAATTTTTTTGGTGCTCTATTTGTAGAACTTTTAAATCTAGTATTTCCAAGACCTCCTTTACCACCATTAGCAACAACAAACTCCTCACTTTCTTTTTTAAAATCATAAATAAGTGTTTTGTTATCTTCTTCAAAAACTTGAGTGCCAATTGGAACTTTTAAAAACAAATCATCACCACCACGGCCAGTACGATTTTGTCCTGAGCCATTTTCACCTCTTTGACTTTTATGATGTTGTTGAAATCTATAATCAATTAAAGTATTTAGATTTCTTTCTGATCTCAGAATTATAGAGCCACCCTTGCCACCATCACCACCGTCTGGACCACCATATTCTATAAATTTTTCTCTTCGAAAGCTTGGAGAGCCATCTCCACCGTTACCAGCTTTTACATAAATTTTTACTTGATCTAGAAACTTCATGATACAACTCTTTTTAGTTGTACTACTAATTGGGTTTTACTGAAACGAATGTTCTGTCTGATTTTCCTTTTTTAAACACCACTTTTCCTTCAACAACAGAAAAAATTGAATGATCTTTGCCCATTCCCACGTTTTCACCAGGAAAAATTTTTGTTCCTCTTTGTCTAACAATAATATTTCCAGGTACCACTACTTCTCCACCGTACTTTTTTACACCAAGTCTACGACCTGCACTATCTCTTCCGTTTCTCGATGATCCACCTGCTTTTTTTGTTGCCATAACTTACCTGGTTTATTTACTTACAGTTTTGGTTTCAGTTTTTTTTTTTGAAACTATTTTAGCTTTTGTAGCTTTTGTTTCAATTTTTTTCGTATCTACTTTTTCTTTTTTTTTTGCTAATTTTACTATTTTTTCCGCTTCTGATAGAACTTTTCCATCTTTTGAAAAAATTTTACTTATTCTTATCAATGAGTATTGTTGTCTATGACCATTTTTTCTTCTTGAATTTTGTCTTCTTCTTTTTTTAAAAATTAATATTGTTCTATCTTTTCCATTTTTAACAAGATCAGCTTCTACTTTTGCACCTGAAACTGTTGGTAAACCAATTTCAATAGTTTTGTCATCACCGTAAGCTAAAATTTCTTTAAACTCTATTTTGGTATCAGGCTTAGACTCTTCTAATCTCTCAATTTTTAGAATCTCACCAGCTTTAACTTTGTACTGTTTTCCACCTGTTTGAATAATTGCGTATGACATTGTTTATCTAATTTTTAATAACTGCAATATAGTCAGGAGCCTATTTTAGTCAAGTACGAATAGTTAGAAATTATCCTTTAAATCTCTTAGTTTTGAAAAATTTTCTAAATTGTCTGATTTTAAGAAAATATTACACTCTAATTCATCTTTAATAGTGGAGGGGATAGTGGGTAGTCCTTTTTTTAATTTTATATCATTTTCATTGATTTTATTTTTAAGATTTTGATTATCTTTATCGTGCATTATACAGAATTCTGAATTTTGTTTTGTGTACTCATGACCGCAGAAAATTTTTGTATTTTCTGGAAGCATTTTTAATTTTTTTAAAGAATTAAACATTTGTAAATAAGTACCTTCAAAAATTCGGCCACAACCCAATGAAAAAAGAGTGTCTCCAGTAAAAGCGGAATTTTCTTTATAAAAATAAAAACATATGTGACCAAGTGTATGTCCCGGAATATGAATTATTTTTGCTTCGAAATTTTCTTGCTTCCAATTGTCTTGATCATCAACTAGAAAATCAATTCCAGGAATTCTATCTTTATCACCTTTATAACCAATAATTTTTGCAGCATATTTTTTTTTAAGTTCTTTATTGCCTCCTACATGATCATAATGATGATGTGTATTAAGTATATACTTTAACTCTATATTGTTCTTTTCTAAAAAGTCTATTACCGGTTCAGATTCGCTAGGATCAATTACGCATGCAGTACTATTTTCTTCATCAATTATTATGTATGCATAGTTGTCTTGAAGACATGGTATTACTTGAATTTTCATTTATTGCTCAATTGAAAAAATCCCTAATTCGGCTGATAGATTTTTAATATTTAAATTTATCTCATTTATGGAAGAAGTTTTTCCATTATGAAAAGCAAGAGATTTATCTAGCCTTATGTTTCTAGCATAACAAAAGTTATAAAAGTCTTTTATTGTACACATATGTAGATTAGGAGTGTTATACCACTCATCAGGTAAATTTTTTGTGACTGGCATTGTTCCTTTTAGCAATAAATGAAGTCTTACTCTCCAAAATCCAAAATTTGGTATTGTAACAATTGCTTTTTTTCCTATTCTTAATAATTCTTTTATTACTGTTTCTGGATTTAAAAATGCTTGAAGTGTTTGACTCAAGATTACAAAATCAAAAGATTTGTCAGGAAATTGAGTTAAATCCATTTCTGCATTGCCTTCGATTACAGATAAACCTTTCCCAATACATTTTTGAGCATTATTTTTTGATATTTCAATTCCTCTTATATCTATCTTTTTATTATTTTTAAGATACTCCATTAAAGTTCCATCACCACAACCCACATCTAAAACTCTCGAGTTATTTTCAATTAAGTCAGAAATTATATAAAATTCTTTTTTCATCTTTAATTATTAGAATATGAGTTATTTATATAATCCTTTAATGTATTTAAAAATTCAGGCACATCTAATAGAAATGAGTCGTGACCTTTATCTGACTCAATTTCTACAAAACCAACATCAGCGCCAATAGCATTTAATGCAATGACAATTTCTTTATTTTCAGAAGTTGGATAAAGCCAATCTGAAGTAAAAGATATGATAAGGAACTTAGTTTTTGTTTTAGCAAATGCTCTAGACAAATTTCCATTATATTCTTTTGTTAAATCAAAATAATCCATAGCTCTTGTTATAAATAAATAACTGTTAGCATCAAACCTATCAACAAAAACAGATCCTTGATATCTAAGATAGCTCTCTATTTGAAAGTCTGCATCAAAACTAAATTTTAAGTCGTCTCTCTCTTGCAACTTTCGTCCAAATTTTTCTTGTAATCCATTTTTAGACAGATAGGTTATATGCGCAGCCATTCTGGCGACTGAGAGACCCTTGTCTGGAGTTTTATTCTGGCTAGAGTAGTCTCCACCGACCCATTCAGCATCAGCCATTATAGATTGCCTGCCCAATTCGTTAAAAGCAATATTTTGAGCGGAATGACTTGAGGTACATGCAATCGGTATTGCGATTTTAGCTTTATCTGGAAAGTTACTAACAAATTGAAGAACTTGCATACCTCCCATTGATCCGCCCATTACAGCAAAAAGTTTTTCAATTTTAAAAAAATTTAAAAGATTATATTGTGCATTGACCATATCGTTTATGGTAATCACAGGAAAGTTGATCCCATATATTTTTTTGGTTTCAGGGTTGATCTTACTTGGACCAAAGGATCCCATGCAGCCACCAATTACATTTGCGCATATAACAAAGTACTTGTCAGTATCTACGGCTTTACCGGATCCTACAGCATATGACCACCAACCATCTTTTTTGGTTATTGGATTAGTTCCTGAAACAAATTGATCACCAGTCAAAGCGTGAAAAACTAAAATAGCATTATCCTTTTTTTTATTTAGAGAGCCATAAGTTTCATAAGCTAAAGTATAATTATTAATAGTTTGGCCGCAGTCTAAATTTAGCGGTTTATCTATATTTAAGCTTTTAATTTTTGCGTTTATATTCATATAATTCAGCTAAATTTTGAATTGTGAGAAAAAAAACTTATTTAGCTGTTTTTTTTAAGCGCTCGCAATTCAGTTAAATCAGCGCATATTTTTTGTACAAGATAGTATTTCTTATGTCAAATTTTTTAAAAAAAATGACTTATTCTATATTAAAGTTTAATATTTTATTTATAAGAGTAAAAAATGACAGTTCCAAAGTTTAAAATTATTAAAATTGAGGCCTATAAACCAGGTAAATCAAATATAGGAAAAATTAAGAATATAACTAAATTATCAGCAAATGAGTCTGCGTTAGGAATTAGCCCTAAAGTTAAGAAAGTTTTAAATATAAAAAATATAAATTTATCCAGATATCCTGATGGTGGAGCAAAATTATTAAAAAGAGAAATATCAAAAAAATTTAAATGTGATTTTAACAAGATTATCTGTGGAGCAGGGTCAGATGAAATTATTCAGATGATTTGTCAATTATATTTAAGGTCACAAGATGAAGTAATTGTACCTCAATACAGTTTTTTAATGTACAGAATATATGCAAAAATTGTTGGAGCAAAAATTGTTTTCTCTAAGGAAAAAAACTTTAAAGTTTCTGTATCTGAAATTATAAAGAAAGTTACCAAAAAAACAAAAATTGTATTTATTGCTAATCCAAATAACCCTACGGGTACTTATTTAGAAAAAAGGGAATTGATTGAACTTAGAAAAAAATTGAGGAATAATATTTTATTAGTTCTAGATGATGCATATTTTGAGTATATGCAAAATAAGAATTACAAATCAAGTTTAGATCTATTTAAAAATAAAGAAAATGTAATTACTATAAGAACATTTTCAAAAATATATGGATTAGCATCACTTAGAATAGGTTGGGGCTATGCATCCAAAAAAATTATAAAAGCAATGAATTCGATTAAACCACCATTTAACGTAAATCAGTTAGCTCAAATTGCAGCAATAGAGTCACTTAAAGATAAAAAATTTATTACTAAGTCCGTTAAACATAACACAGTATGGGCAACCAAAATTAAATTATTTTTAGAGAAGTTTAATATTTTTTCAAATAAAGTATCAGCTAACTTTTTAATGTTGAATTTTGATAAATGTAAATTTAGAGCAAATTATGTTTTAAAAAAACTCCAATTAAAAGGAATTATTTTAAGATCAACAGAAAATGGGTATAATATTAAAAACAAATTAAGACTTACAATTGGATCAAGTAAAGAAAATAAAAAATTTATAAAAGAAATTAATCTTATATTTAAATAACTATGAAAAATATTTTAATAATAGGGTGTGGTTTAATAGGCTCTTCATTGTTAAGAGCTATATCACATAAAAAGATTGCCAAAAAAATATATGTTTATGAAAAATCTAAATCTAATATTTCAAAGATTAAAAGATTAAGATTAAATTGCGAGATAACTACTGATTTTAAGAAAATTATTCCAAATTTAGATTTAATAATTTTATGCACTCCAATTAGTGAATATCAAAAAATAATTTCAAAAATGAATAAGTATCTTTTACCGAAAACAATCATTACAGATGTTGGCTCAACAAAAGAAAAAACAAACTTTGTTATTGAAAAAAAATTGAAAAAAGGAATTTCATGGACCTCAAGCCATCCTATCGCAGGATCTGAAGTAAGTGGACCCGAAAATGGTACAAAAGATTTATTTTTAAATAAATGGTGCATTCTTATTAAAGAGAAAAAAACCAACAAAAAACACCTTGTGATTTTAAGTAAATTTTGGAAAAAAGTTGGTTCTAAAATTTCGATTATGAATTCAAAAAAGCATGATTTAATTTTTTCAATGACTAGTCACTTGCCTCACTTGATAGCTTATAATCTTGTAAAGACAGCGACTGATTTTGAGAATCAACAAAAATACGAATTGATCAAGTATAGTGCTGGTGGTTTAAGAGATTTTTCAAGAATCGCATCTTCCAATGAAATTATGTGGCGAGATATATTTTTTAATAATCAAAATAACATTCTTAAAGTAATTGATTTATTTATTAAAAATTTACAATTATTCAAAAAAGATATTAAACTTAAAAACAATAAATCTATAATTAAAAAATTAATTGATAGCAAAAAAGTTAGAAAAAAAATTATTAAGCTTAAACAAGATATTAACAAACCTGACTTTGGAAGAATTTAAAATTTTAGATCAACAACTTTTTTAACTGTTAAATTTGCAGTATTTTTAATACGTATTATTGTTTTTTTTATAGGCATAATCAAAACCTTTTTTTCGGGACCATATGCATGAATTAAATTTTTTGAGTCAATGCAAATAGCAACATGTCCTTTCCAAAATATGATATTTCCTTTTTTAAATTTTTTTATTTTTTTAAGATTTTTAAAATGTTTGATTTGGTCATTTGTATCTCTTGAATAAAATTTATTATTATAATAATAAAATATCTGTAAAATTGCTGAGCAGTCAATGCCCCTATAAGTTTTACCCCCCCAAAGATATTTAGTTCCTAAAAATAATTTAAAGATTTTAACAAAATTTTTTTCTATATGGTTGTTTTTTTTTACATCAGCTTTTTTTATCCATTTATTTTTTTCAAATTTAATGAAATTACCTTTTACTTCCATAACAGAAATCTTTGATGCAAAGGGCAAATAATTTTTTGTTTTTTTTTTAAAATTATCAAAAATATTTGCTCTAAGAACAAATACCTTGTGAGTTACTAGATGACTTTTGGAATAATTTTTATTTTCAATATATCCAATATAATTATCAAATGAGGTTTTAATTTTTAACCAATTTATATTTTTAGACAAAATTTCAAATTTTTCACCATAAAGAACTTGTGAAGTGGTTTCAGATAATTTTGATTGTTTCTTATAAATATTAGTAAATTGTTTTTTATAAAAAAATTTATTTTTCATTAAGCTTTAACTTATCTTTTATAAACCATAAACATATTAAAGAAGGTATGACCATTAAAGCTGTAAGAATAAAAAATATTCCCCAATCACCATTCAGCCAATCAACTAGAGCACCAGACGATGACGCAAGTGTGGTTCTTCCAGCAGTTCCTATAGATGCAAGTAAGGCATATTGAGTTGCAGTATAGGTTCTGTCTACTAAAAGTGAAATAAAAGCCACAAATGCCACTGTTGCAAACGCTGCAGCAATATCGTCAAAGATCACTGCAATTGCAAATAATAACTCAGATTTTTCATTCCAGGCAAGAAAAGAAAATAACAAATTAGTGGAGGCCATTAGCACTCCTGCTAAAAACATTGCCTTTAATACTCCAGACCGAATTACAAATAAGCCACCTAACAATGTGAAGATGACAGTAGTTATCCAGCCTAATGATTTAGAGTAAATTGCAATGTCTGATTTAGAAAATCCTATTTCTTTATAAAAAATTATAGACATTCGACCTAAAAAAGCCTCTCCAATTTTAAATAAAAAGACAAAACCTAAAATTCCAATAGCAATAGAAAACCCATTTTTTTTAAAGAAACTAATGACTGGTCCACTGATAGTGCCACTTATCCAGGATATTGATTTAGTGAGAGTATTTTGCGAACCAATAAAATTTTCAATTAATTTATCAGCCTCTTTTTGTTTATCTCCTTTATCAATAGAAATTGTTTCGTGTACAAACATCAAACCTATATTCATTAAGATTATTATTATGCCCATTACTAAGAATGTGAGTTGCCAATAATTGATTATCCCCTTGTTCTCAAAGTATTGAGCAGTAAACAGGGCAACAAGTCCTCCTAATTTATAACCACTCCACCATCCAACAACAACCATCGCAGCACCCGCGGCCATTGATTTTTTTTCATTTTCATTAATTTGTTCAATTCTAAGAGCATCGACTGTAATATCTTGTGTAGCTGAAGCGATGGCTATAATTAAACCAAAAGTAATTATTAAAGTTAAATTTTGACTTGGGTTTATCAAACTCCAAGAAACAAGAGCTAATAATATAATTATTTGCATTGACACTATCCAGCCTCTTCTATGACCTAATTTTTTTGTTAGATAAGGAATTTGAATTCTATCAATAAGAGGAGCCCACAAATAATTAAAAGCATATACAGCAAATATTAGTCCTGCCCACCCAACAGTTGATCTGCTTAGGCCATCTTCCTTAAGCCATAGACTTAAACAACTCCCAATTAAAACCCATGGAAATCCAGAGATTGCTCCTAATAATAAGATTTTGAACATTCTTTTATCAAGGTAGATTGAAAAAGTTTCTGATAAAGATTGTTTTTTAATTTCAATCATAATTAGTCTTTCCAAAAAGAAGGTAGGAATAATACTAAAATAGCAAACAATTCCAATCTACCCAATATCATCCCAAAACTCAAAATCCATTTTGAGAATTCTGGTAAATTTGCAAAATTACCACTAGGGCCAATAGTAGAACCCAATCCTGGACCAACGTTTGAAATAGAAGTTGCAGCTCCAGAAATTGAAGTAACAAAATCCAAACCACTTAAAGTAAGAAGTGCAGTTAATAAAAAAAATATTACCAAATAAAGAAATATAAAAGATATAATTGAAGCCATAAATTTATCGTCAATTGTATTTTTATCATATTTTATTAAGAAAATGCCTTTAGGGTAAATAATTTTTTTAAGTTGATTAACAACAAAAACATAAAGAATTTGAATTCTAAAAATTTTAATTCCACATGTTGTTGAGCCTGCGCAGCCACCGATAAACATTAACATTAGAAAAAAAACTAATGGAAAGCTTCCCCACACATCAAATTCACCCGTTACATACCCAGTTCCAGTTAAAATTGAAATAACATTAAAAAAAATAGGTCTTAAGTTTATAAAAGAAAAATTACTAGTGTAAAATAACATGTACAAGGAAAGTAAAATAACAGAAAATATTATTATTTTAATGAATGATTTTATTTGAGTATCTAAAAAGAATATCTTTTTATCACCGTTTAAAAATTTTATATAAGCGATAAATGGAAGACTTCCTAATATAATAAAAATCATAGAAGATATTTCAATAGATATACTATTAAAATGTCCTATAGATTCGTTATAGTTTGAAAAACCACCAGTTGCTATTGTTGTCATGGAATGAGTGATACTATCAAAAATACTCATTCCAAAAATCCTGTAAGTTAAAGCACAGAAAGTTGTTAGTGTTAGATAAACATAAATTAATCTTAGTGCGACTTCTTTAGATTTTGGTAATAATTTTTCAGAGGAATCATTGCTAGAAATTTTGAATAATTGCATTCCCCCAACATTCATTATTGGCATTAAAGTTATTGCCATTACAATTATACCTATTCCACCTAACCATTGCAGCATGGCTCGCCATAAAAGAATAGACTTAGGAGCTTCTTGTAAATTTGAGATTATAGTAGAGCCTGTAGTTGTAATTCCAGACATGCTTTCAAAAAAAGAGTCTGTAATCGATAATTCAAGGTTAGAAAAAATAAATGGAAGAGAGCCAAATATTGCAATAGTTAACCAAGAAAGTGCAGTTAATAAAAAAGCCTGTTGCAAATTTAATTTCTTGTCATGATTCAGGTTAGACAAAAAAAATAATACTCCAAATATTATAGAAATTATGGCAGCTCCTATAAATGAGGAATCTAACTCTGAATATATAATTTGTGTTAAAATTGGAATCAACATAGAGATTCCAAGGATAATTTGTAAAATACCCAAGGTAAAAAAAACTGTTTTATAATTAGACATTTTGAAAGAACATTATTTTATGGTAAATAAATTTCAACTCTATAAGAATTGATAAAAGCACCATATATAAGATATTTTTATTATAAAAGTGATTGAAAAAGAAAATTTAAACAAAACTAGTGCCTGGCCCTTTGTAGAGGCTAAAAAATTGTTACGTGAAAGAAAATCTTTTATTGAAAAAAAAAACAAGATTATTTTACAAACTGGTTATGGCCCCAGTGGATTGCCACATATAGGAACATTTGGAGAGGTTGCTAGAACCTCAATGATGGTTAATGCAATTAAACAACTTACAGATGTACCAACAGAGATTATAACTTTTTCTGATGACATGGATGGTTTAAGAAAAGTTCCTGAGAACGTGCCAAATCAAGAGCTTTTAAATAGTAATTTACATAAACCACTAACACAAGTACCCGACCCATTTAAAAAATTTAATAGTTTTGGAGAACATAATAATGAAATGTTAAAAAATTTTTTAGATAAATTTAACTTTAATTATAATTTTAAAAGTTCAACTGTACTTTATAAAAATGGAACATTTAATTCAACACTACAAATTATATTGGAAAACTATCAGGGTATAATGGATATAATTTTACCAACACTCGGAAAAGAAAGACAAAAAAGTTACAGTCCATTTTTACCAATATGTCCAGAGACTGGAAAAGTTTTAGAAATTCCTGTGGCGGAAATAATAAAAGATAAATCAAAAATTATTTTTGATAATAACGGAAAAAAACTTGAGATAAGTATTCTAGATGGAAACTGTAAACTTCAATGGAAAGTTGATTGGGCAATGAGATGGTTTGCACTGGATGTTGATTTTGAAATGTATGGTAAGGATTTAATTGAAAGTGCAATATTATCATCAAAAATAATTAGATTAATAGGAAAAACAAATCCATCAGGTTTTGCTTATGAATTATTTTTAGATGAAAAAGGTGAAAAAATCTCAAAATCAAAAGGTAATGGGATAACCATTGATCAATGGTTAGATTATGCTTCTCCAGAAAGTCTGTCATTGTATATGTATCAAAATCCAAAAAGAGCAAAAAAATTATACAAAGAAATAGTTCCAAAAACTGTAGATGAATATTTAGAATTTATACAAAAAGCAAAAGATCAAGATGAACTTCAATTATTAATGAACCCTGCGTGGCACGTTCATAATGGTAATTGTCCTGATGAAGAGATGATTATGAGTTTTTCAATGCTTTTGAATTTAGTAGAAACAAGTAATGCAGATACCAAAGAGTTACTCTGGAAATTTGTAAAGAAATATAAAAAAGGTATTAAAGAAGAAAACCATCCAATTTTTGATAACTTAATTAGTTATGCAATTAAATATTTTAATGATGTTATAAAATTGCAAAAGAAATATAAAAAACCAAATTCTGAAGAAAAAAAGGTTTTAGAGGCATTATTGAAAAATCTTGATAAATGTAATGACCAAATGTCACCAGAAGAAATTCAAACCTTAATTTATTCAACTGGTAAAGAAAACGGCTATTCTGAAAATCTTAGAGATTGGTTTAAATTAATTTACGAGGTAGTTTTTGGCGATGAAAATGGTCCAAGGATGGGTTTTTTTATAAGTTTTTTTGGAGTAAGTGAAACTAAAGAATTAATAAAAGAAAAAATAAAATAATGTTTTCAAAAATTAGATCTTTAATTTTTAAAGTTGACCCGGAGATAGCACACGATTTAGCAATTAAATCATTGAAACTTAATTTGACACCTAATTTTTTTGATGAAAATAAAGATAGCCCAATATTTCAAACTGATTTATTTGGTAAAAAAATAGATAATCCTATTGGGATGGCTGCCGGATTTGATAAAAATGCTGAAGTTTACAATTCATTATTTAAACTTGGGTTCGGATTTGTTGAGGTTGGAACTGTTACACCTCTTAAACAATATGGAAATCAAAAACCAAGAGTATTTCGTTTGGTAAAAGATCAAGCACTGATAAATAGGCTAGGATTTAATAACTTTGGTGCAGACGATGTAAATGCTAGAATTAGATCCAATCCAAGCAAGGGGTTGTTGGGGATCAATATAGGGCCAAATAAAGATAGTGAAAATCGTTTGAATGATTATTTGATTGGAATTAAAAAATTTCATGATATTGCTGATTATATTACTATTAATATTTCCTCACCTAACACAGAAAACCTTAGAAGTTTTCACGATGATTCAAAATTTAATGAATTACTCGAAACACTTGAGGCTGAAAAGATTAAATTAAAGTCTAAGATACCAATAGTAGTTAAGATTTCACCAGATATACCAGACGAACAAATTGAGAGTATTAGCAAAACATTAATAAAATATAAAGTAAGAGCAATAATTGTTTCAAATACAACAGCGAGTAATAGAGAAAAATTAGAGGATGTTACAAAACATCAAAAGGGTGGACTTTCAGGAAAACCTTTAGAAGATATATCTAATAAATTAATAGGTAAATTTTACAAATTGTTAAAAGATAAAATTGAAATAATTGGAGTTGGTGGAGTGGATTCAGGAGAAAGTGCATATAGAAAATTTGTAGCTGGAGCCAGTTTTGTTCAACTCTATACTGGAATGGTTTTCCAAGGGCCCAGTGTTGTTAGAAAGATAAAAAAAGAGCTTAAAAAAATATTAATTAATGAAGGTGTAAAGAGTTTTAAAGAAATAATAGGTAGAAATCACACCAATCAACTTTAATAAGCTTGACGATTTCATTACCACATCTTATATAGTCACTAAATATTATGTCTAAAAAATGTGAACTAACTGGAAAAATCCCTATGAAAGGTCATAATGTTAGTCATGCTAACAACAAGACTAAAAGAAGATTTTTACCAAATTTAAAAAAAGTTAAATTTACAAGTGAACTTTTAAAAAAAAGTCTAAAACTAACTGTTAGTAATGCTGGAGTGAGATCTGTAGATAAAAAAGGAACTTTTGACCAATTTCTAAAAAGTGTAAAAAATAAAGATATATCTCCAAGACTTAAAAAATTGAAGAAAAGTATATTAATAAAATCACCATTTAAAAAAACAGCCACAGTTAAATCAGTTTAATGAGCAAAGTGTTTTTACTTCTCTCATTTCTGATGGGAGTTGTTGTTTTATTATCTAATTATTTGGTTCAATTTCCTGTTCAATATTATGGATTAGAAAAAGTACTAACATACGGAGCTTTTAGTTATCCAGTTGCATTTTTGATTACAGATTTAGCAAATCGATCGTATGGAAAAATGATAGCTAGAAAAATCGTATATATTGGTTTTGTAATTGGAATTATATTTACAATTTTATTTTCAACGAATTTTACAGACTTAATTTCTATTAGGATAGCAATAGGCTCTGGTCTAGCTTTTCTTATAGCACAATTATTAGATGTTCAAATATTTGATAGATTGAGAAAAAAAAAATGGTTTGTTGCACCATTAACATCTTCACTGATTGGCTCTACCGTTGATACTTTTTTATTTTTTTCAGTTGCATTTTATGGAACTGGCGTACCTTGGGTAACTTTATCTTTTGGAGATTTGTCAATTAAAGTATTCGTAGCATTAATAATGTTAATCCCATTCAGGTTATTATTAGGGGTATTTAAGACGTCAAAAATTTAAAGTAAAAACTTATAAGATAAAATTTTATAAGCAAGCTTTGCTACTAAAAAATTATAAGAATTAAAACCTTTTATAGGTGAAAGCTCATTGATATCAGCACCAACTATCTTGGAATTTTTTGCTGCTATTCGTATAATATTTAAAGTTTCATCCCATAATAGTCCACCAGGTTCAGGTGTACCAGTTGCAGGCATAATACTTGAGTCTAGCCCATCAACATCAAATGTTAAGTAAACAGTTTTATTTTTTATTAACTTTTTAAACTTTTTTAAATCCCATTTATTTTTATCTTTAGCCCAAAAAATATTTATTCTAGACGAGTTATTTTTTAAAAAAGGTATTTCACTTTGGGAAATATTTCTTATTCCAAAAGAGATAACGGATACATTTTTGTGATCTAAGCACCTTTTAATTGCTGAAGCATGTGAAAACTTTTCACCATTATAACTCTCTCTTAAATCTGCATGTGCATCAAAGTGTAATAAGCATATTTTTTTATGCTTTTTTACAAATGGTGCAATACACCCAGGTGTAATTGAATGTTCACCACCAAAAGTCATAGGAAAAAGATTTTTTTGTAAAATTTCATTATTTATATCAGACATTTTTTTTAATGCTTTTTTGATATCTTTATCAATCTTGAAAGGCTTTAATGTTTTTATGCCAATTTTTTTGTATGGCTCGCATTGCAATTCCTCATCGTATAGCTCTACTTGGTGAGATGCTTTGATAATTTCTTTTGGACCATTACGAGTACCACCACCATAGCTAACAGTTTTTTCTAAACCAAAGGGAACAACGACCACCTTCTCTTTAAAATTTACACTATTGTCGATCCCTAGAAATCCATTTTTATTTGATAGATATTTCAATTTATTTAAATATTTTTGAGAAATTTTTTCTCGTTCTATTTTTCCAATCACCTCTATGGTATGCATCACTTGCAATTAAAGGTAAAACACTAGTAGCTTCTGCAAAAACCATTTGTTCTTTTGTAATGTCTACTTTACCCCAAGAGCTAGCCTCTTTTAATGTGGAGCTACTGCAAGCCCCATCCCTTGAGTCAGCCACTGTAATTTGAACAGCATATTTATGCATTTCAACTTCTTTGCCTAAAAGTTCTGCACAAATAACAGTATCTTGTACAAAATTTTTTGGAACTCCACCTCCAATCATAAAAAGACCCGAGCCTTTTGATTGTATTTTGATTTCAGTTAATTCGCGAAATTCTCTGATCGAGTCGATAGTCATATGTTTTTCAGGATTTTTTTCTTGGTGAATGACCAAGCCGAAACCAGCACTTGAATCAGTAAACGCTGGACAAAATATTGGCACATTATGATCATATGCAGTTTCAATTAAAGAGTCCTTTTTTTTTGAATTTTTTTTTAAATATTTTCCCATTTCGTATATAAATTCTCTAGAGGTGTAGCTTCTTGCTTCAAGGGAGTCTGCTATTTCAGATATCCTTTTATCGCATTCTTGTAATTCATCTTCATCAATATAGGTATCATATATCCTATCAATATAATTTTTTCGCAGTTCAGTGTCATCTTGAAATTGTGAACCCTGATAATGTTTAAATCCCAAGGCCTCAAAAAAATCCATATCAACTATTGAAGCTCCTGTAGCAATAATTGCATCTACCATATTATATTTTACTAAATCTTTATAAATACTCATACATCCTGCAGCAGATGTTGAGCCTGCAAGTGTTAAAAATATTGTACAGTTTTTATCTTTAATCATTTCGTTAAAGATATTAGCAGCATTAGCAGTCTCTCTTGAAACAAAAGACATTTTTTTCATTGAGGAAATGATATCTCTAGCATCAAAGGAGGTGATATCAATATGTTCAACTGGATTTTTTAAGAAGTCCTTTTTACTGTTATGGCCTAGATTTTTATTTTCTGACATTAAGCTACTAATTCAGCTTTATTAATATCATAATCATACATTGTCATTATAGGGTCATCTTCAACTTCATATATCTCATTAGAATAATAACCATTAAATTGAGTTCTGAAAGTAAGACCATACGCACCTAGTTGACCTAATTCTATATAGTCATTTTCCTTAATGTTATTTGGAAGTAAAAATGGACCTTTCATGTAATCCATGCTGTCACAAGTTGGTCCATAAAAATCAAAAGCAGTTAATTTTTTTGATATTATTTTTCCACTTTTAATTAAACGAGAAGGGTAAACTATATTTGGAGTACCAGCATCAAAAAGAGTTCCATAAGTACCTTCATTTATATAAAGTTTTTGTTTTTTTCTCAAATTTACTCTTACAATTGTTGAACCGCTTTCTGCAACTAACGCTCTTCCAGGTTCACACATGATTTCTGGAATTTTTTCTAATTTTAAATTTTCTAAACTTTTTTTTATTTCTTCAAAATAATTATCTAAAGATTGTGGAATTAGATCAGGGTAAATTGCAGGAAATCCCCCACCAATATTTATATAGTTTGGTAAAATCTTAGTTTTTTTAATTATATTCCCTATTTCAGTTATTCCTTTTGCATATGAAATTGGATGCATACATTGTGAACCAACATGAAAGCTTAAACCAATTTTTTTTGCATATTGTTTTGTAAGTCTTAATAGCGCAGAAGCTTCTGATCCAAGAGCACCAAATTTTTTTGACAAATCTATTTCTGCATGTTCATTTGACACTGCAACTCTTACAAACAGCTCCAAATCTTTTGCCTGATTAGTTGACTCTAAAATCTTTATTAGCTCATCTTTTGTGTCTAACGAAAATGTTTTCACGTTATAATCAAAATAAGCCTCTTTTATACTTTCTCTACTTTTGACAGTGTGCATATAGGAACATTTTGCATTTTGTTTAATAGCTCTTATATCTTTAATTTCCTGAATTGAGGCAACATCAAAATTTTCAATTCCACTTTCAATTATGGTTTTTAATACTTCAGGGTGAGGGTTAGTTTTGACAGCATACAGAATTTTACCAGGAAATTTATTTTGGAAAGTTTTAGAGGCTGCATGTATCGATTTTTTTCTGATACAATAAACTGGCTTTTCCGGTTTCAGTTGATTTACAAGCTGATCAACTGTTTTAAATTTTTGCATTTTATGACCCCAAAAAAAATTTAATAAAAAAAAGTTTTTAAATAACGTTTAAAAGCTTTATATAATCGCAGAATTAAGCCCTAAGTCTGTTAATGTAAAGCAAATAATTGCTGTTGAAATTAAAAAATTAACCACCATATTAACCCTATGCCTGAACAAAATAATCTAAAAAAACTAAGTGATTTCGAGGATAAATCACTGTTAATTGTTGATGATGATAATCCATTTAGAGAAAGACTTGGAAGAGCAATGGAAAAAAAGGGTTTTGAAGTTATTCAAGCTGAGAGTGTAAAAAAAGGAATCCAGTCTGTAAAAGAAAAAAAACCAGCATTTGCAGTTGTTGATCTAAGATTGGCCGATGGAAATGGACTTGAAGTTGTAAAGCAAATACAAAACTCCAATTCTACAAGCAGGATTATAATGCTTACAGGGTATGGGAACATCCCTACAGCTGTTGCTGCTATCAAAGAGGGAGCAATTGATTATCTTGCGAAACCAGCTGATGCAGATGATGTTGAAAAAGCATTATTAGCAGACCCAGAAAAAAAAGCAGAACCACCTGAAAATCCCATGTCTGCAGATAGAGTAAAGTGGGAACATATTCATAGAGTTTTTGAACTATGTAATAGAAATGTATCCGAAACAGCTAGAAGATTACAAATGCATAGGAGAACTTTGCAACGAATTTTATCTAAGAGGTCACCTAGATAAAGTTTCTAATTTTAATAATCTGTTTTACAAGTAAAGTTAAAAGACAAATCTTAAATAACTCAGCTAATAAAAAAGGTGTAACACCCAGCTCAATTATTGGTTTTTCCCAACCTATTAAATTACCAAGCCAAAGAACCCCAAGTAAATAAATTGTTGAAACTGAAATAATTAGTTTTGTAAAAATTATAAATAAATTATCTTTAACATTTATAAAACTAGCTAGATAAACTGCTGATAAAAATCCTAGTAAATAACCCATTGTAGGACCCATAAAATAAACTAAACCAATACCTTTTTCAGGAGAATTGGAAAATACTGGAATACCTATTATTCCTTCAAATAAATAAAGAGATATTGTTGCAAGACCAATTTTGTATCCTAATGCTATCCCTAAAAAAAGAACAACAAAAGTCTGCATTGTCATTGGAACAGGGTAAAAGGGAATTTTTAATTTTGCAGAAACTGTCAGCGCAACTGAACCTAAAAATATTGCAGAAAATATTTTTAAGGCTTTATAATATGAATTAGTTTTTAATATTTCCATAAGCTAGATTTACTATTTATTATCAAATTAATCTAGTTTTTTATTAGTCTCAAAAAAACATCCTCTAAATCTCCATCATCAGTAGATATATCTGTTATTTGGACATTATTTTTCTTAATCAAATTCATTAATTCTTCAATTTTAATTTTGTTTTTTTCGTAAGAAACACATATTTCATTTTCTAAAATTGAAATAATTTTAAGAGTATCTAAGTCACCATCATTAATAGTCACTTTCTTGTCAGTCTTAAAAGTTATCTTTTTTGTCTGGATCTTATTTAAAAGATTTTTTGTACTATCTAGAGCAACTACATTGCCTTTATTAAGAATAGCTATTCGATCACACATTTCCTCAGCTTCTTCTAGATAGTGAGTTGTTAAAATTATGGTAACACCTTGATCATTCAACATTCTTACATTTTTCCATAAATTTTTTCTCAATTCTACATCAACCCCAGCGGTAGGTTCATCTAAAAACACTATTGGAGGTTGATGGACCAGAGCCTTTGCCATAAGAAGCCTTCTTTTCATACCTCCTGAAAGACCTCTAGCATAACTATTTGCTTGATCTTCTAAAGCAACTAGTTTTAAGATTGTATCTGTAATTCTATCTTTCTTTTTTACTCCATAAAGACCAGCCTGCAATTCAAGAAGTTTTTTTGGACTAAAAAAAGGGTCAAGGTTAATCTCTTGGGGAACAATTCCTACTGAGGCTCTTACTTGTCTTGGATCTTTATCTAAATCAAAACCACACACACTTACTTGGCCTTCAGTCTTAATAACAGTTCCTGCTAAGATGTTTATAAAAGTTGTTTTTCCAGCTCCATTAGGACCAAGTAATCCAAAAATTTCACCTTCTTTCACGTCTAAGTTTAAATTACTTAATGCATGAGTTGCACCAGTTTCTTTACTAGAATAAATTTTTTTTAAGTTTTTAACGGAAAGTATATTTTTTGTATTCATGAATGCTAATACATTTATAATATATAAATTAATTAAGATAATATTATTTAATGAACAAAATTAAAAAAACAGACCATTTTTACTTAATAGATGGTTCTGGATATATTTTTAGAGCTTATTATGCATTACCACCTCTAACACGAAAAAGTGATGGTTTACCAGTTGGCGCAGTTAGTGGTTTTTGTAGTATGCTTTTCAAATTACTAGAAGACTCAAAATCCAAAGAAAATCTTCAAAAGCCCACACATTTTGCTGTCATCTTTGATTCCGCAAGAAAAACTTTTAGAAATGAGATCTATTCTGATTATAAGGCAAATAGGTCCGAGGCACCCGATGATTTAGCACCACAGTTTGAATATATAAGAAAATCTGTTGAAGCATTCAACTTGCCATCTGTAGATTTACTTAATTATGAAGCTGACGATTTAATAGCAACTTACACAGAGCAAATTTTGAAGAAGGGGGCCAAAGTAACGGTTGTATCCTCTGATAAAGATTTAATGCAACTGTATAAAAAAGATGTTCGCTTATTTGATCCAATGAAAAATAAATTTATTACTCCCAATGATATTATTACAAAATTTGGAGTTGACGCAAAAAAGGTAATCGACGTCCAGTCTTTAGCTGGAGATAGCAGCGACAATGTTCCAGGTGTACCTGGTATTGGAGTTAAGACAGCTGCAGAATTAATAAATAAATATGGAACTCTAGAAAAATTATTAGACAGCGCTCATGAGATTAAACAAAATAAAAGAAGAGAAACACTTATAGAAAACAAAGATAAGGCAATCTTAAGTAAAAAATTGGTAACATTAATGAAAGATGCCCCAGTAGAAAAAAAAATAGAAGATTTTCACTTAAAAGAGATGGACAAAGATAAGTTATATAAATTTTTACGAGAGATGGAGTTTAACCGACTCCTTAGTTCTGCGATCTCTACTTATGGAGAGCCTGTATTAGAAGAAGCTAAAATAAATCCAATAATTAAAAAACAACAAAAAAACATTGATAAAAAAAATTATCATTTGATAACAAATGAAAAAGAAATAGATGAGTGGATAAATGAAGCAGAGGAAATTGGAGAATTTGCAATAGATACTGAAACCAGTTCCTTGGATGCACATCAGACAAACCTTGTAGGCATTTCATTAAGCACCAAGATTGGAAAAGCTTGTTACATTCCTATAGGACATAAATCAAAAGGATGTTTAAAAAAAGAAATAGTAATTAAAAAATTAAAACCAATCTTAGAAGATAAAAGTGTAAAAAAAATTGGCCAAAATATTAAGTTTGATTTTATTGTTTTATTTAAACAAGGGGTGAATATGAATTCTATGGAAGATACAATGTTAATGTCTTATGTGTTAGATGCAGGTAAAAATAGGCATAATATGGATACTTTGTCTGAAATTCATCTTCAACATAAAACGATTTCTTTTAAAGAAATAGTTGGTACAGGTAAAAAAGAAATAAATTTTAGTGATGTTGAGCTTAAGCCAGCCATGGAATATGCGGCTGAGGATGCAGACATTACTTATAGATTATATAAAAACTTCAGTAAGAGCTTAAAGTCTGAAAATTTAATGAATATTTATGAAATATTTGAAAAGCCTTTAATTAAGATTTTAGCATTTATGGAAATAGAAGGTATAAAAATTGATAATGTATTTTTAAAAAAACTATCCGAAAAATTTGAAAAAAAAATTAAAATGTTAGAAAAAGAAATTTTTAAAATTTCAAAAAAAGAATTTAATATAGGTTCACCAAAACAATTAGGTGAGATTATTTATAATGATCTTAAAATTGCCGCACTTAAAAAAACAAAAAAAGGAAGTTTTGCTACAAATGCAGGAGTTCTTGAGGATCTTGCTTTCAAGGGTCATAATTTTCCACAACTAGTATTAGATTGGAGACAACTTTCTAAACTTAAGAATACATACTCAGACTCCCTGCCAGAGCATATTAATTCTTTAACAAAAAGAGTTCACACATCTTTTTTATTAGCAGCAACAACAACTGGAAGATTAGCTTCGAGTGATCCAAATTTACAAAATATTCCAATAAAATCTGAAGATGGAAAGGATATAAGAAAAGCATTCATTTCTGAAAAGGGTTTTACATTGATATCAGCAGATTATAATCAGATAGAAATGAGAATCTTAGCAGATCTTGCAGATGTAAAAGAATTAAAAAAAGCATTTAATAATGATGAAGATATCCACTCTCTTACCGCGAGCCAAGTGTTTAATGTTGATATAAAAAAAGTTGACCAAGACATGAGAAGAAAAGCAAAAGCAATAAATTTTGGTATTATTTACGGTATATCACAATATGGATTAGCTAAACAAATCAATGTATCCAACCATGAAGCAGAACAATTTTTAAATGCATATTTTTTAAGATTTCCCGAAATCAAAATTTATATGGATGAAACAATAAAGTTCTGTAGAAAAAGTGGTTATGTTAATAATATTTTTGGGAGAAGATCTCATTTCAATGGCATAAACGATAAAAATTTTAATGTTAGAAATTTCCAAGAGAGGGCAGCAATTAATGCACCTATTCAAGGATCTGCATCAGAAATAATGAGATTGGCAATGATAAGGTTAGATAAAAGACTGAAAGAAATAAAAAACAATAGATCTAAGATATTATTACAAATTCATGATGAATTGATTTTCGAAGTTCCAGAAAATGAAGTTGAAGCAATGATTAAAATTATTAAAGAAGAAATGACAAGTGTTACTACGAGTGATTTGCACACATTTTCCACACCCTTAACAGTTGACCTTAATACAGGTAAAAATTGGGGAATACTTCATTGATTTATTAACATTGCCTAAATTAGAACAATTTAGTATTTTTATAATAGTATATGCACACACAAACAATTGCACTAATAGATGATGATAGAAATATACTTACAAGCATAAGTATAGCGCTAGAAAAAGAGGGATTTAAAGTGCAAACCTATATTGATGGTGAAAGTGCTTTAATCGGACTTACGAGAACACCACCAGACTTGGCGGTTATAGATATTAAAATGCCAAAAATGGACGGTGAAGAACTCTTAAAAAAATTAAGAAAAAAAACATCTTTACCAGTAATTTTCTTAACATCAAAAGATGATGAAATTGATGAGTTATTAGGATTGAAATTAGGAGCTGATGATTTTATTAAAAAATCAGGTGGCTTTTCGATAAAAGTATTAATTGAAAGAATTAGAATTCAACTTAGAAAAAAAGACTCAAAAGAAAATCTTGAGGATACGAAAAATATTATTGCTCATGGAAAACTTAAGCTAGATCCATCACAATTAGAGTGTGAATGGAATGGAAGACAACTACCTGATAAACTCACAACAACAGAATTTTTATTGGTTAAAGAGTTAGCTAAAAGACCTGGCATTATAAAAGAAAGAGCCCAATTAATGGATATCGCCTATAGAGAAGATACTGATATAGAAGATAGGACGATTGATAGCCATGTAAAAAGAATTAGAAAAAAATTTAAGAAAGTAGATGAAGATTTTTCAGCAATAGAAACTAGGTATGGCAGTGGATATAGATGGAACGTTAGTTAATGTTCAATAATTTTCTTAAGAGTTTATCCATTCTAAAAAAGTTTTTATTCATTAATCTAATAATTTTTATTATAATTGGAAGCTTAACAGTTCTCTATTTACAAACAGTAAGGCCAAATTTAATCTTAAAAAAGACTGTAAATCATATTCAAGTTATTAATAATACCATTGAGCATATCTCAAGATTAAACGTAAAATTTGAAGAAGAAGATATTAGAAAATTTTTATTTTCTACAAGGTTTTTATTTCAAAATTTAGATAGAGTAATTTTATTTGACAATCAACTCAACTTAGTTGGTGATACAGATACCTTAGATTTAGACCCAAGATCCTTTTCAAATAAAATGGATATAGTTGAATTAGAAATTTTAAGTGAAGAAAAAAGTAAAAAAATTACTGAAACGAAAAATTTAAATAAAAAGAAGACAATTTCTTTGAAGGATATTTTAACAAATTACTCATGGTCAAAAGATTTTGGAAAACCATACACTTTTACTCAAGAAGGTTATAACCAATTTATATTAACCACAGTTAAAAATGTAACACTTGAAGGAAATAATGTTGGATATTTGGCAATTTCTGAAAATGCAAATGATATTAAGTCTGCAATTGATGAAAGAAAAACTTTTATATTAAGAACAGCAATTTTTATAGCAATCGTAATATTTATTTTTTCATTTGTTCTTAATAGATATTTTCTCAAACCAATTAAAAATTTAGTGACTTACACAAAAATTATAAAAGAAAAAAGTAAAAAAAAAACAAATATAGAAGAATTAAAAAGTAGAAATGATGAATTGGGCACACTCTCGAATTCATTGGATGATATGACTCATGAATTACAAAAAAGAATTTCACATGCAGAAAATTTTTCTACAGATTTAGTCCATGAAATAAGAAACCCCTTAACATCATTAAAAAGTGCATCAGAAATATTACAAGAAACGGAAGATTTACAACAAAGACGTAAATTAATAAATATTCTTGATCATGACGTTCAAAGAATTGAAAGATTAATAACTGATTATTCTCAAATGCTAAAAGATGAAGTTGCTTTAAGTAAAGAAAAAATGAAAAAAATTGACTTAAAATCAATCCTAAATTCTGTTGTTGATGATTACAATAGTATCTATGAAACAAAAAGGGGCATTACAATTAAACTATTGATTTCAAATAAATTTGAGGAATATTATATTTATGGAATAGAAAATAGGATAGAGCAAATTATTGCAAATTTATTAGATAATTCAATTTCGTTTAGTGAGAATAATAAAAGCATAGTAGTTGAAACTTTTAAAGATGAGACGAATAATGTTATTTTAAAAGTTGTAGATGAAGGTAAGGGCTTTAAGGAAAAGAATACAAAAAAAATATTCAATAGGTTCTATAGCAACAGACCAGATAGTTTTGGTAAGCACTCAGGTTTGGGACTTAATATTGTGAAAAATTTAGTAGATCTGCATGGAGCGACAATAACTGCTTCTAACAATATCAATCAAAAGGGTGCAAATGTAGAAATTGTCTTCCCAAAATACTAATCATAAGTTGATTATTAAATTTTATATTGTATAAAACCGATCAATGAGTGATTTTAAAGTCAAAGATATATCTGAAGCAGAATTTGGTAGAAAAGAAATCTCTATAGCAGAGACTGAAATGCCAGGTTTAATGGCATTGAGAGAAGAGTACAAAGGAAAAGCCCCTTTAAAAGGAGCTAAGATTTTAGGGTGTCTACACATGACCATCCAGACTGCTGTTTTAATAGAAACGTTAGTTAATCTTGGTGCTGAGGTTAGATGGTCGTCATGCAATATTTTTTCAACACAAGATCACGCAGCAGCTGCAATAGCTAAAGCAGGTATTCCAGTTTTCGCATGGAAAGGTGAAACAGAGGAAGAATATTTATGGTGTATAAAGCAGACAATTGAGGGAAAAAAAGATTGGAAAGCAAACATGTTGCTTGATGATGGTGGTGATCTAACAGCAATCATGCATAACGAATACAAAGATTTATTAAAGGACATTAAAGGTGTTTCAGAAGAAACTACAACAGGAATTAAAGCACTAAATAAAATGGAAAATGATGGATTATTAATGATACCGGCAATTAACGTTAATGACTCAGTTACTAAGTCTAAATTTGATAATTTATATGGTTGTAGAGAAAGTCTAGTAGATGGAATAAGAAGAGCAACAGATGTTATGATGTCAGGTAAGGTTGCAATTGTTGCTGGCTTTGGTGATGTTGGTAAAGGTAGTGCAGCATCTTTAAGACAAAGTGGTGCAAGAGTTATGGTTACAGAAGCAGATCCGATATGTGCACTTCAAGCTGCTATGGAAGGTTATGAAGTAGTATTAATGGACGAGGCTATCGATAAAGCCGATATAGTTGTAACAGCTACAGGGAATAAAGATATCGTAACTGCAGACCATATGAGAAATATGAAAGATAGAGCAATATTATGTAATATTGGACATTTTGATAATGAAATTCAAGTAGATGCACTAAAAAATTATAAATGGACAGAAGTAAAACCACAAGTTCATGAAATAGAACTTAATGGGGGTAAAAGAATTATTTTGCTAGCAGAAGGAAGACTTGTCAATTTAGGATGTGCAACAGGCCATCCAAGTTTTGTAATGAGCGCATCATTTACAAACCAAGTAATAGCCCAAATAGAACTTTGGAATAATCATAAAAAATATGAAAATAAAGTTTATGTATTACCAAAAAATCTTGATGAAAAAGTTGCAATGTTGCATTTAAAAAAAGTTGGGGCAAAACTAACAAAACTTTCAAAGGACCAGGCAGAATATATTAGTGTTGGAACAGAGGGTCCATTCAAACCGAATGCCTATCGCTACTAATAGCGAAAAAATTGATATTTCTTCAGAGGTTAAGACAGCTGAGTTAGCTAAAAATTTTACAAAGATTTTAGAAAAGGGAGATGTTGTTTTTCTCTATGGAGAAATAGGCGTTGGAAAAACAACTTTTATAAAACATTTAATTAATGCACTCCAAAAAAAAAATAATCTACAATTAACTGAAATTACTAGTCCGACATTTAACATTGTAAATGAATATGATATTGGAAATTTAAATATAAAACATTACGATCTGTTTAGACTAACAGATAATAAAGAGTTAGAAAATATTGGTCTATTAGAAAATTATAATGAACACATAACGCTTATAGAATGGCCTGAGAAGGTAAAGATGGTTATTGATAATAAAATTAGTTTGTTTTTTGAATATGGACATGATTTAGAAAAAAGAACAATTAATATAAAAGGATTAAGTGAAAAAAAATTAAATGATATTAAATAAAAAAAATTTAAAAAAAATTAAAGGCGATGCTTCATTTAGAGTTTTTTACAGAAAAAAAAATAATAAAAAAAATTCAATAATAGTTTATGCGCACAAAGAAAAAGAAAAAAACCTGTTAATTTATGATGCCATTAATAAGTTATTGATAAAGAATAACATTTTGGCCCCAAGTTTGTATAACGAAAGTTATAGGAAAAATTTCATAGAAATAGAAGATTTTGGAAATAATACAATTTTTAATTTATTAAAAAAAAATTCAGCTAAAAAAATTAATTTATACAAGGACTCCATAGATCTTTTAAATAAAATACAAAAAATAAAAGAAAATAAGATCAAAAATTTTAGAGGCAAAATCTACAAGCTTCCAAAATATGATAAAAAAGAATTATTCAAAGAGGCAAAATTGTTTAGCCTTTGGTACGCAAAAAAATTTATTCCCAAAAAAAAATTAGCTAAATTTAACACATCAACTAATCAACAAATAAAAATTTTGTTGTCTGGTATTAAGTTAAAGAATAACGTTTTTGTTCATAGGGATTTTCATGTTTCAAACTTAATGGTACATAAAAATAAATTAGGAACTATTGATACGCAAGATGCATTATTGGGTAATAAGGCATATGACTTAGCATCCTTGATAGATGATGTGAGATTTAAAACAAAAAGTAAATTTAAAGATCAAATTTATAATTACTTTATAAAAGTAAATAAAAATTTAATTAATAGAAAGAACTTTTCAAATGATTTTGAAATATTGTCAGTTTTAAGGAATATGAAAATTATAGGAATTTTTACAAGACTTGCCATGAGAGATAATAAAAAAAAATATTTAAAGTTGATACCTTATGCATGGGAATTAATCGAGTTGAGAATGAAAAAGAATAAAAAATTTGAACCATTGAAAGAGATATTAGATATTAATTTTTCGAAAAAAATAAGGTGCTTAAAATGAAAATTAATACTGCATTAATTTTATGTGCTGGTTATGGTAAAAGGTTAAGTCCATTAACTTTAGACATACCAAAGCCACTTTTAGAAATTAATGACATTACTCTTTTAGAAAATACTATAAATTTACTTCAAGATCTTAAAATTAAAAAAGTCATTATAAATACATTTTATCTAAAAGAAAAAATTTATGACTTTATTGAAAAAAAAAACTTTCAAATAGATTTAGAAATAATTGATGAAGGAAAAGATATTTTAGATACTGGTGGAGGTATTTTAAATATGATGAATTTTTCAAATGAAAAAGATTTTTTAACAATTAATCCAGACACCCTATGGAATAAAAACTATAAAAAATATATTCAAGAAATGGAAAAATTTTATTTTTCATATAAAATTAGAAACATACTTTTACTCGTTAAGCAAAATTTGAGCTTTGATAAAGGTTTAAACGGAGATTTCAATCTTGATAAAAATAAAATTAAAAAAAATATTAAAAATCAGTATATTTATACTGGCTGTCAGATAATCAATAAGACTTTGTTCGATAAATTTTTAAGTAAAAATTTTCCAGTTTCTGAAGTATGGAATAAATTAATGGATGTTGGTCAGTTGTATGGTTATGAAAGTTTAGAATCTTTTAAACATGTAACTAACATCGATGTTTATAACAAACTATTAAAAGACAAGTAAATCTTTTGCTCTAGAAGTATCTAAATATCTACACTCAGTAACTTCTTGATTTAAATTTAATTTGATTAAAAGTGGGTTGCCAGTTGGTATTTCAAGCAAAGAAATTTTATTGTTATCTAGTTTGAATAAAAATTTACATAGAGCTCTTATTGAATTTCCATGTGCAGATATCAAAATATTTTTATTATCTAATATTTTATTTTTGATCTCTAAATTATAGTATTCAATTACTCTTTCATAAGTATCTTTTAATGACTCCGTATCGGGAATTTTGTCTAATGGTACCTTTTTGTAAGCATCGATATTTATTGGATGATAAGGATTATTTTTACTAAGAGGGTCAGGTTTTAGATCCCAAGATCTTCTAAACTGGTGAATCTTGTCTTCACCAAGTTTTGTTTTCATTTCATCTTTATTTAAACCCGTCAGTGCTCCATAATGTCTCTCATTCAATTGCCAGGCTTTAATGGGTTCCCTTTTATCTCTTAAAGTGTCCTGGATTAGTTTTAAAGTATTTATAGCTCGTAATTGAAAAGAACAAAAAAAATAATCTATAATGAATTTTTCTTCTTTAATGTATTCTCCAGCTTTGCAGGCTTCCAACTTGCCGTTACCTGTAAGATCTACATCAACCCAACCTGTAAATCTTTTTTCTAGGTTCCATTCACTTTGTCCGTGTCTAACTAAAATTAAATGAGACATATAATTTATTTTGATAACTGATAAATAGAATAAAATATATAAAAATTATTATTATGATTAAATTTATTAAGTTTTTAAAAGTAATTTTTCATCTAATTAACTTTATTTTAATTGGGTTGTATTTATATCCAGGAAGTATATTTGGATATATTCTTTACAGTGATTTGACGAGACAACCTAAAATTACAGAAGATTTTCTTAATATTTCTGCAAATCATTTTTATGCTTTTGCCCTTTTATCTACCGTTGGTTTCTTAGCCTATCTAAATGATAAAAGATTACAAATTTTAATTAAATATTTATTTACCTCATCTATTATACTTGAATTATTACATTTAGTAATCCCAGCAAGAATGTTTCAGTGGAGTGATTTATTAGGAAACGTTTTTGGTGTTTTATTAATTTATGTTTTGTATAATTTAAAAAAAAAATATGAATAAAAAATTAAATATTTTTTTGCTGTTGATTATTTTCCTTGTTTCAGCCTGTTCTTCTATTCCAAAAAATACATCTAATAGCTGCTCAATTTTTAATGAAAGATATCTTTGGTATAAGCATGCAAAAAAAACAGAACAAAAATGGGGGACACCAATATACATTCAATTAGCAATTATTAAGATGGAGTCTGATTTTGATTGGCTGGCCAAACCAGCTAGACAAAAAATATTTAAAATTATTCCATTTAAAAGACCGTCAAGTTCTTTTGGTTATTCGCAGGCTGTTAAAGGCACATGGGAACAATATAAAAAAGAAACTGGAAACAAATTAGCAAGAAGAACAAGATTTAAAGACAGTGTAGATTTCATTGGATGGTATACAAATAAAACTGAATCAATTTTAAAAATATCTAAAGAAGATGCTTTTAAACAATATATTGCTTATCATGAAGGTTGGGGTGCTTATAAAAATTATAAAAACAATAAAATGGTTATAGGGTTGGCTAAAAAAGTAAAAAATTATTCTGATAAATACAAATCTCAATTAAAAAAATGTCAAAAAAAATTAAATAAAAATAAATATATTATCTTTTAATCTAATTGTTTTTTTAACTCGATATCAACAGCATCAATTCTTTTAGTATTTTTTGCTAAAGTTAAATACATTGTTGGAGTTACATACAATGTGAAGAAAGTCGATATCATCATGCCACCTAAAATAGTTGCACCCACAGCCAACCTTGATGCTTCTCCAGCACCTGGACCAATATTTCCAATCACTAGTGGTAGCATCGCAATCATGGTACTGATTGAGGTCATCATAATTGGTCTGAATCTAAGATTACAAGCCTCTTTTATCGATGCATCGATGTTCTTTCCAGTGGCTCTCAATTGGTTAGCATAATCTACAATCAAGATACTATTTTTTGTAGAAATACCTATGAGAATTATTAAAGCAATTTGTGAAAAAATATTAATAGAACTATTGAGAAATAAGATAAATACCAAACCTCCAAACAATGCAAGGGGAACTGTTAATATTATAATGAATGGATGAATAAAGGAGTTGAAGGTAGCTGCCATAACTAAATAAGCAGTTAATAAAGCCAATCCAAAAATGACAAAAAGTTCATTGCTAGTTTCTTTAACTTCTTCGGATTTACCTTTCCATGCAATTTGATTTTTATTCTGAGTTTCAGATAAAGTTTTTTCTAAGTATTTCATTGCTTCAGTAAGAGTATAATTTTCAGATATATTTGCAGAAATTGTTACAGCTCTCTGCCTGTTATATCTAGACAACTTTTTTGCTGAGCCTTCTTCTTTAAATTCCACTAAATTAGCTAAAGAAATTAATTTACCATTATCTTTTGATCTTACGAATATCTTAGCCAGTCCTTCTTTACTTCTTCTATCACCTAAATATTGTTGAAGAATTATTGGATATTCTTTACCAAGTTTATTAAATTGAGTGACAGTTTTACCACCATATAAAGTTTCTAAGGTCTTTCCAATAGCATCAGTTGATATACCAAGGTCCTTAGCTTTATTTTTATTTATAGATAATTTTATTTCTGGTTTATTTCTAGAGTAATCAGACTCTATTCTAGATAAATTTTTATTACTTCTTATTTTATTAATAACTTCATTTTGAATTTTCTCTAACTCTTCGTAAGATCTTCCTAATATAACCATTTGAATAGGTTTGTTATAGCTAGATACCCTTATAGATTGAGGTGATATGGGAAAAGCAACAGTTTCAGGAACAGTTACTATTTTTCCAATAGCTTGCCTCATAACTGTTTGAGAATTTTGACTTCTATTTTTCCAATCATCTAATAATGCAATGATTATAAAACTGTTAAAAGAATTTTTGTTACTACCAAACCCAGGCACTCTCATAATTAATCTTTTATATGGACTATTATCAGCTTGCAGAAGAGGGATTAATCTTTTTTCAACATCTTCAGCTCTTTTTTCTGTATATTCAAATGAACTACCTTCATCAGTAAAACCAAGCACAAGGTAAACACCTCTATCTTCCATAGGTAATAATTCTTTTTTAGTAAAATTATATAAAATACCAGATCCAATAACCGTTAAGATTAAAAATAAAATTATAATTTTTTTTTTATCTAACCAAAATAAAAGTGTTTCTTGATAGAATTTTGAGAAAGATTTGAAAAATTTATCAAACTTAATCACAAAAATATTTTGTTTTGGCTTTTTACTTAAAAATTTACTTCCTAACATTGGTGACAATGTTAGTGCAACAAAAGATGAGACAATAATTGAGAATGATAATGCTATGGCTGTTTCTCTAAAAAGTGTGCCAGCAATTCCATCAATAAAAATTAATGGAAGAAATACAGCTATTAAGATTAAAGTTGTAGCCACAATTGCAAAACTAATTTGTTTTGAGCCCTTGTGAGCTGCAACTAATGGTGTTTCGCCATTCTCAATTCTTCTATAAATCGCATCAGTCATAATAACGGAGTCGTCAGTGATTATTCCTATTGCAAGAATAAAGCTTAAAAGAACAAATATATTTATGGATAAACCGAATAAGTATAAACCTAAAAACGAGGCTATTAAGCTTACAGGTAGTGCAATGGCAGGTACAATTACAGCTTTTATATTACCAAGAAATAGATAAATAATTGCTACCACAAGGATAAAAGCAACTATTAGAGTTTTATAGACTTCTGTTATTGCCGTTCCAACGTATGTAGCTCTATCAAAGGCGACCTCTATGTTAAGACCATCTGGTAAATTTCTCCTTATATCAATTAGTTTTTTTCTTACATCTTTTGAAAGCTCGACTGTAGATGCACCAGATTTTGCATAAATTCCTATACCGACCGTTTTCAAATTCAAAGCATTTTTACTTTGCGCTTTAAAAAGATTTTTTTCTGACACAGGTCCAAACTCAATGTCAGCAATATCTGAAAGCCTCACAATACTATTTTTAATTTTTTTAATAGGTAGTTCTTTTAACTTATTAATATCATCATAAGATTTATCTAAATTTAGAGTCAAGTCTATGTTGTTAGACTCCAATGTTCCTGCTGGTAAACTTATATTTTCATTCCGCAAGGATGACTCAACTTCTTGAATAGTTAAATTGTTTGCTGCTAGTTTAATTGGATCAACCCAAACTCTTACACTTAAATCTCTTAAGCCCCCAGTTCTTATTCGGCCAACATTTTTTACACTTGAAAATTGATCTACTAAATATCGCTCAGTATAATCACCTAACTCTAAATCACTCCAAGTAGAGGAGGTAACAGCTATCCACATCGTAGTAGTAAAACCAGCAGCTTGCTTCAATATTTGAGGAGCATTTGCTTCACTAGGTAAATTGTCTACAATTCTTGCTACTCTTTCTCTTATATCATTTGCAGCATCATCTAAATCAATGTCAGTTTCAAACTCAACATTAATTGTACTGCCTCCATTTTCTGACTTTGAGTCTATATTTTTAATTCCCTCTGTTCCACCCACAACATCTTCAATAATTTGTGTCACTTCTTGATCTATAATGGGTGCTGAAGCAGATTTATAATCAACTTTAATTTGAACCACAGGTGGTTGTAATCCGTCAGGCAATTCTCGAACTGGTAATTTTGAAAAAACAAAAATTCCAAAGACTACTAGGATAAGAGACATCACCCATGCTACGACTGGTCTTCTTATACTTACATCTGTGATATACATTATTTAATAATCGGTTTTATTTTGCTTTGAGGACGTACTTTTTTCAGTCCTTCGGCTACAATATTATCACCCTCATTTAATCCTGATATAATTTCAATATATCCACTATCTCTTAATCCAATTAAAACTTCTGTTTTATTAGCAATATTTTCATCAGAAACTTTGTAAACATAAGTTTTATTTCCTTCTAATATTATACTTGTATCTGGAACTCCCAAAGAATTTCTTTCGTTGTAATTAATGGTCACTTCAAGAAGTGAACCTGGAATTAATTCTAGGTTTTTGTTTATAATTTTAACTCTTATTAAAAGACTTCGTGTTTCAGCATTAATTCTACTAGAAACTGCAGAGACCACACCATCATATATCTTTTTTTTGTTACCAGAAAATTTGGCTTTGATAGGTAACCCTTTTTTTATTGCAGGAGCGAAAACTTCTGGGATCTTTAAATCTGCAAAAATAACAGAATTATCATCTAGTGTGATAATAATTGAATTACTTGAGTCAAGAATATCCCCCGTAATTCCTCTGTAGCCTAACACACCATTAAATGGAGCAATTATATTACTCTCTTTTAAGTTTACTATTACTTCACCTTTTTTAACATAATTCTTCAGATCCAACTCATTTATAAGATCATCTCTTTTTATTCTAAATGACTCGTTTTTTTTGGAGACAGCTGTTCCATAGCTATCAATTTTTTCTGAAAAATTAATATTAACAACTTCTGTTACTATAACCCCAGGAGGAGGTCTTTTTCCAAATTTTTTAGCAAAATGATTACCGACAAGTGTTCTGGCCACTACCACAATTGTAATTATTAGAAAAAATATTATTATTATGGATGTAATTTTAGTTGATCTTTTCATATTTTAAAATTTTCCGTATTCACTCCATGAACCGTCGTAAATAGTAGGCATATATTTATTATCTATTAAAGAATAAGCAAGGGCTAAAACAGAGGCTGTCACTCCTGAACCGCATGAAAATACAAGATTATTGTTAAAGTCAGATTTAGTAGTTTTAAATTTCTCTAAAATTTTATCTTTAGTAACAAAAGTCCCATCTTTATTTATTAATTCAGTATAAGGTAAACAAAAAGAATTCTTAATTGAACCACTCCTTAGACCTTTTCTTGGTTCAGCAATTTTACCTTCAAATCTTTCTTTACTTCTTGCATCAATAACGGTGAATTTTTTTAGGGTAATATTTTCATCAATATCTAGCTTGTTTTTCACTAATTCTTTTTTTTCATCTGCTTTGTAGTTACTTTTTAATATTTTTGATAAATTGTCATTAGTAATTCTATTTTCTTTATTCCATTTTTTTAAACCCCCATCTAAAACTCGAACAAGTTTTGGATTGTGACCAAAGTAAATAAAATTATACCAACATCTACAAGAACTAATTACGTCTGAATTATCATAGATAACTATTTTATCTTCATTGTTAATACCCATCTCCGAAACAATTTTTTCCCATGAAATTTTATCAGTCAGCATGTGAGGTAAGTCAGTGTTTAGTTTTGAGTTTTTATCTAAATCAAAAAAAATTGAATTTGGAATATGTTGTTTTTTAAATTCTTCAAAGCCATTTCTATTTGTTTGAGGCATATGCCATGAACAATCAATAATTTTTACATTCTTCAGATTATTTTCTAACCAATTTGTGTCAACTAAAGACATTTATTTTTTTTCTAAATATCTTTGATGATATTCCTCTGCAGTGCAATAATTTTTTACTAATGATATTTTGGTAACAATTTTGCCAGAGAATTTGTCATTATATTTATTCTTAATTTCTTCAGCAATATTTTTTTGCTTATCATTCAAATAAAATATCTCACTTCTATACTGAGTTCCAAAGTCTGGCCCTTGAGAATTTAGAGTTGTTGGATCATGAATATCAAAAAAAAATTCTAATATTTTTTCGTATGAAATAACCTCAGGATCAAAATCTAATTTTACTACTTCTGCATGATTTGTTGTACCTGAACAAACTTCTTTATAAGTTGTTTGCTTATTGTCACCTCCACAATAGCCAACCTCTGTCTTTATAATACCATTAAGTTTACTAAACTTAATTTCTGGTCCCCAAAAACATCCTAAACCTAAAATTGCAATTTCCATTGATTATCCTTTAATTTAATCTACAAATTATTCATATGTTTACTAAAAATCAATTAGGTATTTTGTACATGTTATTGGCTGTTTGTACTTTTTCGGTTATGGACTTACTTGTAAAATGGTCAAGTGAGTATCCTACTGGTGAAGTTTTATTTTTTCGGGGGTTTTTTGGGCTGCTACCCACATTTTTTTTAATTCCAAAAAATAAATTAAAAACTTTTTATAAAACTAACAGACCTAAAGAACACTTATTTAGATGCTTAATGGGCTTGATAGCTTTAGTTGCGATAGTCATAGCTTTAAGAAAACTTCCTCTTGCTGTAGTTGTCAGTTTGTCTTTCGCAGCACCATTGTTCATTACAGTTTTATCTATTTTTTTATTAAGTGAAAAAGTAGGCTTATTTAGATGGGGAGCTGTATTAATTGGATTTATTGGAGTAATTGTAATCTCCGAGCCAGGATTTGATCAAATGAATATTTATTATCTACTACCTTTGATTTTTTGTATTGGGATGGCATTTGTTACAATCACAATTAGAAAATTATCTACATCAGAACCAATTTGGTTAATTTCTATATTTTTTACTATCACTATTTCTATTGCTGGTCTTTTTACAATATCAATGGGATGGAAGATGCCAGATTTAAAGGATTTTATTTTATTAGCTTTAATTGGTGTAACAGGTGGGTCTGCTAACTTATTTTTAACCCAATCTTATAAGCTTTCAGAGGTTTCTCTAGTAGCTCCCTTAAAATACCTATCTTTAGTTTTTGCTGTAATTTTTGGATATTTGATTTGGAACGAAGTTCCTACATTTAAAACACTAATAGGGGCATCACTGGTGATTTTTGCTTCTCTTATTATTTTTAGACGTGAAATTTATCATAAAGAAAAAATACCATCTACTACAAGACATGAGTAAAAAACCGAAATATTGGAATACAGCAAAAAGGTATTTATCTAAAAAAGATAAAACTATGTCATTTTTGATTGAAAAATATAAATCTCCTTCAGAAACAGTACTTACCTCTAGGAAAGATGTTTTTTATTCATTATGTAAAAGTATTATTGGTCAACAGATTAGTGTAGCAGCAGCTAACTCTGTTTTTTTAAAATTTAAAAAAAAATGCTCAAATAAAATAACAGCAAAATCGGTTGTAAAGCTTTCTAGCATACAATTAAAAAGCTGTGGACTAAGTAGACAAAAAGTTAAGGGTATAAAAAGTTTAGCAGAACAAATACTCGATAAATCATTCAATCCAAAATTAATTTCAAAAATGTCTGATGAGCAAGCAATAATTTATTTGTCTCAATTAAGACAAATTGGCAGATGGTCAGCTGAAATGATTTTATTATTTACTTATAATCGTTCAAATATATGGCCTGTACAAGATATAGGTTTATTAAGAGCTATATCAAAAAATTATAAAAAGAAATACCTACCACCAGATTCTTATGTAAGTTTTTTACAAAAGAAATTTTCACCTTATTGTTCAGTAGCAACATGGTATTTATGGCGTAGCATAGATCCTGAACCTATTCAGTACTAAAACCTTCTATAACAATACCATTGAAGTCTGCCTTTCCATCTCTAAAGGATTTTGCTTCTTGGTATTCTTTAGATTTATAAAACTCTTTAGCAATATCAAATGATGGAAATTCAATTACAACATTCCTTGCATATGGGTTTTTGCCCTCAAGTTCTAGAAATTTACCACCTCTTACCAGAAATTTACCTTTAAATTTTGCAACAGCTGGTCCAGCTCTTTTTGCATATTCTGCATAAGCATTTTTATCATCAACATTAATTCGAGCTATCCAATATGCTTTCATTTTAATCTATCCATTCTTTAAAATTATTTAAATTTTCTTGAATATAAATTGGAAGTTTTTTAATTTCAAATTTTTCTAATTTATCTCCACCTCTCCATTTGCTATCAGATTTATCAACATTTAAATTATAGATTGCTCTTTTATCATTTATAATTTTACTTATTTGGTCGACCGTTAATGGATTCACATCAAATTCTCTGTGATGTAAATATGATTTTAATTTAAATTCAATTTCTTTGGCTGTTTTTAAATTAGTAAAGTGCCAACCACCATTATTTATATATTTTATGCTTTGGTATTTATTTTTTGAAAACAAAGTGTCTAATCTAAAAAAACGGTATTTACGATCTTTTACATTTCTTAACCATTGAGGATCAAGTAGGTCCTTTTTTTTACAGCCCTTTGTTCCCGTCCAAATTAATTTGGGTAAATGTAAATTAAACTTGTAATAAAACATGTTTTGCTTAAATAAAATAATTTTCTCATCAATATTTTTAAAATTAATGTTATATAAATTTGGTATTTCATCTACATCTGAAATTAAAATTATATCATTTTCATCTGCATTAACTAAACCTTTCGCAATATAATTCCTTTGACCATTTTCTCTGTGACCCGCATTAAAAATATATTGGCTCGAAATTTCGTGTTCAGTATCTTTGTTATTAATTGATTTAACACCTGCTGGTTGCTGGTCATAAATTAAGTAAATAATTTTATCTTTAAATTTCTCAAACTTTTGATGATTAAATCGTAAATTTCTTTCTTCACCACTATGCGTAAACTTACTTTCTACAATTACAAAATAATCAACAAATTTGTTCAAAGTATTAAGCCTTACATCTAAAATGAGCTCTTCATCAAAATACATAAAGCAATCAAATATTTTCATAATTTTTTATTCTTTTTTAAATCTATTAATATGATAAAAAATTTTAATGTCAGAAAAATTAATTATCAGCTTTGAAGAGTATACAAAAATTGTTGAAAAACTGGCAATAGAAATTCATAATAATTATAAACCAACCGTATTAGTTGGAATTATGAGGGGTGCAGCTCCAATTTTGGATATACTTTCAAGAATCCTTAAACTTCCTATTGCGTATATAGTTATTCAAAGTTATTCAGGAAAAGGAATGGAAGATAAACAGGGGCAACTGATATTTGCAAGAGAAATAAGTTCATTAGCTGAAAATAAAGATTTCAATAAAGTACTTTTAGTCGATGATTTGTCCGACACTGGATTAACATTAAACAAAAGTATTGAGTGGTTAAAAAAATACGAACCAATTAAAAACTATATAAAAGAAATTAAAACTGCATGTTTGTGGAAAAAAAAATCATCCACATTTAATCCAGATTTTTGTCCAATTAAATTAGAGTCTGACCCATGGATTGTTCAGCCAACTGAACATTATGAGGAGTTATCAATGGAAGAAATAATTAAGAAAAATAAATAGGGCTAGAATTTAATCTAGCCCTATGAATTAATTTTTAAGCAACAACAAAGCTTACAAAACTAAGTATAGCAATTACCCATATGGCGGGTGAAGTGCTAGAAAACTTACCAGTAAATAGTCTAATTAAAGCATAAGATATAAATGCTAAAGCTATACCATTACTAATACTGTATGTTAGAGGCATTGCTATCATAGCGAGTACCGCAGGAGCAGACTCACCAATATCGTCCCATTCAATATCAGTAATATTTCTTACAAATAAAACCGAAACATATAAAAGAGCTGCACCATCTATTTCTTTTGGCAAGCTAGTTGCAAGAGGTGATAAGAACAAGCAAGCTAAAAATAAAACTCCAATTGTAAGAGAGGTCATTCCTGTTCTTCCACCTGCCTTGACACCTGCACCAGACTCAACATAACTAGTTACAGTTGTCGTGCCCATCATTGCTCCAGCTACAGTTCCAACACTATCTGCCATCATTGCTTTTTCAATGTCTTGAACTTTTCCTTTATTGTCAACTTTCCCTGCAACATTAGCGACAGAAGTTAAAGTCCCAGCAGTATCAAAAAAGTCAATAAACAATAATGTAAATATTACTGTAGACATTCCAGCTGTGAATGCGGCTTTAAGATCAAAATCAAATAGATAAGTCATTGGAGGAATACTTCCTACAACACCATTAAATTTTGCAAGACCTGTTGCCCAGGCGATAATACTAAAAACAATAATTCCAATAATTATGTTTCCTTTAATATTGAGTTTTTCCATGACTATCATTGAAACAAAAGCTAGACACCCAAGTATAATTAAAGGATTTTTGATATCCCCTAAAGTCACTAGAGTAACAGGATGGTCAGCGACTACTCCCATAATTTCTAAACCAATAATTGCTAAAAATAATCCAATACCAGCTCCAATTCCAAGTTTTAAACTTTTTGGTATGGAGTTTATAAGCCATGCTCTGATTGGAGTTAGTGAAATAATTAAGAACAATATCCCCGCAACTAGAACAGCTCCTAAAGCAGCCTGAGGTGTGTATCCCATGCCAGCAACAACGCCAAATGCAACAAATGCATTTATTCCCATTCCAGGAGCCAAACCAATTGGCCAAGTCTTTCCATAAAATGCCATTATGAAACAAGCAAGAGCCGTTGCTACTATTGTGGCTGTGAATACAGCTCCAAAATCAAAAAAACCTTTTTCTGGGCCAGCAAATTCACCTGATAATATAAATGGATTTAAAAACATAATGTAAGCCATTGTCAAAAATGTTGTAACTCCTGCAATGACTTCTGTTTTAAAATCTGTCTTGTGTTTTTTATAGTTAAAATAATTTTCTAACATTGATCCTCCTGTGATTAGACTCAAGTATTATTAGATTCTTTGATTAAATACTCTTAAAATCACTAATTTATTAACATTATTCAACTTACAAGTTTATATTTAAGCTACATTTTGAGTGTTAAGATTTATTTATGAAAATATTTAAATCTATATTTTTAAGTTTTATTTTTCTAATACTTGTTTCTGGTTGTCAGACTATAAAACAAAAAACTGATGCTATTATAAAAAAAGAAAATGATAAATTAAGCCAATATATTGGTCAAAATATTAATAAACTTAAAATAGACCTTGGTAATCCTGATGAGGATTATAAAAATGAAAAAGGTAATTTACAGCTAGTGTATAATACTAAAAAATATGGAATACTTTGTGAAAGAAGGTTTGAAATAGACTCTAATTCTATTGTTATAGGATTTGTATCTAATGGTTGCTTTTAATACTTGTGGGGATAAACCCCACAAGCAAGGTTAGTACTTATTTGATTTCAATAAGTTTTTTCTTCTTATATTCAGGCACAATTTTTTCACAGGCAATCGTTAAAAGTCCATCTTTTAACTCAGCACCATTTACTTTTACATCCTCTGCAATTGTAAAAGATCTTGCAAATTGTCTTTGAGAAATACCTTTATGTATAATTTCACTATTTTCAGTTTTCTCATTTGATTTATCAACTACTTTAGTTCTTACAGTTAATAAATTATCTTCAAACTCAACCTCAACATCATTTTTGTTGAAACCAGCTAGAGCAACTTCAATAGCGTAATTATCCTTTCCAGTTTTTCTTATATTGTATGGCGGGTAGTTTGATTGCATTGTTAACCCTCCATTACCTAACATACTTTCGAACTGATCAAACATATCATCAAATCCAATCGAAAAAGGTCTTAGCGTGTTAAATATAGATAGATCCTTACTTGTCATAGTTTCCTCCTTTGTTAGCAAGGTTAAATAAATAAGCCCCATTAGGCGACTTACAATAATTTATGTATGTATTAAAAATTAAATTTCAAGATATTAAATTTCAATTTTATTTGAAATTTTTAAAGCAAAAGCATAATCAATTGCAATTTCTTCTATGGCGCCGTCACGACCAGATTTTCCACCATGGCCAGCATTCATTTCTGTCTTTAAAAGTAATAGATTATTATCTGTTTTATAATCCCTAAGTTTTGCGGTAAATTTTGCAGGTTCATCAAATAATACTCTGTTATCACTCAAACTTGTAGTTATAAGTATATGAGGGTAATCCATTTTTTTAATATTATTATATGGTGCATAAGAATAGATATAATCAAAGTGGTCTTTATTGTCTTTTGCATTTCCAAATTCATCAAATTCACCAACTGTTAAAGGTAAAGAATGATCCAAATTAGTCGTTAAAGAGTCCACAAAAGGCACAGCCATAATCATTCCTAAAAATAATTCAGGAGCTTGATTAACAACAGCTCCCATTAGAAGACCTCCAGCTGATCCACCCATTCCAATTATTTTTTTCTTTGATGTGTATTTTTTATCAATTAAGTATTTTGCAGAGGCAATATAATCTTCAAAAGTATTTTTTTTATTAAGAAGCTTACCCTCTTTCCACCACCTCATTCCTCTTTCCATTCCACCTCTTATGTGGGCTGTAGCCCAAATAATATCTCGATCTATTAAACTTAATCTTGTAGAGGAAAAACTAGGGCTCATAGAGCTTCCATAAGAACCATAGCCATAAAGTAATAAATTGGCAGAACCATCTAATTTAGTGTTTTTATGCCTAGTAATTGTTAGTGGAACCATTCTTCCATCGTGTGATTTACAATCAACTCTTTCAACTATGTAGTCGCTAGGGTTATGTCCAGAGGGAATTATTTGCTCTTTAACTAATTTTTTTTTCTTTGTGGCTAGGTTATATAAATAAACTCTAGACTGAGTTTTTGGTGAAGAATAACCCAAATATATTTCATCTGTATCCTTATTTTTTTGAATTAACGACACTCCAGGAACGTAAACCTTCTCATCTGAAAATATTAACTCTTCCTCCGTTTCAGTTATAATATTTTTCACAAATAATTTGTCAAGGGCATCAGATGTTTCAGATCTTATTATCCAATTATTTAAAAAAGTGAGTCCACCAATTAAAACTTCTTCTTTTGCAGCTATAAAACTTTTCCATTTTTGTTCATTTAAATCATCAGTTATATCAATCTTAAAATCCTCAGCATCCTCATTTGTATGATTGTAAAACTTACCATCCCATGAATTTACTGAGTAAAGTATTCCTCTTTTTCGTTTTTTTATCAATTGTGGTTTTGGATTGTTTTCCTTAGCATCAAAATAATATTGTTCCGAGGTATTATGATCTGATGATGTTATAAAAAAATATTTTTCATCTGAACTTAGTCCAATACTAACAGTGAAGGCTTCACTTTTTTCTTCAAAAATTAACTCATCATTTTTAGGATTTGTACCTAATTTATGTCTAAAAATTTTTCTTGGTCTATGATTATTGTCTAATTTTGAATAAAATATATGTTTGTCATCTAGGCTAAAAGTAATACCACCAGATGTTTCTTCAATTTTTTCAGTAACTAATTTTTTAGTTTTTATGTCCCGAATATAAATCGTATAATATTCTGAACCTTTAGTATCTAAAGAATATCCTAAATAATTATCATTAAAACTAACTTCTAAATCTCCAACACCAAAATATTCTACATTTAACTTTTCTTTTTCTTCATCTCCATTCCAAATTTCTTCGATATCATTAGTTCCAATTTTTTTTCTTAACTTTATAGAGTAATTTCCTTTAGTAGTAGTTTTTGTCCAGTATTCATAATTTACATCTTTAAATGGTAAAGATTCGTCATCTAATTTTATTCTCCCTTTTATTTCATCAAATAATTTTTTTTGAATATTTTTTGTGTTTGATAGATGAAAATCTGTATATGAATTTTCTTCTTCTAAATACTTTTTGACATCAGGGTTCAGCTTTTTACTGTCTTTTAAAACTTCCAGAATGTCATTTTGATGAATCCAGCTATAATTATCTTCCCAACTATAACAATGGCAATTTTTTATCTCTGGTTTTTTTTTAAGTTGTGGTATTTTCATTTAAAAGTGAGTCTATGAATATTTTAATTTATACATTATTTTTATTTGCAGCTATTTATATTCTATTAAAAATATTAGCAAATATATCTTCTAAAAAAATTTCAAGACAATTACGTAAATTAATATTTTTTAGTTTAATCGTTTTAGCAATTTTGATGGCTTTTGGTGGAAAATTTTTATTAAGTTTACCATTAACTTTACTGAGTCTAGCAATAGTCAAATTAAAAGGATTCTCAATATTTCAATTAATAGGTTTATTCAGGTTAATACAAACTTTGAGAAGATCAGGTAGATTTACATTCAACCAAAGCCAAAATATTAAAAATTCCACATCCCTGTCCCTGGAAGAGGCATATAAAATTTTAAATCTTAACATCAAAGATAAAATAACCGAAAATGATGTAAATAAAGCTTACATTAATATTCAGAAAAAAATACACCCTGATGTTTCACCAGAAACTGCCAGGTTATCAATGATAGTTAATGAAGCAAAAGAGATTGTGCTAAATAATATTTCTTAGTTTAAAATTTTATTAAATTGTTCTAAAATTTTATTTGGATTAATTCTTTCTTTTCCAAGAGTGTTGTGTGTGACAGTATTTTCTCCATCTGGAATTATTGGATACATGTTTGAGCTATAGTCTCCATAGAGCAAGGGAGTGTCTGCCATTAAAACAATTGTTTTTATACCTAATCCTGATGATAGATGACTAAAACTAGAATCATTACAAACTGCAACATTACAATTCTTAATTATTGGTAATATTTCGTTAAGTTCTAAGTTGTCTAATGGATAACATTGATTTTTATAATGAGTGGAGAGAATTTCATTTAAAATCTTTTGCTCTTCTAGATTTTTACCTGTTGCCAAAAAAAACTTACATTGATGATTTTTTGAAATTAAATTCATAAATTGTATAAAAATTTTAGCAGGGATTCTTTTAGTTGGACCGGAACCTCCAATTCCTAATAAAATATTTATTTCATTCTTTTTAATTTTATAAATAATTTTAGTCGACTCTACTAATTGTTCATTTATTGAAATTTGAGGATTACTTTCAATTTGTAGGTCTAATTCTTTTTTTAAAAATTTTTTTGCTGCATTTATTATATGCTGATTCTTTTTTTTAAATATTGGATATTGAAAAATATCTTTAATACCAGCAGCTCTAGCTATTAAATTAAATCTAAAAGAAGAATTAAATATAAAAATTTTATCAAAATTATATTTTTTTAAATCTAGTATAAGGTTGAAAGACCCAATAATTCCATCATGACGACCATTTTTTAATTTATTATCTCGATCAAGGATAATAATTTTATCTATATATTTATTATCTTTTAGAAATTGTGCTGCCTTTGAATTTTCTTTTACAAGCAAACTTACAGGAACTTTAAAATTCTTAGAAATAGCTTCAATAAATGGCAAAAAAATTACCATATCACCAATACCCATTCTATTTTGTACAGTTAAAATTCTCATCTTTACTAATGTTTAATTTTATATAAGTTTTAAGGATGAGCAAAATTAAAGGCATTTATGCGGCATCAATGTCAATATTTAATAAGAACTTAAGCTTAAATATTGAAAAAACGTTAGCTCATGCTGAAAAAATAATTGAACAGGGGTGTCATGGAGCTGTAATTTTTGGAAGCACTGGGCAGGCTCAATTAATCCCAGTAAACGAAAAAATTGCACTATTAAATAAATTATCTAAAAGTAGACATAAAGATAAATTTTTAGTTGGGACTGGATTTAATTCACTTGTTGAAAATATTAATTTAATGAAAGTAGCAATATCTTTAAATCTAAACAAATTCTTAATAATGCCACCTGCATATTATAAATATGGCGATAAAGAAGTGATTCAGTTCTATACAAGAATAGTTGAAGCAGTGCCTAGCAGTAAAATTATTTTATATAATTTTGAAAAGTTATGTGGTTATAAATTTAGCTTAAATTGTGTTGAAGAACTTGTAAAAAAATTTCCAGATCAAATCGTTGGTGTGAAAGATAGTTCGTACAATCTTTTTGAAAATCTAAAGATAGAAAATTTTTCTGTATTACCAGGTTCTGAAACCAAACTTTTAAAAGGTTTAGAACTTGGTTGTTCTGGCATTATTACTGCAACATGCAATGTAACTGCCAGCTTATCTAGAAAGGTTTATGATGATTTTATAGAAAAAAAACAACAGACTATTAATGAAAAACTGTGCAAGGTGAGGAGTGTTTTTGATAAATTTAATCTAATATCTGGATTACATTCATTTATGTCTGATGAGGATGAAATTTATAAAAATATTTTGCCTCCAATTAGTCTTTTGGACGAGATGGATAAAAACCAATTAATAAAAAATCTTAACGAAGTTGACTTTAATTTAAGGTCTTTGAGGGTGGTATAGATGCAATTAGCTAGATTTTTAAATAAACTTTTTAAAAAAGATGGTTTTATATTGATAGATGCAAATTTAAAAAAATATATAATAGGAGCACCTGAAAAAAAAATTCCAATAGTTTTAAAAATCTTAAAAAAAAATCTTCATTACAAATTATTATTACGTCCTGACTTATATTTCGGAGAAGCTTACTCTAATGGTGAGGTAGAAATTGAAAATGGAACATTAACAGAATTTTTAGATATTGCTCTTAAGAATATTGGAAGAGGAGAATTAAATTTTTTTAGTCAATTAATTAATAAGTTAAGTGGCTCCTACAGGTATTTGACTAATTTTAATTTTATAAAAAAATCAAAAATGAATGTTTCCCATCACTATGATCTCTCAGATGATTTATATGATTTATTCTTAGATCCTAAAAGACAATACTCTTGTGGATATTTTAAAAATGAAAATGACTCTTTAGAAGATGCGCAAAATAATAAGATTCAGCACATTATTAAAAAACTAAATATTCAACAAAATCAAAAAGTTCTCGACATAGGATGTGGTTGGGGGTCATTAGCAATTGATATTGCAAAAAGTGCAAATTGCGAGGTAACAGGAATTACCTTATCTCAAAATCAGTTTGATTACTGTGTAAAAAAAGCAAAAAAATTAAATCTAGAAAATCAGGTCACATTTAAATTAATTGATTATAGAGAGCTAAATGAAAAATTTGATAGAATAGTTAGCGTTGGAATGTTTGAGCATGTAGGTAGAAAATTTTATAAAAGATTCTTTAGTCAAATTGAAAGATTGTTAAATGATAATGGTGTTTCTTTAATTCATACTATAGGCTCAGTAAATCCACCTAGAGATCCACATCCATGGATTACAAAATATATTTTTCCAGGCGGCTATACTCCAAGTTTAAGTGAAGTGACAACACCAATAGAAAAGGCTGGTTTAATAGTGTCTGATGTAGAGGTTCTTAAGTTACATTATTCCCATACCTTAAGACATTGGAAGGAAAATTGTATTAAAAACAAAGAGCAAATAGTCCAAATGTTTGATGAAAAATTTTTTAGGATGTGGGAATTCTACCTGGCGGGGTGCGAAATAGCTTTTAAGTGGGGAGATCAGGTTGTGTATCAGTTTCAATTGACAAAAAATTATACATCTACACCTTCTACAAGGGACTATATTTATCAAAAATAAATTGATAAATCTTAGGTACATAAAATCATAAAAAATGAAAAAAAATTCATCTAAAAAAAGACCCATTAGAAAGAAACCTATTAGAAAGAAACCCATTAAAAAAAAGCCTATTAGAAAGAAACCTATTAAAAGAAAGCCTATTAGAAAGAAACCTATTAAAAGAAAGCCTATTAGAAAGAAACCTATTAAAAGAAAGCCTATTAGGAAGAAACCTATTTCAAAAAAGTTTGTTATAAAAAAAAAAGAAAACTTAGTAGTTAAAATAATACAGCTCCAGAATTTTTTAAAGCCTAACTTTAAAATCAAGATTAGTTTTAGTTTAGAAAAATATATACAAAGTTTCTTTGATAAAATTGAAAATATTATCCTAAATTATAAAATATTAAAACTAGAGGATAAAAGAAAAAAAAAGCTGGAAGAAATTGAAAAGAAAGAGAAAGAAAGAATTTTTTTACAAAAACAAAAACTCGAAGAAGAACAACAATTAACAAAAATTAAAGAAAAATCTTTAAAAGATGAAATTAAATTAGAAAAAGAAAGAGTTAGAGATATACGATTGTTCTTACGTAAGGAGCAAGCCTTACTTAGAATTGAACAAGCTGAAAAACAAAAACAGTTTTTAAAACAGTTAAGATTAGAAAAACAAATTGAGAGATTTAGAATAAGAGAAGTCAAAGAGCTTGAAAAACTTGAAAGAATTTCACTTAAAGAAAAAAGAGAAGACTACTCTGGATTACAAGAAAGAATAGATAAACTTAAAGAGAAATATAGAATTATAAGAGATCAAAAAATTAGAGAAAGAGTAGAAGCATTAGGAATAAAAATTCAAGGAGATGAAGATAGACAAACATTATTAAATAAGGAAAAAGAATATGTACTCGCCAGACAAAAAATTGAACTTTCGTTAGAAAGTTTTTATAGAAGTGCGGCTAGTTTAGCATTTCAACTTAACAAACGACATATAACTAGAAATATGTCTATCTTCAGATGTATTGATCGAAGATTTGAAACAGGAGAAATTTTTATTAAGTGGGACGAGTCCGAAGATGAGGAGTGGTTACTTCTAATATATATTAAAAATAACTCACCAGATGAAGGTATTGTTATTGAAGATAAAACAAATCCAGAAAAGAATTCATCTCATGAGTTTAAGCCTAATGAAATTTTTAAAGCCTCAGATTTAATGGTTGATTCTTTAACTCAGTTAATTGCTAAAAAAAGAGAAAAAAAAGAATAGCTATATAATTTGTTCTTTAATTATTTTTTCTATTTCAGGGATTAACTCTCCACTCCTAAATGATGGATAAAATTCTAAAGCTTTTTTTAAACTTAAAATAGCTTTTTCATATTCTTTCAGTTTGATGTAAATTCTAGCTTGACCAGATAATGCACCAAAATGTCTAACCTCAAGACCCAAAACTTTATCAATATCTTTAAGAGATGATTTATAATCCTTCATTAAAAAAAATAAAGTAGCTCTTTTGTTCCAAGCCTCAGACCATTTAGGGTCAGTATAAATAATATTATTAAAAACCTCTAATGCATAATCATAGTTACCATAGTGCATCAGTTCTGTTCCAAGTTCTAGTCTATCTGTTAACTTTAAATTATTTGGATGCTGGTTCCAGATTAGCCAAATTTTTTTTTCTAATTGTTCTGCAGTTTTAGAATTATTGATTTTTGCCAACTGTTTAAACAACTTATCTAATTTATTTTTTTGATCTAAATTATCTGAATGTACAGCAGTTAAAAGCATGAAAAAAATTAATATGAAAATTCTCATTTAATCAATATAATTTAATATAAAGATGATCTCAACCACGCTTACACTAATAATATTATATTTGATTTTTAGGTATATTGTATCTTGGATTGAGTATTATAATAGTATTGACGATCGGCTTCAAAAATCAGTATGGAGATATTCCTACGATTACCCTGTAGTTGGCAAAAGAGATATATCAGACTTAGATGATATAAATTTTGTAAGGCTTAGAAGATTTAGAAATTTAATTATTACCCTAATGTATTTAGTTGTATTTACTTTTTTTGTTGTATTGATGTCTTTCACAAGTCATTTGTTGTTGTTGATACTGAACTAATTTTTTTTTAGTTGTTTTCTATTTTTGTAGAATAAAAAAAAAGCTACTATCTCGTAAAAAAAGTTAAAAAGATTAAAAATTATGGGGAGTTTTAAAAAAGTATAAAGAAATTTATACTTTGGGATTTTTTTCCAGACAAGCAAGAAGGCCTCAGCACCTCCAAATATTTTTCCATTTTCCTCAACATGTAGTCGTCTTAGAAGAGTTTTACTGTCTTTTGTTGTATCTTTTTCTGCAATTGAATTATTAGTAATATCAATCCACTCAATTTCTTTTATATTTTGCTTTTTATAGAGATTTATTTCAGCTCTACAAATGCTACAAGATTCATTATAATAAACTTTCATAAATTATATCTATATAATTAGTAAAAAATGATTAGTTTGTACATGTGCTAATTACAACAGTTGATAAAAAAGAGACAAATATTACTTTATATATATGAATGATTTTTTTTCTAAAACAGATCTTAGTAGAAAAGATGCTGAAGCTGTTATATCTGAGACTTTAAATAAGTGTGATGATGGTGAACTTTATTTAGAAAACTCAAAAAGTGAGTCTATTGTGCTTGATGACAATAAGATTAAGAGTTCTAGCTATAGCTCTGATTTAGGTTATGGGTTAAGAGCTGTGACTGGAGAAGTTGTTGCATATTCTCACTCAAATGAAATTTCAAAAAATTCACTTAAGCAATCTGCAAATAATTTAAGTTCAACTTTAAAATCAAAAAAAGGTATTTATAACCATGAAATTCCTAAGACAAATGAAAAACTATATAAAGATATTAACCCAATTGAAGAGAAATCACTCAACTCTAAACTGGAATTACTGAAAGAAGTAAATAATTATACAAGAGCAAAAGGAGGTATTGTTCAACAAGTTACTGCTAGTTTTGCTGGAGAACATAAATCAATTGAGATCATTAGGGCAGGCGGGGAAGTATTAACAGATGTAAGGCCCTTGATACGTTTCAACGTTTCCGTAATGTTGGAAAAAAATGGAAAAAAAGAAACGGGCGTCTATGGAATTGGTGGAAGACAATCTTATGACGAGTATCTTAAAAATAATAATTGGAAAAAAGTGTGTGATGAAGCTTTTAGAATTGCTTCAGTAAATTTAGAAAGCAAAGCTGCTCCTGCTGGAGAAATGAAAGTAGTTCTAGGTCCTGGATGGCCAGCAATATTAATTCATGAAGCAATTGGTCATGGTTTAGAAGGAGACTTTAACAGAAAAAAAACTTCAGCATTCCATAATTTGATGGGTCAAAGAGTTGCTAGCGAAGGAGTTACGATTGTTGATGATGGAACTCTACACAATAGGAGAGGTAGTTTAACAATTGATGATGAGGGAACTCCAACAGAAAAAACAGTCTTAATTGAAAATGGTATATTAAAAAATTTTATGCAAGATCGTCTCAATGCAAGATTAATGAGTACCAGATCAACAGGGAGTGGAAGAAGAGAAAGTTATAAACATGTTGTTCTTCCAAGAATGAGAAACACAATGATGTTAAATGGAAAGTATTCTCAGGAAGAAATGATTAAGTCAGTAGACAAGGGAATTTTTGCAGTGAGTTTTGGTGGTGGTCAGGTTGACATTACCTCAGGTAAATTTGTATTTAATTGTACAGAAGCTTATGAGATTATAAATGGTAAAATAGGATCTCCTATAAAAGGAGCAACTTTAATTGGAGATGGTCCATCAATTTTAAAAGAAGTTTCATTAGTTGGTAATAATATGATGCTTGATCCAGGAATTGGAACATGTGGAAAAGCAGGACAAGGAGTTCCAGTAGGAGTGGCCCAACCTTCTATTTTGATAGATAAAATGACTGTAGGTGGAACTCAATTATAAATCATATGGTTAAAGATCAAAATCATTTAGAAAAAACAGCATCTTTTTGTTTAGATTTTGCAAAAAAATTAGGCGCTACAGACTCAACTGCACTAGTAACACATTCTGTTTCTGAGACTGTTAATTTTAGAAATAAAAAATTAGATGAGTCTGAAAGGTCAGATAATTTAGGCATTACATTAACAACCTATATAGGAAAAAAAAAATCTAGTATTTCTTCATCAAATTTAACAGAAAATAATATTAAAACTTTAATCGAGAGATGCATTGAAACTACAAAGATTACTCCAGAAGATGAGTTTAATTCTTTACCAGACAAAGATTTATTAGCTAAAGAAATTAATGATCTAAATTTATACGATGATGATCATATAGAAAACGATGAAAAGATAGAGTACTTAAAAGAAGTTGAAGATTCTGCATTTGAAAAGAAAGAAATTATTAATACTGAATCAGGCTTTTCAGAGAGTAAATCAAATTTTATTTTAGCTAATAGTGATGGTTTTTTAAATGGATATAAATCCTCATCTTTTTCAGCCTCATGCGTTGCTGTTGCGAAAGTTTCTAACAATATGGAAAGAGATTATGAGTTCACAAATGTGTGTCATCTAAATGATATGTCGAAACCTAAACAAATTGGGAGAATGGCTGCAAAAAAAACAATTCAAAAATTAAATCCTCAAAAAATAGAAAGTGAAAAAATTAGTATCATTTTTGATAGAAGAATTTCAAAAGGAATATTAAGTACTTTTGCTAGTGCAATCTCATCTTCTTCTATAGCAAGAGGCACTTCATTTTTAAAAGACAAGATGAATGAGGATATATTTGCAAAATCGATAAATATTTTTGACAAACCAGATATAGTTAAAGGCCTTGGCTCACGATATTTTGACTCAGAGGGCGTTAAAACAGAAGAATTAAAATTAGTAGATGATGGCGTTTTAAAACACTATCTAGTAGATACTTACAACGGAAAAAAATTGAATTTAAAATCAAATGGCAGACGTGATGGAACTAGTAATTTATTTTTTGAAAAAGGATCTATTTCGTACCAAGACCTTTTAAAGTTAAATAAAAGAACTTTATATATTACAGAAACAATTGGACATGGAAGCAATTTAGTTACAGGAGACTATTCTGTAGGAGCAACAGGATTTGTAGTTGAAAATGGTGTATTTAAATATCCCATTAGTGAAATTACTATTGCAGGAAACTTTAAAGATATATTTAAAAATATTACTATAGCCGATGATCTTGAATTTAAGTATTCAACTAATTCTCCAACAATGTTAATAGAAGGTATGGTTGTAGCGGGTAAATAAAAACTATTCAAAACTTTTTAATCTATACTCCCAATCACCCATTCTTGAATATTTTACTTTAAGAATTAAGCCTGTGTTTTTTTCAAGCCAAATATCAAAATTTAATTTTTTATCATCAGGAAGATCTAAATTTTTAGATTTTAGAGTGAAGCGTTCAGCTTCATAACTTTTTCCATATAATTCAATCTTTTCTTTGGTAACAAATGTTACAACTTGTTTTTTTATACTGCCAGAAACTGGACTAATTTGGCTTTCAGCCTGGAGTATTTTATGATTCCACCAATTCCCCACTACATTTTTTATATTAGCTTCCCCTGAAAAAGAAGAACCTTTTATGATAAATCTATTTTTTTCTTCATTTAACGACAGGTTTACAAACTTTTGTTTTTTATTCTGTTTGGTTTTTGAATTAAAAGAAATTAATTTATCATCAATATATTTTTCCTCTCCATAGCCCTCCACATCAAATATTATTGTTCCAAGTAATTTTACAGTAATTTTAATTTGATTAGTTACCTGTATCTCATTATTTTTTTTTGTAAAAAAATAATAATTATATCCAATCAATTCATTATTTCGAAAAATTTCCATTTCAATTTTTTTAAAATCTTTATAATGAGAAACATGAGCATTTAAATTCGATGATAATAAAAGAAAAAGAATAATGTTTATAAAAATTTTTTTCATATTAAAATTAAGAATAATAGACTTTCTTTTCTTGTGAAAGTGTATAATTAGTCAAAGTATGTTTTTGTCTATAAAAAATGTTCCGAGAGTTTCATGGAGCTCAGATAAACCTTTAAATTTAAAACCAAAAATTTCTACATTATTTTTTTTATGTTTTGGATTAACTTTATTTGGTCTTGGTGAGGGATTATTAATAGTTTCAGCTGCAGGAGCTTCACCATGGTCTGTTTTTGCACAAGGAATTCATTTGAATGTTGGTCTTTCTGTTGGAGCAATAACTATAATCATTAGTATTTTGTTATTAATTCTTTGGGTGCCTTTAAGTCAAAAACCTGGAATGGGAACAATCTTAAATGCTCTGATCATTGGCCTTATGATTGATATTTGTATTAGGTTTGTACCTACACCTAAAGATTTTATTCCCCAAATTTTTTTAGCTGTAGCAGCTGTACTAACAGTGGGTTTAGGTGGTGGAATTTATTTGATTGCGAATTTAGGAGCAGGGCCAAGAGATGGCCTGATGATAGGATTACAAAAAAAAACAAATTTTCCAATTGCTGTTGTTAGAGCAACTCTCGAAATCACAGTCATGTCTATTGGGTGGTATTTGGGTGGTACTGTAGGTTTAGGAACATTATTGTTTGCTTTTGGAATTGGTCCTGCAGTTGCTTTAAGTTTGTATGTTGTTGGAAAAATTTTTAATTAGAGAGGTGTACTAGACTTTTCGTTTTTCTTTCTTTCATTTGGATTAAGTATAGCTTTTCTTAATCTAAGAGATTTTGGAGTAATCTCGAGTGCTTCATCAGTATTTAGCATACTTAATTGTTCTGCAATTGACATTTTTCTCACTGGTGTGAGTACTACATTTTCATCAGTACCTTGTGTTCTCATATTTGTTAATTGTTTACCCTTCATGACATTGATGATCATATCACCTGGTTTTGGTGCTAAGCCCACTATCATACCTTCATAAACTGGGTCATTGTGAGTTACAAACATCTCACCTCTTGCCTGTAGATTAAATATTGCAAAAGCAACCGCTTTACCAGTGGCCATTGAAATTAAAGCACCATTTTTTCTTCCATCCATTTCACCTTCAAATTTTCCATAACCATGAAAAATTCTATTTATTACACCAGTACCTTTTGTTAAGGTCAAAAATCTACTTGTGTAACCCATCAAACCCCTAGTTGGTGCATGAAAAATTAATCTTTTTTTATCTTTGCCTGTATCCTTGAGATCCAGCAACTTTCCTTTTCTTCTATTCATCGAGTCAATTATTTTTGAAGAAAATTCCTCATCTAAGTCAACAGTAATTTCTTCAATAGGTTCTAATTTATTTCCAGCCTCATCTTGTTGATATAAAACTTTAGGGGGGCTTACTGTCATTTCAAAACCTTCACGTCTCATTTGAGTAAGTAAAATTTCAAGCATCAATTCTCCACGACCACTAATTACAAAAGAGTCTACATTTTCATTTTGAGAAAAAGTAATTCCAACATTATTTTGAGCCTCTTGAACTAATCTATCTCTGATTTGGGTGCTAGTTAATTTTTTACCCTCAGTACCTGCTAGTGGAGAACTATTGACGCTTATTGTAATAGACATAGTTGGTGGATCTATAGGTGTTGCAGGGATGGGATCATTTAATTCTGGATCACATATGGTATCAGCTACATTTGCTTTTTCTAGCCCTGCAATGACAACAATATCACCAGCTTCACCAACTTCTATTGGCACTTTTTTTGTTCCTTCGTAACGAAAAATTTTAGTTAATTTTCCTTCATCTACTTTTTCGCCCTTTAAATTTATAGCCTTAATCGGTTGATTAGCTTTTGCTGTTCCTTGAGATATTCTTCCAACTAAACTTCTTCCTAAAAAACTATCTGCATATAAAAGCGTAGACAGCATTGCAAAAGGTTTTGTTTTGTCAAGTTCTGCAGGTTTTACATGTTCAATAATTAAATCCAATAGCGGGTGTAGATTTTCTCTTGGCCCATCAACTTCCTTACTAGCCCAACCAGATCTACCACTTGCATACATGACTGGAAAATCTAACTGTTCTTCATTAGCATCTAAACTCACAAATAAATCAAAAGTTTCATCCAAAACTTCATTGGCTCTTTGGTCTGCTTTATCTAGTTTGTTAATGACGACGATAGGCTTTAACCCCTGTTTAAGAGCTTTTGCTAGTACAAATTTTGTTTGAGGCATTACACCCTCTGCAGAGTCTATAAGTAATAAAGCACCATCAGCCATACTTAAAACTCTCTCAACCTCAGCCGCAAAGTCTCTGTGACCTGGTGTATCTATAATATTTACTCTTGAGTTTTGCCAATCTATTGATGCTGGTTTAGCTAAAATAGTGATACCTCTTTCTTTTTCTAGCTCGCCAGAATCCATTAATCTTTCATCAACAACTTCATTTTCTCTGAATGAACCACTTTGTTTCATTAAGTTGTCGATCATGGTTGTTTTACCATGGTCAACGTGGGCAATAATTGTGATGTTTCGAATATTGTTACTCATAATTTGTGGTTCTTATACATGAATTGAGTCATTTGAAAACTTAAAAAAAGCTATTATTTACTCACTAGCTGTACTTCAATTAAAAATTCAGTTCTTGTGATTGTTATAAAAACGTATAGATATCGCTATATAAGTTAGACGTATTAAAGGATTAAGAGCACATCTCCTTAAGTTTTAAAAAATCTAAACAATCAAATGGAAAATTTTAAATTATTAAAGATTGAAGATTCGTTAAAAAATTCATTACAAAAAATGAATTTTACAAAGCCTACCCCTATTCAGAGTATGGCTATACCAGTAGCTTTAGAAGGTAAAGATATTTTAGGAACAGCACAAACTGGAACAGGAAAAACTTTAGCTTTTAGCATTCCTCTAATTAATAAATTAATACTAGACAAAAATGCTTTTGCTTTAGTTATGTGCCCTACTAGAGAGCTTGCATCTCAGGTAATGGGGGCCATTAAAAGCATTATTAGCGATAAGATTAATATCAGGACAGCATTGCTTATTGGTGGAGAAGCTATGCAAAAACAACTTAGGCAACTAAGTAATAGATCTAGAATAATAGTTGGCACACCTGGTAGAATTAATGATCACTTAAAAAGAAAAAGCTTAAACCTCTCAGCCACAAAATATTTGGTACTAGATGAAACAGATAGAATGTTAGATATGGGTTTTACACCACAAATAGAGATGATATTAAAATTTGTACCTAAAGATCATCAGACACTATTATTTTCAGCAACATTACCACAAAATATTTTAAGAATATCAGAGAGATACCTGACGAGTCCCGAAAGAATTTCTACAGGATCTACATCAGTTCCTATTGCAAAAATTAAACAATCAACCCTTCAAGTTTTTAAAGAAAATAAATACGATGAATTAATAGATCAGTTTTTATCCAGAAAAGGATCAATTCTAGTTTTTGTTAAAACCAAAAGAAGTGCAGACAAAATGGTTAAGCGATTAAAAGAAGAAGGTCATTCGGCTGACGCTATCCATGGAGATCTTCGTCAAAGTAAAAGAGATCGAGTAATTGCTTCATTTAGAAAAGGCCTTAAGAGAATATTGATAGCAACTGATGTTGCGGCAAGAGGATTAGATATTCCTTTAATTCAACATGTTATAAATTATGATTTACCTCAAGTTCCGGAAGATTATGTTCATAGAATTGGCAGAACTGCTAGAGCAGGATCTGAAGGATCTGCCTTAACATTCCTTACACCAGATGATAGATCTATGTGGAACTCAATTAGTAAATTGATTGATCCAAATTTCAAACCTGCACCAAGTGGATTAAGAAAAAATTCAAAAGGAAAAAAAAGAAGCAAAGCTCCATACAACAAAAAAAGAAAATTTAGAGATGAAAAAAGATCTAGTTTTGGAGATAAGAAAAAATTCTTTAAAAAAGATGACTCTAGAAAATCTAGTTTTGGAGATAAGAAAAAATTCTTTAAAAAAGATGACTCTAGAAAATCTAGTTTTGGAGATAAGAAAAAATTCTTTAAAAAAGATGACTCTAGAAAATCTAGTTTTGGAGATAAGAAAAAATTCTTTAAAAAAGATGACTCTAGAAAATCTAGTTTTGGAGATAAATCAAAACCATCTGGTTTTACAAATAATCCAAAATATTTTGGAAAGAAAGTATCAGATAATTTGCAAGTAGATTTTGATAAAAAAGGTTCTGCTTTTAAAGGAAAGAAAAAATTTAAAAGTAGAAATAGTAGGCCAAAAAATTTTACCTTCAAAAAACATAGTCAAAAAAGAGCTAAAATTTAAGATTTTTTAGATTTTTCTTTTTTAAGTTTTCTTTTTTCTTTTAAGCTTAATTTAGGTTTTTTACTAACACTCGAATCTTTGAACGATTTTCCACTGTATCTTTTTGACATATCCTAATCTTATAACACAAAAAAACCCCAAAAGTATTACTACCGTTGGGGTTTTTAAATTTCGTAGGTACGAAAAGGGTAATTACATTCGCATTCTAAAAGTAAAAAGATAAGTAAATACAACACTATTAAATACCTGACATTGAAACGACATTGAAGCAGAGAAGTTTTTGACCTCAAACACGGAAGCAAACGACATTGAATAATTGATATTCAATGTCAAGATTTACTTAATATTAGATAGATGACTTCGATTTAGAGTTGGGTTAGGATTGAGTAATGAAAAAGATTAATTTTGATGATTTGTTAAAAAACTTTGATTTAAAGAAATTTATTAAATACTTAGATAAAAGTAGTAAAAATAAAAATACTAATCCAGTTCTTATTAATTCTCCCGAAGTATTTAATGGTCTCTTAAAGTCAAGCATTAGTAAAAAAATTGATTTTAATAAATTATCAAAAAGTTTATGGGCATATGAGGTGCCTAAATCGATTCCTGAAGTAGAGGTTGATTTTATTCACTTAGCAATCCAAAATGGAACACTTCTTCCTGATATTAATGATAACTTTAAATTTGAAAAGATGAGTGATGTTACTTTTGATGATGAAAGCACAAATTATGATTATAATTATCAAATAATCAGTTCAAAAATTAACAAAAGTTATTATATATTTGTTGTTTATGATGATTTTATGAGTGCTGGGAAATATTTTTGTTTAAAAAAACTTAAAAATAAAAATTTAGCAATAAATTTTATCAAGGAAGAACAAAAAAAATTAAAAAAATTTTATAAAAAATAAAATCTCGAATGGGTTGATGGTACTAATAAAAAACCCCCGAAACTTTCATTTCGAGGGTTTAAATTTATCTAGGTAAATAGACTGTTTGGAAGGGGATTACATTCTCATTCACTAGTTCAATAAGTATGGTTTTATTAGGTATATTTGAAGTTGGTACATCTTCGTACATCTGATTTAGGTCTAAACAGAACAGCAAACTCTAAACTTGGTACATCTTTCATAGTGTATTTAGACTGAATGAGAAAGATGACTTCGATTTAGAGTTGGGTTAGAGTTAAATATGAAGAAATTATCACTATATATTTTTCTAGGTTTTTTATGGTGCACTAATTCTTTTGCGTTATTAAACCCTTCAATCAAATCTTATATTCCTAAAATGGAGATTGATAAAAATATAAAATATAGAGTATTCAATATGTGTTCAGGAATTTTGAGTTATTATTCTCTAAAAATTAATGCTGAAAGTAATGATGTTAAAGATGGTTTGGCACATATTTTGGCACTATCTGATGCATTTGCTGGATTTGGTGCAATTGTAAATCAACAGTCATTGAATTTAGAAAAAATTGACACAAATAGAAGAGATGAAAGAAAGAGATATTGGACTAATCATTATAGTAAAACCAATTATCAAAGAGAATTTATTTTAAATGATGTGGATACCTGTTTTGAACTGACGAGTACTGAAAATTATAAGGAATTTTTTGATGAGTTTCTTAAAACTTTTATTGGATATTATCGTGAAAAAGTTGGATGGGTCAGAGAATAAAAGATTAATTATTGGTATAATTGCCAATTTTAATCATTCATCATCTTTATAATACCCCAAATAAATAAAATTAGACCTGCTGCTAAAAATATTAAAGAACCAGGAGAAAGTAATCTACCCCACGCTCCAGCAGTATCACCAGCAACAAAATGTGGGTAAGATAGAAATGGTCCAACTAGTATGAATATAAAACCCAAAACATATCGCCACATAATCTGTTTACTCCTTTCTTATATTTCTATAATCGTTTGTATTTGGTGATTTCTTCGGATTAATAAACATTAGATATATAATAAAAAAAAGATTAATTATTGGTATAATTGCCAATATTAAATACCAAAAACTCATACCAAGATAAGTCAAGCGTCTTGCTACAATAGATAAAGTTGAAACTAAAAAAACTAAACCAAAAATGAAATAAGGGACAAATAAAGCATTACTTATTAAAATAAATTTAAATATTTGAAAAGTAACAACTAAAAATACAATATAGGTAATAAATCTAAATTTATCTACTCCATCATCCCAACTAGCAATACCAATAATTCCATCAAGGATTGATTCAAATATTTTTTTCATTTTTTAATCCTACCAAATCAACATCTATTTTACTACTTTGAAATTGTTAGGTATTCTTTTGTGTAGTTTAATTAACGCCTCATCAGAATTACCTAGATAGACACTCCAGCGTCTTAAATTGTTCATCTATGTTCATCTAAATTAAGGGCAAATTAAAAGAAACTCAAAAGATAATGTGTGAATAATTGGAAAGTTCAACTTTAATTAAA